>Ga0334722_10000789_pt1 | contig 43704 bp, 36 predicted proteins | sample C3_bottom_MG_FD_207210 | JGI IMG/M metagenome (GOLD analysis project Ga0334722, IMG submission 207210) | Sediment microbial communities from Yellowstone Lake, YNP, Wyoming, USA - C3_bottom | ecosystem: Environmental > Aquatic > Freshwater > Lake > Sediment | place: USA: Wyoming | collected...
ACTCCCTGCTTCGTACACAGGCTCTTTGTGCATGGTTTGTGATGACGATACTGTCTCATATTTTATTACGAAAACCTTGTCAAGAACTATTTGTGTTTTGTTCAATTAATTTGCTGAATAGTTACTAATAACTTTGTATTAATCAACCGGGGAGGAGACAGCCTGATGAAAAAATTGAACTGCTGGGAATTCAAGAAATGCGGCAGGGAGCCGGGCGGAGCGCATGGGGAACTCGGGGTCTGCCCGTCCGCGACAGAGACGAAGCTTAATGGCTCCCATGACGGCACGAACGCCGGGAGAGCGTGCTGGGTTGTGGCAGGCACATTTTGCGGAGGGAAGGTGCAGGGTTCGTTTGCCAAGAAATACGAGCACTGCGAGGTCTGTGATTTTTATAAACTGGTGATGAAGGAGGAAGGGCCCAGATATCAAATGGGAATCGTGCTGCTCAAGAAGCTTAGGGCATGACGGAACTGCCGTATAGGGGGCGAGTATGAAAAAGACGAACTGCTGGGAACACCAGCAATGCGGACGGGAGCCACGGGGAGCAAACCATGAGCGTGGAGTATGCCCGGCGGCAACCGAGGCGAGTCTCGACGGCACGCACGGCGGCCTGAATGCTGGGCGGTCATGCTGGGTTGTGACAGGCACCCTGTGCAACGGTCAAAAACAGGGCGCCTTTGCGGCCAAATATATGACCTGCGAGTCATGTTCCTTTTATAATGCGGTAGAGAACGAAGAAGGCCCGGCTTTCAAGAATTCATCGATGCTCCTCGGCAAAATGCGGGAAGCCCGCACGTAGCCGCGGGAGCGGGTTACGCGGTTTTCAATTGAATGGTCCTCTTCGACACATTCGCGTCCGGAAGTATATGAACTTCCTGCAGATTAAATTGTTTTTTCAACGCTTCTCTATTAAAACTTTTTTGGCCGATCGCGGAGGAAAGCTCTCCGGGATTGACGAGTATTGTCGCTGAAGCGTCCGCTATTTTCCTCTCCTGTAAAACTTTTATCATCTTATCCAGTAAAAGAGAAGACTCTACGAGCTGCCTGAAGGCGGGGTGGTACGGTCCGGCGAGTACCGTGCCGGGTTTTTCCAGCTCTTCAGTGGGTTGCAACCCTACCCTGACGACCTTGATGCCGGCCTGTTCAAATTTGAGGAGAGCATCACGGCTGAGCGAAACAGCGTTATCCTGCGAGAGCGGTGTATAGTGTCCGGCCGCGTAAAGTTCTTCGAGCCGGGTCCCCTTGATCACGAGCGCAGGGTATATCCGGACGAAATCGGGCCGGAGCCCGATAGTTTCGAGGACGGTATTCATAAAGCCGGCAGCCGAATCTCCGGGCAGGCCGGGCATCAACTGGAGACCCGTGGTGAAGCCCGATTCACGAAGCAGGTGTATTGCGCGCACCGTATCCTTTGCGGAATGTCCACGGCCGGCAAGGGTAAGCACGCGATCGTCCATGGACTGCGCGCCTAGTTCCACGGTTGTTACCCCGTATTCTTTGAGAAGTGCAAGGATATCGTTGCTTATGCCGTCCGGTCTGGTGGAAAGGCGTATGTTCCGGATTTGTCCAGCGCGAATGAAGGGCAGCGCGGTTTCCAGATATTGTCGCTGAAGCTCCGTGGGCAGGGCGGTAAAGCTTCCCCCGTAGAAGGCTATCTGGGCGGGTTTTCGCGTGTTGTCGTTGTTCAGGTATTGAATGATTGTGGTCCGGATTGAAGCAATGTCAGCAGGCCGGTTTTGGCCCGTGATGTTCTTCTGGTTGCAGAAAACACACTGGTGCGGACAGCCGGAGTGGGGGATGAAGAAGGGGATGATCATGGTTGCTGTGTTCCAACGAACTGCAATTCAGTATAAACAATTTGATGCTATTGTGCAAATATTAACCGGCAACGCCTATGCAGCGCCCGGCACGGGCACGATAAAGACCGGCCTTTTCAGTTTATCCGGTTCATCCAGAATTACGGCTGCCGCTTTGCTCAACTGAGACGGCGTTCTGCCTCCCGAAGGCAAAAGAATGAGTGACACGGCGTACTCGTCGGCGGCTTTTAATATCTCCTCGTCCGGATAGCCAGGGCGGATTATTTCCGAAACATCCATTCCCAGCTCTTTCAGTGTCGTCTTCAATTTTTTAACCGTGGCTGCTGTCTTCTTCTCCACAAGCCCCAGCTCCTTTTCTTCGCTCGTGCTGTAGAGGTGGACCGGCACAACACCCAGCAGCAATACCCTTGAACCTGTGGCCAGCGCCTCGTCCCGGATCCTGTCCACACTCGCGAGAAGGCCTTCCGAATCATCCACCGGCACCAGGATAGTGCCGGGGATAATGTATACGGGGCAGGGCGCGGTTTTGGCAATCTCCTTATAGCGAGGAGGAACCAGGATCAGACCGGGACGCTCTGAAGCCGCGTATCGCAGGAGCTCACGCTCGGGATCGCCCTCTTCGGACACCAAGCGGACAGCCATGCCGTTGCCGGACTTGTTGATGATATCCTTCGCTTCGGCAATATAGCCGGCCGCCTCGCGCCGGGCGAACTCCTCTGCCTGCGGTCCAGCGTCGTAGTCCACGAACAAGGCACTCTGAAAAATATGCAAAACCACCAGCTCACCGTTGCTTTCTTTTGCTTTACGCATCCCGTAGCTCAAGGCGTTTTTTGAATGGATTGTACCATCATATAAGGCAAGGATTTTCATGATCAACCTCCATAAGTGCAACTAAATATAGTTATGCAATATATCGTTGCACGAACAACATGTTGTTTTGCTTGATCAATAGATGCCATGGAGAGCCAGGTACCTGAAATAAACGCATTAAAATGCTGCACCAAAACCCGCCATGCACAAATTAAATCAAGTATTTCAAATCGTTATAAATTGGCATAAGCATTGCTTTTAAACTCATATGACTAACGGTACAAAATAAAATGTATGGAGGTCAGGTATGAAACAACTCGTCATGATGTTTGAAGACCTTTGGGTAACAATCACATTTGCGGAAGCCGGTGAATCAGAACCGATTCTCATTAATCAAAGCCATCCGATTTACCGTGAGTCCGCAGCCATGCGCTCTGCTTAAAAACCGCTTAACCAAAAGGAGGCAGAGATGCCTGACAATGTGATTATTCTCGTCACGAGAAATATTCTGATCGCGTACCTGGCAATAATCGTGATGATGCCTGTGAACCTGTCCCCGGTGCGCCAGGAACTGCTAAAAATCTGGAAAACACTCAATGCGCCATTGCCATTGATGCGCCAAAAACCGGCCGGTCAGGAGAAGCGCGTTAAATTCTGGGAGATCGATATGACCAAGTTCGAACCCTGACAGACCCTCTCCCTCCTTCAGCTCAGGTGAGATACCTTGTAAAGGACGTAGGCCAGCAGAGCCATGGGCCCGAAGCTTACAACGCAGGTTGCCATGGCTCTCACGAACCACTTATACAAAACAGCTCCACCCATTACGCCGGGCGCGATCAGCGATCCCACGACCAGAAGTTGAAACGCCAGCATAAATCCAGATTGTTGAAATGCGTGCTCTAATTCCATTACCGTTCTCCCTCACGCGCAAATTTGCCTTGGTGAGCTAACTTGTTTTCATTGAAAGAACCGCGAGATCCAGCTTTCCGGCCTCGCTCGTCATCCTGGACTCACCCACGGCCCTCTGGTATCTATTGATGATGCCCTTGAACTTCGGAGGGCAGAGAAGGATATCCGCATTTTTTTCCTTCGCAAAACTCATGATCTGCTCTTCGGGATTTCCTTCCGTGGTAAACAGACTTGTACGGATACCAGCTCCCTTCTCGCGAATTAATGATTTAGCTTCCTCTACGAACTGTGCGGATTCGCGCCGCGCCATTGCTTCAGCGTCCACGTTCGCATCATAGTCTATAAACAGGTTGTTGTTGAATACATGCAGCGCTACAACCTCACCGCCCTTTTCCCGAGCCTTGTCCATACCGTAAACCAGCGCTTCCTTTGCCTGCAGCGTCCCGTCATAAGCAACCATGATCTTCATTGTACTGCCTCCTTTGAGATATATTTTGTGTGGCTTCTTGCCCCATTATAATGCATGGGTCATGCCAGAATTTCAACCAGAGTGTTTTCAGGAGGTTACCGTGGGCGGTGCAGTTTATTTACCGCAGGAGGGATGCAAGATATTACTGCGGAGCATCGTGAGTCCTGAATCTATTTCCGAAGTGTCTTGCCGACATGGGGGAAAGATTTTGAATTATTGATCCATCAATATGTCAAATATAATCTCCTTAATTAGTTGACATCCTCCGGAAGAGATATTATCATTACGTGGAAAATGGTTCAATATGAAACAATGGCGTCCATTAATGAAACACTATCCATGGCGAGCAGCATATTGCATTCACTATCCCAAGGAGGTTATTTTCATGGCTGAAATATGTCCAACAACGCGAACCGAAAGGATACTTCTTTCCACGGACGGCTCCGAGTACAGCGAAGGCGCCATCCGGGAGGCGATCAGGCTTTCAAAAAAATGTTCAAGCAGGCTTTCAATCATCTCGGTAATAGAGACGAACCCCGAGCTGGAAGCTATTGCGCCACAGGTCACTGAAAAGGCGGAGAGGGCGGTGAAGGCGCACCTTGATACCGTGCAGGCGCGGGCGAAGCAGGAAGGCGTTGAGAGTGAAGTGGTAATTCACGAAGGCGAAGACTCATATAAATATATCGTCGATGAGGCGGCCCGGCGCAAAAGTACGATGGTGGTCATGGGCAGGCGCGGGCGCACGGGCCTCAAGCGGCTCATGATGGGGAGTGTCACCGCGCGGGTCATCGGCCATGCGCCGTGCAATGTTCTCGTCGTGCCCAAGGCCGCCCATTTTGAATGTAAAAACATTCTGGTTGCCACCGACGGATCGAGGTTCGGCGACGCGGCAGCAAGAGAGGCCATCGGGATGGCCAAACAATGCAAGAGCCGGCTGACCATCCTCTCTGTCGCTCCATCGGAATCGGTTTCTCCCATGGACATCGTCCACTCGCAGATGCAGCGTGACCTTATTGCCGCGCAAGAGCTGACCATGGCCGAAGCGAACGTAAAAAAAGCAAAGGCCGCTGCCGCGAAAGACGGTGTTGACGCGGAGGGAATGATTTACGGCGGCAAACCGCCGGAGGCCATTATCCAGGCGGCGAAGGATATAAGCGCGGACCTCATCGTACTGGGCAGCCACGGGAAAACAGGCGTGGAGAAACTTCTCATGGGCAGTGTGGCCGAGCGGGTGATCGTGCTTGCCTCCTGCGGGGTGCTGGTAGTAAAAGAGAAATAGATTCGCAGGCTGCCGGCAAGCTTGAACGCCGACATGCTTAACGCCACCGACCATGCTGAATATTCTTATTATCGCCCAGGAGGCGAAAGAACTCTACGGGCTGTTCAAGGCCGCGGGTTTTTCCCCCGACACGAAGGACTTGAAGTCGAACCTTGCCGCCCCGGACGTTGCTTACAGTTCCCCTGAGGGGGCCTATGATATCGCGTTCCTCGATCTCGATGCTGACGGATGGGAGGACCGGCTTCTTGGCGCGAGGCACCAAATGCCCGTAATCGCTTTTGCCCGGCCGGATATAAAAAAAGCCGTTGATGCCATGAAGCTCGGGGCAAGTGATTTTCTGGAAAAGCCGCTGACCGGAGATATGCTCACCGAGGCCGTCAGCAGGCACAAAAAAAAGATTCTGAATCACAAATACGGTTTCGACGAGATCATCGGGATGAGCCCGTCGATGCAGGATATCTTCGGCCTCATAAAAAAGGCAGCCGCAAGTGAAAGCAACGTGCTCATTACGGGCGAGAGCGGCACGGGCAAGGAGCTCATCGCGCGGGCGATCCACCGGTGGAGCCCGCGGAACGAGCAATCGTTCATGACTATCAACTGCAGCGCGATCCCCGACACCCTGCTTGAATCCGAACTGTTCGGTTTTGAAAAAGGCGCATTCACCGGAGCGCAATACACGAAGAAGGGACTCCTTGAGCAGTCGGATGGCGGCACGGTGTTTTTTGACGAGATCGGCGATGTTTCCCCCCTTTTCCAGACCAAGATCCTCCGGGTCCTTCAGGAAGGCGAGATCATGCGGATCGGCGGGATGCGCCAGATGAAGGTTGATCTGCGGTTCATAACCGCGACGAACCGGGACTTGAAAAGCGCATGCCAGCGGGCCGCATTCCGCGAAGACCTCTACTACCGGCTGAATGTCATCAATATTCATTTGCCCCCGCTCCGTGAGCGCATGGAGGATGTGCCTTTTCTCGCAAAGCATTTTGTCCGGGAGCATGCCGCAAAGCGCAAAGACATCCTGATAAAGGGAGTCACCTCCGCCGCCATGAATATTCTGATGAGCCATGACTACCCGGGGAACGTACGGGAGCTTGAGAATATCATTGAACGCGCCATATCCTTCGCGAATACATCCGAAATACTCCCCGTTGATTTGCCGTCATCGGTCCATCAAACACCGGCTAACGCAAGAGCGGCAGTCACCCGGTTGAAGGAAGCTTTGTCTGTTTTTGAAAAAGAAACGATATCCTCCGCATTACGAGAATCCAACGGCAACATCTCCCGCGCAGCAACGGCCCTCGGAATTTACCGTCAGCATCTGCAGAGAAAAATCAAACAATACAAGATAGCAACATAATAGAGCAGGCGCAATAATATGTTGCCTATATTGTGAGCCACAGCAGAGGTGTTTGCGCTTATAGACGCAACAAAAAAATGCACCATACATGAATAAAATATAATTAACCACTAATTATCAATATGTTATATCTTGGCATGCCAATTGTAATATGAATGATAAATACAGAACGGAGGTTAACATGAATAAACTGATGAAAAAGATTGAAGATATCATGGTTGCCGTAACGTTCGCAGAAGCAGGAGAGTATGACGAGGCAAGCAGATATGCAGGTAGTGAATTAGATCGCGTGGAATCAAACCAATTGTTGGAGAATTTGCATAAGGCAGCAATGGAAACCACCGGCAAATAGCGTCATCGGCGGTTTTCAGCAAAACAAACATCATTGAAACCAGATGCGGTTTGTGAAGACGTTCAGACGACAAATATTCGGGCATCTCATGAGATGCCTGAATTTTTTGCCCTTGCTAAAACATTATAAGGACATGAAATGATAAGCATATGTTGACAGAAAAAACAGTCGACCGGGAAAGCCGGCAAAAGCTCTACGTTCAGATGTATTCGATCATTAAAGAAAAGATCGAAACCCGCGAATGGTCGAACAGCGCACAGATTCCGACAGAGGACGAGCTCTGCAGGGCCTACGATGTGAGCAAGGCCACGGTAAGAATGGCTATCGCGGAACTGGTCAGAAACGGCTATTTGAAAAAACTTCAGGGCAAAGGCACCTTCGTCACACATGCGCTGCTGGATCTCGGTATTGCAATGAAAACGCGATTGACCGAAGACAAGTTCGGAGAGGGGGTGAAAGCAAAGAGAGAGGTGCTGCGAAAAGGCCTGAAAGACCCGACAGCAGAGATAAGGGAGTTTCTCCGGTTCAATGGGAGCGCCGACAGCACCTACTATATTCTGTGCAGACGGCTTGTTGATGAAGAACCGGCATACCTCGAAGAGTCATTTGTGCCTCTCGCGGTATTTCCCGGGATCGAGCACGAGGATATCTGCCAGAGACCGTTTTACGACCTGATTCAGGAAAAAGGAATGAAAAAAATATTCAAGGTTATACAGACCATTGAGGTGGGTGAAATCCAGGGAGAGACGGCAGTCCTGTTGAAAGCTCCGGAGGGTTCCCCGGCGCTTCTGCTCCACAGGCTGCTCATCGGTTCCGACACAAATCCGATTGCGTATACCAGGCTTACGGGAATGGGGAAAAAATATAAAATCCAGACGGAACTCGAAAAAATCAGATAAAGAGGCATCAACAAATAATAATACAAGAGGAGGAGCAAGAACATGAATGTAGCACGACAAGTATATGAGTTTCTGAAAATGTCTTCCCGCGCGCATGCCCAGTGGGACTATGAGGTCTCGATGAGCATCCTCAAGAGCAGAAAGAAAATGCTGATTTTCATCGTGGCGCTGCTGCCGATCGCAGTGGTGATGCTTGCGAACGCCGGCGATATGCTGGGCAGCAAGACCGCGTATGCGCCGGCATTCTACTCGACGAATATTTTTCTGGTATCAATACTCATCGGTCTCTGCGCGGGGCTGATCACCGGATGCATCGGCGCGGGCGGCGGGTTCATCATCACGCCGGCGCTCATGGCGGCGGGGGTCAAGGGAATTCTCGCGGTCGGCACCGACCTGTTCCACATCTTCGCCAAGGCGATCATGGGCACATCGGTCCATAAGAAACTCGGCAATGTCTCGGTCAAGCTCGCGGTGGCGTTCCTCGTGGGCTCCGCGGGCGGGACCTTCATCGGCGGCGCGCTTAACAAGGCGCTCTATGACAAGGACCCGCTTTTGTCCGAAGCTTTCATCAGCCTTGTCTATGCTGTTCTGCTCGGGTTTCTCGGCTTTTACGCTCTGATAGACTTCTTGAAGTCCAGAAAAAATACGAATACCGGCGACGCGCACGGCGGTTCATCGGGGTTGAACGAACTTTCCAGGAAGGTCCAGGGGATCAAACTCGCGCCGATGATTTGCTTTGATGAAGATTTTTGTCAGGGCGGGAGGAAGATCTCCGGCGTGATCGTGGCCCTTGGCGGAGTTGTCGTCGGCATTATGGCCGCGATCATGGGAGTTGGCGGCGGCTTCATCACCTTCCCGATGTTCGTCTATGTCTTCGGCGTCTCGTCCATGACGACGGTGGGCACGGACATCCTCCAGATCATCTTCACCGCCGGGCTGGCGGCAATCACCCAGTATGCGATCTACGGATATGTGTTTTACACGCTTGCCATGGGCATGCTCCTGGGTTCGCTGATCGGCATCCAGGTGGGCGCGCTCACGACGAAGGTCGTCAAAGGTATTCACATTCGCGGTTTCTACGCGGTCTCCATACTCGCGGGGTTCATCAACCGGCTGGCAACGCTCCCGAAGAAGATGGTGGAACTCGAGATGATCAATCTTTCGCAGCCCGTGGTCAAGGGTATTGAAACATTCGGGAACGTTGTTTTCTGGATTGTCGTGGTCATATTCGCGGCCTGGGTCATAGGAAAGTTCATCGTCAACATCAAGCTGCTCAGAGGCGAGGACGACCACGTCGCGCCGGTGCTGGTAAAGGAGGAGGCATAACATGCTGATCAAAAATTCAAAACCATTCAATATCGGCGCTTTGTTCGCCATGACCTTCCTGGGAGTTCTGTTCATGATATTTTCGCCGGTCTTCCAGGGCAGGAACGGGCTTGAGTTTGCAGATGAAAACTTCAACAAGCTCGCAAAGGGTTCGTCATATTTCATTCCCAAGGTGTCCCGATCCGTCGAAAATGTCCCTGGAACGCAGCTGAACAGCGTAATCAGCGTTGATAAATCCGAGGATGCCGTCAATACGGAAACAATCCTGATGATGGCGGGCGCCAGGGTAGAGCGAAACGATGTAACGCTGAAAATTTCGGGAGATCTGTCCATGGTGCTGAAGAGCGCGCTGAAGGACGCCGATGCAATGTATAATAATGACGGCAAGGCGGTCTCCGGGCGATACGGCATTGACGAAAAAAAGGCGCTCAAGTATTGGTGGACGGCGCTCAGCAAGATCGAGAAGCAGATGAAGAAGGAAAAAAACGTGGAAATGGCGAAGCTCGTCGGTGAGGTAAACAAAAAAGCCGTCGAGCCGGCCTACAATTTTTACAAGGTCGAGGCCAACAAGGTGATTGACCACGCAGGAATGATGACCGGGCTCCTTGTATTTTACGTGTTTTATACAATGTGGTGGGGATACGCCATTTTTTACCTCTTCGAGGGGCTCGGACTCACGATGAAAAAAGCCAAAGTAAAAAAAGAGGCATAAACAAGGGCGTCGTGATGGAAGCCGACGTACCACTGCGGCGGGGGCAGGGTGCGGGATGCCCCTGCCGATAGTTGGATTTTTCGAGACCATCAACCATGAGTATCCGTGACAGCAGCGCTGAAATTATTCCCTTTGCAGCGTAAATAAAAATATGGTAAGGTATGGTCGATCAGGTCCAACGCGGGCTGAAGCCTGTTCAGTCCGCGTTGGACGCATTTGTACGAGCGTTGCACGGAACCATACCGCATATTATGAAAATACGCGATAAACTCTTTCTCGGTTTCGGGTTGTATATTTTTCTCGCCGCTATTCTCGGTTTTTTCCCATATAAAGAGCTCCGCTCGATTTCGACACGGCTGGTCCTCGTGGAAACGGCGGACGACATCACCAATACCATTCTCGAAGTGCGGCGGTATGAAAAAAACTTTCTTCTGTTCAGGGACGACGAAAGCCTTGAAGAACTGAAAAAATACCTCGCAAAACTTAAAAACAGCATCTCGGCCATCCAGACGGAGATCGTTCTCGAGATCGGCAGCGACAACTATACGATGATGAAGGCGGCCATCGCAGAGTACGAGCAGCTGGTCACGGTCATTGCCGGAAACTTTACTGCGCAGGGAGAGCAGGAGGTCCTGGTCCGGAAGCGGGGCCGTGAGGCGGAGCGGGCCGTCTCCGGCGCGGAGTTCCAGTCTCTCCTGGTGCTACGACGGTATGAGAAGAATGTCATGCTATATAAAAACAAGGAAGCCTATGATGTGTTCAAGCGGACCTATGATGTTTCACAGCTCGGTTTCCATCCCGAGATTAGTCACTATCAGAGCCTCATGACCATTCTCTATAACCTTTACGAAGCGGAAAAGAAGTCCCTGGACAAGATGCGTCTGACAGCAAGGGAGATCCAGGCTTTTACTCAGAACCTTTCAAAAAAAGAGCGATCGGATATTGCGACGAAGATTAAAATGTCCATCAATCTCCAGTTGCTGGCGCTTGCTCTGATCGTCGTAGTCGGAATTGTCATCAATATCAAGCTGGCGACCAGCATAGCGACGCCGATTCGAACCCTCGAGAAGATTTCTCGGAAAATCGCCGACGGCGATTTTTCAGAACACATTGAAGTAAAAGGCAAGGACGAGCTGGCTTCGCTTGAGACCGCCTTCAACCAGATGGAGGACAGGCTCAAGAACGCCCTATGGTCCCTGGAGCACACTATCGAGAAACTGCGGGAGAAGCAGGCCCAGCTCGTGGAAGCGGAAAAACTGGCGCTCGTGGGCAAACTGGCCGCCGGGATCGCACATGAGATCAACAACCCCCTTACCTCCGTTCTGACCTTCTCCAATCTTATGCTGGAACAGTGCCCGCCAGGCGATCCACGCCACGACAAGCTGAAGCTCATGGCTCGGGAGACGAACCGGGCGCGCACTATAGTCCGGCAGCTTCAGAACTTCGGGCGCGATATCGTGATCAAGCCCGAAAAGATCAATATTAATCAACCGGTTTCCGAGATAGCGGACTCGCTTGTGGCGCAGGACGCATTCAAGGGCATTCAGCTCGATATGAAGCTCGGGGAAAACCTTCCCGATATTCATGCGGACCCGGCCCAGATCGGCCAGGTGGTCATGAACATGCTGCTGAACGCCATCCACTCCATTACCCTGCCGGGCAGGATCGAGATTATCACGCGATTGCATGAGAACGCCGTCGAGATCGTTTTTGCCGACACAGGCGCGGGCATTCCCGAGGAGAATATCCACAAGATCTTCGACCCCTTCTTCTCCACTAAGGATGCGACCAAAGGGACGGGGCTCGGACTGGCGGTCAGCTATGGTATTATCAAGAAACATGGCGGTGATATCGAGGTTTCGAGCGAAACAGGCAAGGGTACGACTTTTATGGTGAGGCTGCCGATCAATGGACAAGTTTAAAGCGGTCGTTGTTGACGATGAATCAAGCGTGTGCGAGGCGGTGAAGGCTATTCTCGAGCTCGAAGGGATCGAGGTGACTACCTTCACGGACAGCGTGGCGGCCGCCGGAGATATCATCAAAAAGAACTATGACCTGATTATCTCGGACCTCAAGATGCCGAAGATGACCGGCCTCGAGCTATACGAGAACATCGGCGATGCCGCCGCAGAGTCCATCTTCATCATCATTACGGCCTTCGGCACCATCCCTTCCGCCGTGGACGCGGTCAAAAAAGGGATCTACGATTACATTCCCAAACCCTTCACTCCGGACGAGGTGCGCATCCCGATCCGGCGGGCGCTCGAGAAGCGCAGGCTCGAACGTGAGAACCTCATGCTCCGCTCGCAGATCGAGACGCGGTATTCGTTTCAGAGCATCATCGGCAACAGCCCCGAACTCCGCGAAACCTTCCGGATCATGCGCCACGCTGCCTCGAGCGAGAGCAACGTGCTCATTACGGGCGAGAGCGGCACGGGCAAGGAACTGGTGGCCCGGGCCGTCCACTCGAACAGCGTTCGCGCCCGCAGGAGGTTCGTGACCGTCAACTGCGGCGCTATTCCCGACGGCCTCATTGAGTCGGAGCTCTTCGGCCACGTGAAAGGCTCGTTCACCGGCGCGATTGCGGACAAGAAGGGCCTGGTGGAGGAGGCGGACAAGGGGACGCTGTTCCTTGATGAGATCGGCGAGCTTTCCGCGCCGCTCCAGGTGAAACTGCTGCGTATTCTTCAGGAAGGAGAGTTCACCCGCATCGGCGATACCCAGACCAGGAAGGTCAATGTGCGCGTTGTGGCTGCCACGAACAAGGAACTCAAGAAGGCGATCGCGGATAAGAGCTTCCGGGAGGACCTGTATTATCGCCTGAACGTCATCCCCATCGAGCTTCCGCCTCTCCGCAGGCGGGCAGACGATATTCCGCTCCTTGTGAACCACTTCATTGACAAGCATAAAGCCAAGGCGCCTGAAAAGAAGATCACCGGCATCGCCAAAGACTCTTTGCAGGCCCTGTGCGCCTACCATTACCCGGGCAATATTCGGGAGCTGGAAAACTCCATCGAGTACTCAATCGCGTTTACCTCGGGCCCGCTCCTGCAGAAGGACGATTTGCCGAAATATATTCTTGATGGAAAAAAACTGGGCAAGGAGGCGCAAAAAATCCCGATCATGCCGCTCAAAGACGCGAAGGGCCAGTTCGAGAAGAGTCTTATCATCGCGGCGCTCATTGAGTCCGGCGGCAACATTTCCGAAGCCGCGCGGCTTCTGAATGTGCACCGCCAGAACCTTCAGCAGAAGATCAGGCTGCTTGACATCGATCTGCCGTCAATTTCTCCGGCGCGATGATTTCGGGTTGAGCAGGCAATTCCCGGAAAACGATCTATTCTTCATTGAAATGGCGAAAAAATGCCGTGTTTGAACAATCACGCGTTCGTGTCCGATTGCTGCCCATCGGACGGGAAGAAACGTAAATTGCTTATGTAAGAGCTTTCTTGCCCCTTCAGTTCCATTTTGCATGTTTACCCTCCGAACTCTGAACCCCGAACTTTGAACAAAAGTAAATTCACCCTGTAGCAAATCGCGCGGATACAAGGTTGCTAAAAGGCAAAGGCGCGATATCTGGCGATCCCCGTAACGTGATTGTGTGCGCTTATTCGGCGCTGGACTTTTTCGCCTGCCTGTAGTAAAGTTCCGGATTATTATGGCATTAATGGCTGTCGGGGAGGGGCATGACTGATTTAGAAACAATCCAAAAAATGATCCTCTCATTTCGGAACGAGCGTGACTGGGCGCAATTCCACGATCCCAAGAACCTCGCCGAAGCCCTCTCCATTGAAGCTGGGGAGCTGCTTGAAAACTTCCTCTGGAAGACCACCGAGCAGTCCCGCAACCTCACCATTGACGAACTCAAAAAAGTTAAAGAAGAACTGGCCGATATGTTCATCTTTCTCACATATCTCTGTAATGAATATAAGATAGACTTGCTCAAGGAAGTGGATAATAAGATCGCCCACAACGCGGCAAAGTACCCTGTTGAAAAGGCAAAGGGATCGAGCAGGAAGTATACGGAGCTGTAGGCAGCCAAATCCCGTTAAAGAACAAGTTCTCTAACGGGGTAAAGGAGCGCTTTTCGTGAAACAGGTCGTCATCGATAATCCCATCATCAACGCGCCTTTTAAGGAACCGAAGCGCCACTTCAAATTCACCGAAGAGGGCATAACGAACGAGATTGTCGAAGAGCGCAGGCCGAGCGCGTATTTCATTCCTATAGCGCGTCCTCGCAGCAAGGGTAAACAGGCGCAGCTGTCCCTGGATACCGAGTGGACGGAGGACCGTTTAAAGGAAAACGATGAGATCAACCGCATCCGCGCCCGCGTGGACGCATGGCGTAAAGGCGGGTATGTGGGCGTCACGAAGACCACGTCTCGCCTGCTCGAATATTGGAATAATCCTGAACGGGAAAAGAAGCTCTTTTTCTGTCAAATCGAAGCGCTGGAAACAGCAGTATATCTGGCCGAGGTGGCAAACAAATACGGCGATGCCTGGATAGAGAATAAGCTTCGTGAAGTGAATGAAGATGCTAATCCGCTTTTGTTCAGGATTGCCTTCAAGATGGCTACCGGCAGCGGTAAGACCGTGGTCATGGTCATGCTTATTGCTTGGCAAGCCCTCAACAAGCTCGCTAATCCACAGGATGCTCGCTTTTCCGATACCTTCCTTATCGTTACTCCTGGAATAACCATACGAGATCGGCTTCGCGTACTTCTTCCCAATGATCCGCAAAACTACTACCGTCAGCGCGATATTTTGCCTTCCGATCTCATGGCAGAGCTGAACAAGGCCAAAATTCTTATCACCAATTTTCATGCTTTTAAGCAGCGTGAGAAAAACGGCGCAGGCAAGCTCACGAAAGCTATTCTTACCCAGGGCGGTGAAAGCCCTTTCTCCGAAACGCCCGCCCAAATGGTGCGACGCGTCTGCCGCGAATTGGGAAATAAGAAAAACATTATCGTCATCAACGATGAGGCTCACCACTGCTATCGTCGTCGTGCCGAAGAAGAGGTTGTCAAGCTCAAGGGCGACGAACGGAAGGAAGCGGAGAAGCGAGAGGAAGAAGCCCGCGTCTGGATTTCCGGTCTCGAAGCGGTCAAGTCCAAGATAGGCGTCAAGGCAGTCTATGATTTATCGGCGACGCCGTTCTTTCTTCGCGGTTCCGGCTATCCCGAAGGCACGCTTTTCCCCTGGGTGGTCTCGGACTTCTCGCTCATCGACGCCATTGAATCAGGAATTGTTAAGGTGCCGCGCGTTCCCGTGGCCGATGATTCGATGACGAGCGAACAACCCACTTATCGCGACCTTTGGCTCCGCATCCGTGAAGAGCTGCCGAAGAAAGGCCGCAAGACCGATGCAGTTCATGGAGAGCCGAAGTTGCCGGTGGAACTTCAGGGGGCGCTCCTCAGCCTGTATGGCAATTATGAAAAGTATTACCGCCTCTGGGAACAAAACGCCGATGCCCAGGCAAAGGGCCTTACTCCGCCTGTTTTCATCGTTGTGTGCAACAATACCAACGTATCCAAGCTGGTGTTCGACTACGTTGCGGGGTGGGAGAAACACCTGTCCGATGATAAGACGGTTCTCGTTCCCGGAGAACTCGGCATCTTCAGCAATGTTGAGGACGGCAGATGGAGCGCCCGTCCAAACACCGTCTTGATCGACAGCGAGCAGCTCGAATCAGGCGAGGCCATGAGCGCTGATTTCAAGAAGATCGCCGCGGCCGAGATCGAAGAGTTCAAACAGGAGTACCGCGCCCGCTTCCCGGGACGTGATGCCGAGGAACTGACAGACGAAGACCTGCTCCGGGAAGTCATGAACACGGTAGGCAAGCAGGGGAAACTCGGCGAGCAGGTGAAGTGCGTGGTCTCGGTCTCAATGCTCACGGAAGGCTGGGACGCAAACACGGTAACGCACATTCTCGGAGTGCGCGCCTTCGGCACGCAGCTTCTGTGTGAGCAGGTGGTAGGCCGCGGCCTCCGGCGGATGAGCTACTCGACAAACGACCAGGGCATGTTTGAACCGGAATATGCCGAGGTCTACGGCGTGCCGTTCTCGTTCATCCCCTGCTCGGGATCAACCGAGCAACCCAAGCCCGGCCCGACACCTACCCGCGTGCGGGCACTTGAAGATCGAATCGCCTGCGAGATAACCTTCCCTCGCGTTGACGGTTACCGCTACGAACTGCCTGCGGAAAGGCTTTCATACCGCTTCACGGAAGCATCGAAACTGGCGCTCTCCACCGCTGACGTGCCTACTCGTGTTCAACTCGACCCGATTGTCGGCGAATCGAGTATCCACACGCTTGAAGAACTGAAGAACCGGCGAGAGCAAGAGGTTGAATTTCTGCTCGCGAAGCTTGTGCTGGAGAACTATTTCAAAGATGACCAAGGCGGCAGCAAGCCTTGGTTGTTTCCGCAGCTTCTGAAAATCGCAAAGCAGTGGCTAAGTGACTGCGTTACCTTGAAGGACAACACTTTTCCGCAACTGCTTCTCCTTATAGAATTCGCGCACGATGCCGCAGACCGGATATATAAGGCTATCGTTGCCGGCGACACTGGGGAAAAAGCGCTTAAGCCCATTCTTAAACCCTACGACACTATCGGATCTTCCCGTTATGTGGATTTCGATACCACGCGGCCGGTGTATTCAACGAGACCGGACAAGTGCCATATCTCGCACGTGGTTGCCGATACAATCTCCTGGGAACAGAAGATGGCGAGTTCCATTGAAGACATGGATGAAGTCATCAGCTACGCCAAGAACTATAACCTGGGCTTTTCCATTCCCTATACCATGAACGGTGAGGAAAAGAACTATTATCCTGATTTCATCGTTCGCATTAAAACTCCCTCGCCCCTTGCGGGAGAGGGCGGGGGTGAGGGGGGAATTGCTTCTCGTGAGGGGGAACTCAACCTCATCGTCGAAGTCACCGGCGAGCACAAGAAAGACAAGGCTGCAAAGGTATCAACCGCGAATACGCTCTGGATACCAGCCATCAACAATCACGGCGGTTTTGGCAGGTGGGGTTTTATTGAGATTACGGACCCGTGGAATGCGAAGAATGAGATACGGGCATATCTAAAATCTGTTGAAGGGGCGAACTAATTTGCATCCTGTTTACAGGCTCTATATAGATGAGTCCGGCGATCACACCTATGGGCGGAAGGAGTCCAAGCCTCTCCGCATAATTGACGGCGACAGCACATATGAAACGGCACCTGTTGATCACTATCCGCAACTTGAAAAGAACGATAAGCGATACCTTGGATTGACAGGATGTATCCTTAAGCTGGATTACTATCGCGAACAGTTTGGTCCAACCATAGAGTCATTTAAGAGAGATTTCTTCGACCCGGACGAGCGGGTCGTTTTACATGCAAAAGATATTATGCAAAAGAGCGGTCCTTTTCATGTATTGCAAAGCGAGGAGGTCCGTGAGCGTTTCAATGCCGGACTCCTCGATATCATAGCGAATGCACAATATACGGTCATCAGCGTCGTGTTGGATAAAAAGAACCATGTAGAAAGATATCTCGAAGCCTGGCATCCTTATCATTATTGTCTGGCCAACATGCTGATGCGGTACTGTTTTTATCTTGCCCGGCATCGGGCAAAGGGCGATGTAATGGCGGAAAGCCGGGGAGCAACAGAGGATATGGCGCTGAAAACAGCTTATTCGAGGTTGTATGCCAACGGAGCGCAGATAAAACCCGGCTCATTTTTTCAGCAACATCTGACGTCAAAAGAGATCAAGATCAAGCCGAAGATCAATAATGTTGCAGGGCTTCAATTGGCCGACATGCTGGCGCATCCGCTGAAAAAATATACGCTGCTTCAAAAGGGGATTCTCGCGGAGTCGGACAGTGATTTCTTTTGGAAGAAGGTTGTTGAGGCGGCAAAACCGAAGATTGATTGCAGGACAACTGATGGGCGTATGGATGGCTACGGGTTGGTGTTCGTCTAAAATGAAAAAGCCGACTTTCGTCGGCTTTTCACGCTGGCCCATTCGGACCATCCACCTCCAGCAAGCTGGATTGATTGTATTATAGCTTTTCTTGACAAAATGTAAAGTAGTTTTTACAAGAACTGTTTTTACACTAGACAGTAAGACAAGCACTCGACTGATTATTAGCAATTAAAACTATTTTGATGCAGTGCGCGAAATGCACAAAAAACACTGGAATTATAGGCAGTTATGCTCTGATAGGTATTAGCAGTATATTAACAAGCGTTAATATGGACACAAAGCCGGGGATTTTACTATACGGAAGCGCGTTGGAAGGAAGAACGTGGTATGGTTTACTGAAAAAGGATTGTCGGGGAAGGGGCTAATCAGTGGCTGAAGGTGTTTCCATAAAACAAAAGGCCCCGGAAGTTTCCAGAGCCTGTTGTCGACCGGGCATTCCCAGTCCCAAAATCTAGGTTATTTATACCGTGGCAGGGTGATTCTGTCAAGGAAAACCTAAGCGGTTAGGTTCCTGTAGATAGTAACTTTTGATAACAAACGGTAAAGTGGGGGAAAACGAACAGCTTTTTGAGTACGGGAGAATGTTGGAAGAAAGAACGTGGGATGAGATGCCGGTGAAACGCCACCCTCTGAAATCGACCCAACGAAATAAACTATGCTTAGCGCTAAAGACATTATAGATTTCCTGAATTTTTATTGGCCGCATCGAAAAACTAGCCGTGGCATGATGATTGGGTTAATTGCTCTTGCCTTCTTGTGGGCTTGGTTGATTTTTCCATTTTATAAAAGACATAACGAAGTTGTCATTTTAATAACGATAGCCATGCTTATCCTGTTCTTTGCTGGGTGGCTATATTATTCTGGCAGAGCGTTCTTGCCAAAAAGAAGATTCACGATTGTATTCTGTCTACGAGCGGATGATCCAAAGAGTATCGGTTATATCAGGCAAGCTTTATCGCTTCTTAAGAAAAAACTGGACGAATTGGGTTTACTTGAAAAATTTAAAATAATTTCTATTGGCAGAGATATCGTCATTGATAATGCATCGGCGCATGCTTATAGAGATAAGCACGATGTTGATCTTATTATTTGGGGTGACGTATTTTATGGTTCAAAGGAGAACAAAGACGTTTGTGATTTCAAGGGGCTTTCGTTTACCTTTAAAGTGCCAGGAAGTGTTGTAGGCCGAAATTTATCTGAGATATTCAAATCAGACATTAATATCGCACTTGTAAATCGCGATTGGAATATCTACGAAATCAACAGCCTTCCGGACGTCGAAAAAATATCGGCAAATTTGTCTGAAGTCATCATGTTTGTACTGGGAATTATTTATTGCCAGTATCGAGAGTATGCCGAGGATTCCGTAGTAATTCTCGAGCATCTTTTCCAACTACTCAAGACGCAGATTAATAAAGACGAGAAACCCATCTTAAACGAAGTAGAAAAAACGATAAGCATGACGCCACAGCTATTTAGGCATAGCCGCGTTCTTGGGATTTTATTAAGTGTATATAAAAATTTAGGAAGTTACTTCACCGAACAGGATGAATATCGGAAGGGAAGCTTCTACTTAAAAAAGTTTAGGGCATATAATAAAAAAGATATTGGTGCTATCAGTACGTTAGCACTATGTGAATTTCACCTTGATAATATTCAAGAAGCTAAAAGTCTAACCGATGAGATATGTGCAATCGATAGGAACCATGAGATATGCCTTACGAATCGAGGATTCTTAGGCATCTACGAGAAGAAATATGCAAGTGCTCTGTATTTTTACAAGGAAATTATTAAGCGTGGAAGGGTAGTTTCAAACGAAATCATATTTAAAGTGCTTACATTCCTAGATGAACGAAAGACTGAAGCCCCAGGCGAATTCGCATATGATTTTGCCGTCGGAATATTGAATGTTAAGTTCTGCGATGAAAAGCTAGGTCGTGGAGATCTCAGGAAATTTGTTAAGAAGACGACTGATCTGCCAGCATATAAAGAAATGCATGATTTCGCTAAATATGAAATATTGGAAATAGAGAAATTAAAGAGAAAACGAAAGAAATAATAGGTAAGGGTGAAGTGGGGGCAGTTATTGGCATCGCGATTGGAATTGTACGGCGAAACCGTAAAACAAAAAGCCGATATGGGTGTACTAATCCGAGTGTTGAATTTATTTTTGTAGTTGCGTAATAGTCGCTCCGGGAGGTTACAGTTAATGCCGCCAAAAAAGAAATCAAATAACACCACCCCCATCGACACCGTCAAGCACAAAGACAAACGAGTGAACATCCCGACCGAGGAACTGCGGGACTTTGTGAAGGAGGATGAGGCGAAGCCGAAGACGATCCTCTATCCCCGCGATCCGTCGCTGGATCCGCAGCTTGTGTGGAAGGGGAAGGACGAGCAGGATGCGAAAGACCTCGCTGTGCCTGCCGTGCCGATCTACATCCAGGAAAAGATACATCCCCAGGCGGTTATCGAGAACGTTCGGGCCGAGGCGAAGAAAGACAAGCCGGAAGCCCAGGCCTCGTTGTTTGCCGACTTCAACGGCATCAAGTTTGAGGACCTTATCGACTTCTACCAGCACCAACAGAATTGGTCGAACAGGATGATTCTTGGCGATTCGCTTCTGGTGATGACTTCTCTTGCTGAGAAAGAAGGGCTCAAGGGCAAGGTGCAGATGGTCTTTCTTGATCCGCCCTATGGCATAAAATTCGGATCCAACTGGCAGGTTTCCACACGTAAGCGCGACGTGAAAGACGCCAAGGCCGAAGACGCCACACGTCAGCCGGAGCAGATAAAAGCCTTCCGCGATACTTGGAGGCTCGGCATACATTCTTATCTTGCCTATCTTCGTGACCGGCTTGTTACGGCGCGGGAACTCTTGACTGAGACGGGATCATGCTTTGTTCAGATTGGTGATGAAAATGTTCATCTCGTACGAAGCTTGATGGATGAGGTATTCGGCGCAGAGAGTTATGTGTCCATAATCAATTACAAAAAGACTTCGGGACAAACCGCAAAGTATCTATCAGTCACAACTGACTACATCCTCTGGTACGGAAAAAATATCGACCAAATGAAATACCGTCCTTTGTACCGCGAAAAAAGTTTGGAGGGAGAAGGCGGCGGCATGTATCAATTTGTTGAATTGCCAAACGGTGAAAGGCGTAGGTTATCAGCAGAAGAATCGGCTAATCAAAAGATACTTCCGGACGGTTCAAGGATATATAGATTAGGAGATGTTACTTCTCAGAGACAAGGGCGTCCTTCAGGGCCAGGCAGCGCTATGTTTTTCCCGGTGAAAGTTGATGGCGTAGAATTCTTGCCGCCCGGCGCACGTGGGTGGTCAACTACGGAAAATGGGATGCAGAATTTGTCTCTCGCTGGGCGTCTTGTAGCGCAGGGGATAAGACTGTCCTATGTCAGGCATTTGAATGACTTTGCAGCCTTTGAGCTGGATAATGATTGGAATGATACAGCCGGGGCAACGGATCGTGTATATGTGGTTCAAACTAATCAAAAGGTCATCGAGCGTTGTCTCCTCATGACTACCGACCCCGGCGATCTGGTGCTTGACCCGACCTGCGGCAGCGGCACGACGGCGTATGTGGCTGAGCAGTGGGGGCGGCGGTGGATCACGATCGATACCTCGCGTGTAGCGCTTGCGCTCGCTCGGACGCGGCTGATGGCGGCGAAGTATCCTTACTACTATCTTGCTGATTCTCCTGACGGGGTGAAGAAAGATGCTGAAGTAACGGGCAAGCTGCCGCCGGACTTTAAGACCGACGGCGACATCAAGAAGGGTTTCGTGTACAAGCGCGTGCCGCATGTGACGCTCAAGTCCATTGCGAATAACCCGGACATCAAGGAAGGCATGAAGCGCGAGGAGATCGACGCTGCCATTTCGCGGCATGCGGATACTGAGACGCTGTATGACCAGCCCTACGAGGACAATAAGCGCATCCGCGTCACCGGACCGTTCACGGTTGAAAGCCTCTCGCCGCATCGTGTGCTTGCCACGGACGAAGAACGTCCTGCTACTGAAAAGGCGGCTCAGAAAGCCCCAGGTGCAGGGCAGTTCGAAACTATGATCCTCGACAATCTGAAAAAAGCGGGCGTCCAGAATACGGTCAAGGAAGAACGCCTCAAGTTCGAGCGGTTGGAACCTTATGCCGGAGAGTGGCTGCACTTTGCCGGTGAATATACTGAAAAGGGCGGAGTGTCGAAGCGGGTTGCCGTCTGTATCGGGCCTGAGCACGGCACTGTCGGCCATGAGCTTATCAAGGAAGCAGCCAAGGAAGCGATCAAGGGTGTGGGCTTCGACCTTCTTGTGGTATGCGGTTTTGCCTTCGATGCTCATGCCAACGAGACCGCCAATCAGTTTGCCGCTGATGCGAAAAAAGCATCGGACAAAATTGTAGCCGAAGGGCAGAAGCAGTACGGCAGACTGCCGATTCTTCTCGCGCGCATGAACCCGGACCTTGCAATGGGCGAGGAACTTCTTAAAAAGACCGGCGCGGGCAATCTCTTCATGGTCTTCGGCGAACCGGACTTGAAGGTCAAAAAAGTAAAGGACGGCAAGATCACCGTCGAGATCAACGGCGTGGACGTGTACGATCCTACAACCGGCCAGATTCGCAGCTCTTCAACAGACGACATCGCCTGCTGGTTCATCGACACGAACTACAATGGCGAAAGCTTTTTCGTCCGTCATGCTTACTTTACCGGAGCAGATGAGCCGTATGAAAAACTTAAACGCGCACTCCGCGCTGAAGTGGACGAAGCGGCCTGGTCCATGCTCTATTCGACCGTGAGCAGCCCCTTCGATACGCCTGAAAAAGGCAAGATTGCGGTGAAGGTTATCAATCATTACGGCGATGAAGTGCTGAAGGTATACGAGATGAAGTAGCTTTCCCCCTCACCCCAATCCTCTCCCGCGGAGGGGAGATCAAGTGTGATTTAGATTTCGCTTGCCATTCCTGGAAAAATAACTAAAATAATAACAAAGGATGAAAAAATATCGGGGAAAACCCATGGAGGTTCCTATGACAGTGAAATTCGGAGCAATGAAAGGGGCGATATGTATTTTTTCTTTGGCGCTTCTTGTATCCTGCGGCGGCGGTTCTTCAACAACGGGGAACACCGGAACGAATAACGGCACAACGGACACGCCACTGGTGAGCGAGGGGACTACATCAACTCCGGTGCGCCTGACCGTGGATACCGCCCGGACGGGCGCGGTGGGCGGGCTTCTCTCCGGATTCACCAGTTATTATTACTTCCATACAAATACGGCAGGCGGGTATCAGATCTCCGTGACGAATGTTTCTTCGAATGATTTCGGTTTTGTTCTCTACTCGGATCATTTTACAACGTCGCTTGGCCAGTGCGATGATACCTACAAACTTGATGAAAAGTGCGTATACAGCCTTGCGGCAAATACCGATTATTATGTCTCGGTCACGAACTGGTCATTTGCCGCTGCGTCGTTCTCGATTATCGTTCGCGATTTGAAGAGCCAGGGAACCGCAAGCTCTCCGGTCAGCCTTGCTTCGGCGGTTACCGCCACCTATACGGGAAGCGTTGAGGCAAGCTCAGCCAGCTACTATTTGTTCACGCCAGGCTCCGACGGCGCGTATACGTTTGCATTCACCGATGCCGATTATTACGGAAGATTCGATACGACCAATACACCCCTTCAGATTGATATTTATTCTTCGAGCGATTTCAGCAGCGGGCTTCTGCAGTCCTGCGTGCCGTCCTACTATAATACCTATTGTACCGCCAATAATCTTACGGCGGGCGCTCCCTGCTATATCAAGGTAACCGAAGCTTACAGCGCGCAGCACGTCGATGTCGTGTATTCGATCAGGATCACTGGGGGATCCGGAGAAGGCACTCCTGCAAATCCGGTGGTCCTGACGGTCGGGTCTCCCCATGCCGGTACAATAGAGGCAGGATCGAACCCCACCTACCAGGGCTGTTACAATCCCTCGTACAACTATTACACCTTCACGACCAGCGGAGCGGGAGGGTATACTGTGACCATGGACAATATCGACTCGCTGTCCGTGAAACTCTATTCCAGCCTCAGCAGCACGATTGCCATCAATTCCTGCGATCCGCCGAGTGCGCTCAGTCCCTGCGAGTTCTCCAACCTCAATTCAAGTACCAGCTACTATTTGAGGGTCGGAAACTGCAATAGCGGAGACGTCAGCTATAATATGAATATCGTCAAGGAGGGGAGCGAGGGCTCAATAAGCAATCCCGTGCCTTTGACGCTCGATGCGGCGCATTCCGGCAGCATCGGGTTCTACGAAACCAGCTACTTTACGTTCACCACGGACAAAAGCGGGACGTATTATATCGTGCTCGATCAGAATCTCAACTACGCATATTACTCAAACCCGGATTTCATGTCCGGAACCGGAGACAGCGGCAGCGGGACGACCATCACCAAGAATCATGCGAACCTTGACGCCAATAAAACCTATTATCTAAGGGTGTACGCTTACGGTGTCACAGGGATCATGCAGTACAATGTATCGGTTATCCACGGCGCCAGTGAGGGCTCGACTGCGAATCCGGCGGCGTTGACCGTCGGGACTACTTATAGCGGCAAGGTTGAATCAGGCGGTCGGAGTTACTACAAGTTTACAACGGGCTCCGCCGCAGATTACTACGTCAAATTCGATAACCCGACCGACCTATGGGTATTTGCCTATTCGAATGCTGATTTTACTAATGGTTCTTTCACCGCTTCGTGCACGCCCGGCCCTGGCACATACGTTACGTGTACCCTACAAAATCTATCCGCATCCACACCCTATTATATAGAGGCCGATGAACGGACATACACATCTGATGCCACCTACGGAATCAACATGTACCTTCTTGATTATCTGGCCGGATGCAACGCGGGTTCGGAATGCTACAATTTCGAAGGCGGATTGACAACACCCTTCACACTGACCAGCACAGTCACCTCGGGCAATAAGAATGCATCTTATTGGCTGATCGATAACGCAGCGGATGCCGCAACGGGAGGGACGAAAAGCCTGAAAAGCGGCGTTATTCCCTACGATGCAACCACCCCGCAGTCAACATGCATCGAATATGCGAAAAGCACCGATACGAGCGAAGTCCTGTTCAGCTTCAAGACAGATACCGATTATTTCAATCAGCTTAAATTCTATATTGACGGTACGGCAGCTTCGGGCGGCACATTATATAACACAGCTTCCTGGAGGCGGGTCATCTTTTTTCCGACAGCGGGAGCGCATACCTATAAATGGTGCTTTGAGAAAGGAACGTCCTATATCACCGGATCGGATGCGGTCTGGGTGGATGACATTGAGTTCAGATAAAGAAGGCAAGTAAAACAGGGCCCCTCCCGGAAATGCCGGGAGGGGCCGATTTGTTTCAAGCGCTGTTAATCAGTGAGTGTGATCCATTACCGCGTTCTGCCCATATGATGGGGCACGAGCACCGAGGCCGACGAGGTCGTTGTGTTGCCCGCAGTGTCTGTAGCCTTATAGGTTATGGTGTAAATCCTGCCGCTGCCCGCGCCTGATCTCTCGGACCGGAGGTAAATCGATCCGTCGGCATTGACCACGATATCGTCGGCCGTGTCGCCGTCGCCGAGGCCGAAGTCGGGCTCGCTGCTCGTAACAGACAGCAGCGTCACCTGCACATTTCGCGCGCTGATGTCGCTAACGATAACCGAAGGCAGAACATTTACATATTGATGGTCTGGCGGCCAGAGGATGCCCGGACTCACGGTCACTTTTAACGCTGGAGGCGAAGTATCCGCAACATTGATTGTGACGCTGTCTGTGGAAACCCCTCCCTTGCCGTCATCAACAGTGAGGGTCACGACCGTGCTGCCGTACGGTAAGACGATCGTCGGCTTGACGCCGGACGCCGACCCTTCGGACCAGTTCCAGATGTACGTCAAGGCATCGCCGTCCGGATCGGTGGATGCGGAGCCGTCGAGGTTCACTGAGGCGCCCTCGGTCGAGTTCATTTCCGCGGTCACATCAGGGCCTGCCTGGGCAACGGGCGGACTGTTTTGGGGCGCCATCGCGATCTTGACGATTGATGTGTATCTGAAGGGCAGATCCTCCAGCTGCCAGGAGTAGCCTTGCCCGGTTGTTGACGCCTGCGCCATGCTTGCGGCAGTCATAGTCCCAGAGGCCGAGTACAGCCAGCTGAAGGCAGTCCAGTCGTTCGCATATGTTGAAAATACCGCGGTGCCGGGCTGTTTGACGCGGAATCCCAACCTGAGCGGGCGGGAGCCGTTTAAGCCGCCGGCGCTGGTCATAACATAAAGCCTGATTATGCCCGAAGCGTTGTCATAGCTTCCCGACGGGCCGGTCTGCAACGGGCCGTAATGATCCACCCACCACCGCGCCCACTCGGAACCGTAACCTGTGCTGTCGTAATAATAGAGCGTTCCGCCTCCACCCTTGTCGAGCTCGGCGGTCTGCTGGACCCACGCGGTCCAAAATCCGTCCGTGTCCGGAGATTCTTCAATGCTCACGCATTCCAGCAGGGTGGGGTCAAAGTCGAGCCGGACATTTCCCCAGACGTAATCGGGAGCTGTAGCGTCAAACTGAAAGTACAGTATCTGGCCGATTTTATCCGGGGGTATTTCGTTTGATCCATCCGGCCCCGTAACGGAATAATACCAGGGAGACGCAGCCCCGGCCGATGCGCTGAGAAGACATAAAGCTCCCGCGACGATTAATACGGCAACAGCAGTAAGAATTCTTCTGTTCATGAAATACCTCCTGAAATGGATTTGGGCATGGACGCAACAAAGTCACATCTGCAAGCAGATAAATTATCAACTATTTGAAAGTTCTGATCTTGGGTTTGGGCTGAAGCAGTCCCGGAAATGATTTTGCAACTATGTTATTACTATACCAATAAGATATGGACATTGTCAATCAAAGTTTTTAGCGATATATATTTAACTTTTACTTCCCGCTGGTGTCTTATCAGGCAGAAAGGTTCATAATCTGTTTTAAACAAGGAGGGTAATAAAATGTATCGGAAGTATTTTATAAGTGGCATCTCCGCTGTTCTGCTCATGTTTATGTTGCAGGCCTGCGGAAGTTCCGGTTCCACCGGCAGCGGAGACAGCAAGGCCATGGGCGCGGTCAGCGTTGCGCTGACCGATGGACCGGGAGACTGCGATCACGTCTGGATCACGGTCAGTGACATCTGGTTCCACAAGGGCGACGGCGCGGACCCGGGGCAGCAGGGTGGATGGATAAAGGCCCCTCTTGCGGCGCCGGTGACCGTGGATCTTCTCACGCTCGGCAATGGGAACGCCCAGTCGATATGGGATTCCATCGCCCTGCCCGCGGGCACGTATAAGCAGATCAGGCTTGTGCTGGTTGATACCGAGGACCCCCTGACAGCTTCCGCGCAGATTGCGAACAACAATGCGACCTTGAAGTATAATAACGAAGTTGTTGTCAATGGAGTGGAATGCCCGCTCCATGTGCCGGATGCGCGGCACGGCATCCGGCTTATCGGCGCCTTTAATGTCACCGAGGGCGGCACGCTTAAGCTGGCGATTGATTTTGACGCGGGCCAGGATGTTGTGGAGTTCAGGAACGGACAGGACTATATTCTGAAACCGCGCCTTGCGTATTTCGATCTCGACAATGTGGGAGCGATTGTCGGTCGCATCAGCCTTTCCTCCGGCCAGTCGTATACCGCCCCCCGGTTTGTGATCAAGGCGGAGCAGTTGAATGCTGACGGCACGTATCATATGGTGAAGCGCTACACAACGCCTGATGCAACCGGCAGGTTTGTCCTGTATCCGCTTTCGGCTATGACCGCGACAACATATGATCTCGTTCTGCGCGGGCTGGATTATCAAACGATCATTCTCAAGGGAGTCCCTGTTTCCCGGGGAGCGACGCCGACATCCGGCGCGACGGACCTCGGGACAATCGCCATGACAGCGGCGGTTTCTCCGGATTACTCACTGGACGGGACTATAACGTCTCCGACAGGCGCATGGGTGAGTTTTTATCAGACTCTGCAGGGCGCGGGCGAAGTTCCTTATGAAATACGGTTCAGGCATTTCAACCCGTTAAATGGAACTTTCCCGGCATTCAGGCTCTCCAGCGACCAGATCCAGGTTGCGAGTTATATGACCAGCACCATCATGTCCGGCCTGACTGCCACGTCACCGGTCGGCGGAAATGGCGTCTTTGGAGCGGTCGCGGGCGCCCTGATGTACGCTCCCGGGGTTCCGCAATTGGTAAGCTCTGGAACGGTCACTGTCGCATTTTCCTCGCTTTCGCCGAAAGTGCCGGCAACTGCATGCGGCATCTCAGGCGTTATATCAAGGCCGAGCACAACAAGGGCGATGTCCATGGATGGAGGCAGAGTGTTTGCTGTTCACGGAGGCATGATCGTCGATGCTATTCCAATGAGCAGCCAGATGATGTCAGGAGGCTCGTACTCTCTTTCGAACCTGCCGGGCGGATCAACGGCAAATCCTCTTACGGGCGCATTTTATGGCGTTGAGGCAATAGGCTGGTCCTCAACAACTTCAGCAAGGGCCATAGCAATGCCGGGGATTGCCGATCTCCGGACGGGAGATGCCGCTGTTGATATTAATTTGATGATGCTGCCATAAAAATGGAAGGATTGTGGAAACTACTCCGGTCAGCTTCTTCGCTTTGCGCAAGGCGCGCCGGATATCTAAGGGGATTTCGTAGTCAGCCACAGTCTCCTCTTCGCGTTAAGGTTCAATCCTCGGTTTCCGCGCGTTTTATTGCGCATGCGCTCCGCAGCAGACCGGAGTAGATACGAGTTGTGTTATTGAAGCCGCCTGCGCCGAAGGCCCCCGGATATGCCGGGGGCCTTCGGTTTTATCCGCCATCAGGGTTTACCGATCCGCATCACGCCTGGGCGTCCATTCATAAAAAAAGCTTGCAACCTCCGCATAAAATCAGTAATATTAAGCCCGTGAAAAAAATCAGGGATTTTATCAAAAAGTATTTCATCACCGGCCTGCTCGTGCTCCTGCCTCTCTGGGCCACATTCTATGTGTTGTCGGCCCTCCTTGGTGTTATTGACGGTATCCTGGGGCATCTGCCGGGGCATTTCATAGGGCTGGAATTCCCTGGCCTGGGGATAGTTACCCTTCTCCTCTTTGTGGTATTGATCGGCATGCTCTCGGCCAACTATCTCGGAAAGCGTTTTGTGGACTATAGCGATACATTGTTGCATAAGGTCCCGCTCGTGCGCGGAGTCTATTCCACGGTAAAGCAGATCATGGAGACCTTCTCCGTGCAGCATAATTTCAGCGGTGTGGCGCTTGTTGAGTATCCCCGTAAAGGGTGTTACAGCATAGGGTTCATGACCGGAGAGGTCCCGGGCAAGGCCCTGGGCCTGGACGGCAGGTTTGTAACGGTATTCGTCCCCACCACGCCGAACCCCACGGCGGGGTTTCTCCTCATTCTCCCCGAGTCCGAGGTGTCGCAATTGCCCATGACCGTGGAACAGGGCATGAAATTCATCATATCGCTGGGACTCGTTCCGCTGAGCGAGTTCGAGGCGCACCAGCTGAAGCATCCCTCGCCGGAGGTCAGGTAAGTGAAACCGACGCTCGTCATCCTTGCCGCGGGCCTCGGCACGCGCATGAAGTCCGGCCTCGCCAAGGCGCTCCACCCGGTGGCCGGCCGTCCGCTCATCCACCATGTTTTGAGCGCAGCAGCCGGTCTTGCTCCGGAGAAGATCGTCCTCGTCCTCGGCCACCAGGCCGACAAGGTGAAGACGGCGGTCGAGCAGTTCAAACTCGAGATAGTGCTCCAATATGAACAGCTCGGCACTGGACATGCCGTGCTGCAGGCCGCGGAAGCGCTTGCGGATGTTTCCGGGCCGGTCCTCGTTCTCTGCGCGGATACCCCGCTCCTCACGACCTCGACGCTCGCAGCTGTTCTTGAACTCCATCAAAAATCGCACGCAGCGGTCACGCTTTTGAGCGCCAGGGTGGAGTCCCCTTTCGGCTACGGCAGGGTAGTGCGCGGTAAATCCGGGGTCATGCGCGTGGTGGAGGAAAAGGACGCGACCGCGGCGCAGAGAAAGATACGGGAAGTTAACGCGGGGATCTACTGCTTAGATAATAAGTTCATGCTTTCGTCCCTCAAACTTCTTGGAAAGAACAACGCCCAGGGGGAGTATTATCTTCCAGATATCATCGAGCTTGCGAAAAAAAAGAGGCTTGTTGTCTCGGCCCTCCTGTGCGACGACCCCGACGAGATCATGGGCGTCAATTCGCGGTATGACATGAGCCGCGCTGAAGGCCTCATGCGCAAACGCGCCAATAAAAAATGGATGCTCGAAGGGGTCACCATGCTCGATCCGGAAAGCGTGTTTGTCGGGCCGGAGGTACTCCTCGGCAGAGACATCCTTTTGTATCCGAATGTCAGAATTGAAGGTAAAACCAGGCTCGGCGAGGGCTGCGTGGTATTTCCGGGGTCGCGCATCGTCGACAGCGTTATCGGCAAAGGGGTCACGGTGAAGGACTGCTCGGTGATCGAGGAGAGCACCGTTGCCGACGGGGCGGCCATCGGTCCCTTCGCGCACCTGCGTCCGGGATCGGTGATCGGAGCGCGGGCAAGGATCGGGAATTTTGTCGAGATCAAAAAGTCCTCTATCGGCGAAGGAAGCAAGGCTAACCATCTCTCGTATATCGGCGATGCGACCATAGGCCGGGATGTGAACATCGGAGCGGGTGTGATCACCTGCAATTACGACGGGTTCGAGAAGCACCGCACCGTCATCGGAGACAACGTCTTTGTGGGCAGCGATGCGCAGCTCGTGGCGCCGGTAACGATCGGAAAAGGGGCGTTGATCGCCGCCGGGGCCACCATTACACGTGACGTGCCCGCAGAGGCGCTGGCCATCAGCCGCCCGCCGCAGGACATTCGCGAGGGTTTCGCGGGGCGCAGGAAGAGGATGAAGCAGAAGAAACACGGAAATCACAAATAGCAAATACCAAATGTTAATCGTCTCAAAATAGAAGCTACACAATCAAACGGTCATTCCCGAAGGTTTAATCGGGAATCCGGTGTTAAAACCATATCCCCGATAGAAGCATTCGGGGATGACGTAAAGTGTTATGTCAATCCTAATTATGAGACCGTTAATAAGCATACTCAGGCGCCAGATTCTAAACGTTTGGTTATTGTATTTTGGAATTTGAGTATTATTTGTGATTTGAGATTTTGTTCAAGGAGCTGAGCGACTTATGTGCGGCATTATAGGGTATATCGGCAGGGAAGCGGCGGTGCCCATCCTGATCGAAGGTCTGAAGAAGTTGGAATATCGCGGCTATGACTCGTCGGGCATCGCTGTTCTTCAAAATGGAAAATTCGAGGTCCGGCGGGCCGTGGGCAAGCTCCAGAACCTTGAAGTCCTGCTGCGGGGTGAAGCGCTGAACGGCAGCATGGGAGTGGGCCACGTGCGCTGGGCCACGCATGGCAGGCCCTCCGAGGAAAACGCCCACCCGCACCGCTCCGGCGGCATTGTGCTGGTGCATAACGGAATTATCGAGAACTATTCGGTCCTCAAAAAGGAACTTTCAGAACAGGGCCATACCTTCCTGTCCGAGACGGACACCGAGGTGATCGCCCATATGATCGACAGCAAGACCAGGCAGGGTCTGCGCCTGGAACAGGCAGTGCGCGAGGCCGCCCGCCATCTGGAAGGCGCCTACGCCATTGCCGTGATCGATGAACGCGACCCGGGGGTTTTGATCGGCGCCCGCAAGGGCAGCCCCCTTGTGGTCGGTCTGGGACAGGGCGAGTTCTTCCTTGCTTCCGACATACCCGCCATCCTGCACCGGACCCGTGATGTGCTTTTTCTGAACGACGACGAGATGGCCATTCTCACGAACGACGGAGTGAGGATCACCGATCTTGACGGAAACGAGCTTTCCCGAGAAATTACGCGCGTGATGTGGAACCCCGTGATGGCCGAGAAGGGCGGGTACCGTCATTTTATGCTCAAAGAGATCCACGAGCAGCCGCGCGCCATCATGGACACCGTACGGGGCAGGGTATCTCAGGAGACAGGCGTCATTCATCTCGAAGAGCTGGGCGTCTCCCGCGAGCAGCTGAACAAAGCAAAAAAAATATTCATCGTGGCCTGCGGCACGTCGTGGCACGCCGGACTGGTCGGCAAATATATGATCGAGGAACTTGCCGGCATTCCCGTAGAGGTGGACATCGCGTCGGAATTCCGATACCGCAAGCCTCTCGTGAGCAAGGACGATCTGTTCATCGCCATTACCCAGTCCGGAGAGACCGCGGACACATTAGCGGCAATGCGTGAGGCGAAGAAGCGCGGAGCCACGGTCGTAACCATATGCAATGTGGTCGGGTCCACCGCCAGCCGCGAGGCGGATGGCGTGGTCTATACGCACGCGGGGCCCGAGATTGGCGTGGCCTCGACCAAGGCTTTTACCGCGCAGCTCACGGCGCTTTACCTTCTCGGACTTTTTTACGGTTCGCTGCGGGGCGCGCTTTCCCCTGCCGATTTGAAAAGCAGGGTCGCCGACCTGATCCATATACCTTCGCTTGTGGAGCGCAGCCTGGAGCAGAACGACGTCGTGGAGCAGATCGCAAAGCGCTATTTCAAGGCGAGCGACTTTCTGTACCTCGGCCGCGGGCCGAATTTTCCCGTCGCTCTTGAGGGCGCGCTCAAATTGAAGGAGATATCCTACATTCACGCCGAGGGCTATCCCGCGGGCGAGATGAAGCACGGTCCGATCGCCCTTATTGATGAGAACCTCCCCGTGGTGGTCATTGCCGGAAAGAACGGAGTCTACGAAAAAATTCTTGCGAACATTGAAGAAGTGAAGGCGCGGGGAGGGATCGTGATTGCCCTGATAACGGAGGGCGACACGGAGCTTGTGAAGAAGGCGGACCACACGATTTCGGTGCCCGCAACCAATTCGCTCCTCATGCCCATCGTCATGTCTATCCCGCTCCAGCTTCTGGCGTACCATATTGCGGTGCTGCGGGGAGCGGACGTGGACCAGCCGAGGAACCTGGCAAAGAGCGTTACTGTGGAGTGAGGGCAGACAGAAGTCAGAGGACAGAAGTCAGAATACAGATGACAGAGAACAGACAAGGATTCAGCCTGTCTTTTGTGTTCTGTTCTCTTACAGCCGATATTTTATGGATTATCTCAAGGACCTGAATCCTCCCCAGCAGGAGGCCGTGCTGTTCGGCGACGGGCCGCTGCTTATTCTCGCGGGCGCGGGGAGCGGCAAGACGCGTGTTATCACCTGCAGGATCGCTCACCTGATCCGGCAGCGCGGCGTGAACCCCGGCAATATACTGGCCGTGACCTTCACGAACAAGGCAGCGAACGAGATGCGTGAGCGGGTGGAGCGGCTGCTGCGGATCCCGCTGCGGGGCCTCTGGATCAGCACATTCCACTCTTCCTGCGTCAGGATCCTCAGGCAGTTCATAGACCGGCTGGGGTATAAAAAACAGTTTGTGATCTATGACGAGACGGACCGCTCCTCGCTCATCAAGACCTGCATGCAGGACCTTGCGATCGACCTTGAAAAGTACCAGCCGCGGGCGATTGCCGCGAAGATCAGCGGTTTGAAGAATAACCTGACGGACGCGGAGCAGTACGCGAAGAAGAGCGCGGGGTTCGGGTACGACGAGGTTGTTGCGCGCACCTATGAATTGTACGAGCGGCGGCTGCGTGAGTCGGGCGGTCTGGATTTCGACGACCTTCTGATGCTTACGGTGCGGCTGTTCGAGCGCCACCCGGAGGTCCTGTCTCATTATCAGGAGTTGTTTCACCACATCCTGATCGATGAATACCAGGACACTAACCGCGCCCAATACCGGCTGGTCCGGTTATTGACCGCGAAGCATCGGAGCCTCTGCGTGGTCGGGGACGACGACCAGAGCATTTATAAGTTTCGCGGCGCGGACATTTCTAACATACTGAATTTCGAGCGGGATTACGCGGACGCAAAGGTCATCAAGCTTGAGCAGAATTATCGCTCAACCGAAAATATCCTTGGCGCCGCTAGCGCGGTGGTCTCGCGGAACCTCGGACGGAAGGGCAAGACGCTCTGGACGAGCAAACAGGGCGGCGAGAAGATTTTTTGCTACACCGCGGTGGACGAGAAGGACGAGGCGCGCTTTATCTGCCGGACCATCGACCAGCTGGTGGACGAAGGCAGGGAGCTCGGCGAGTTCGCGATGCTCTACCGCACGAATGCGCAGTCCCGCGCGCTCGAGGACGCGCTCCGGAACCGGGGGATCGCGTACCGGATCTTCGGCGGCCTGCGGTTTTATGACCGCAAGGAGATCAAGGATATTATCGCCTACGTCCGCGTGCTGCATAATCCCGCGGACAGCGTGAGTTTGCGCAGGATCATCAATGTCCCGGCGCGAGGCATCGGCGACACGACAGTGGAAAAGCTGGAGCGCGCGGCGGATGCGTCCGGAGTTTCGCTGTATCAGGCGGCAGTGGATGCGGCGAATGCCGATATAACGCCGTCCGCAAAGAAGAAGCTCGGGGAATTCTTCGGTTTCATGGAACGGCTGCGGGCCGAGCTGCAAGCCATCACGCTCACGGACCTCGTGAGGAGGGTGATCCACGACAGCGGGTATATGTCCGCGCTTGAAGAAGAGCGGAGCATCGAGGCCAGGGTAAGGATTGAAAACCTGAACGAGCTTCTGACAGCGACCGAGGATTTTATGGAGCAGAACCGGGAGGCCGGGCTCGCTGATTTCCTGGATCAGGTGGCGCTTATCAGCGACATGGAGCAGCAGACGTCGGGAGACGGCAAAAAAAAGCACAATCCGCATACCGTGACGCTCATGACGCTGCATAACGCCAAGGGTCTTGAGTTTCCTGTCGTGTTCCTGACGGGCATGGAAGAGGGCCTGTTTCCGCACTCGCGTTCCGCGGAGAGCGAGGAAGAGCTTGAGGAGGAGCGGCGGCTGTGTTATGTCGGCATGACCCGCGCCAAAGAGCGGCTTTACCTGACCCATGCATCGGAACGGCGGCTCTATGGATATCCCCAGTCAAACCTGGTGTCGCGGTTCGTTTCGGAGATTCCGGAGGAACTGATAAAAAAATCAGGCGGCGTCCCGGCTTACGCGGAAGCGTCCAGGCGGCATGTGCAATGGGAAGACGCCCCTGAAGCAAAAGCGTATTCCAGCGGACCGTCTGTTCTGAAACCGGCAGGGTCGATGGAAACAGCCGTCGCCCGGCCGAAGCAGCAAATGACGAAAAGCCCTTACTACAACGGGGCGGTCGTGCGGCACGCAAAGTTCGGGATCGGCACGGTGCAGCGCTCGGAAGGCCTCGGGGACGAGCTGAAGATCAGTGTGAGCTTCCCGGGGCATGGGGTAAAGACTCTCGCGGTGAAGTTCGCGAAGCTGGAAGTGATATGACAGCAGGCGTAAGAAGACAGATAACAGACGACAGACAAAGGCGGAAGCAATGAAAATCACGAAACAGGAAGTCGAGCACGTGGCGAAGCTTGCGAGGCTGGAGTTTCCGGAGCAGGAGAAGGACAGGCTCACGGAGCAGCTTTCGGGCATTCTGACGTATGTGGAAAAAATGAACGAGCTCGATACCGCGGGGATTAAACCCACGTCTCATGTGCTGGACATCAATAATGTCATGCGCGAGGATATCCCAGGGGAAAGTCTCGCGCAGGACCGTGCGCTCGCGAATGCTCCTGACAAAGCGGCGGGGCACTATAAGGTGCCGAAGATCATCGAGTAGCGTGTAGACTGACCTTACAGGGAGAACCATGTTTAGACTTATGCTTCGTTCAAAGATACATCGCGCCACGGTGACCGATTCGAACCTGGAGTACGAGGGGAGTCTGACCGTGGATCCCCTTCTTCTGGAGGCCGCTGATATGCTGCCGTACGAGCAGGTGAGGGTGTCGAATCTCAATAACGGAGAGCGCTTCGAAACCTATCTTATTCCCGGCAAGCGCGGGTCAGGTGATATGTGCCTGAACGGACCTACGGCGAGGAAGGGCGCAAAAGGAGACAAAATCATCGTCTTCTGCTATGAGTATTACAATGAAGCGGAACTCAAAACCTTCAAACCCAATATCGTGCTGGTGGGCGACCGGAACAACATCGTTTCAGTGGGACACACCATCAAGGACAAGGAGTAGGCATGGAGTTATACAATCTCACGATTCACGAATTGCACGACATGCTGAAGAAGGGCGATACCACCTCCGAGGCGATCACCGAGTCCGTGCTCGGCAGGATCAAATCCGTGGACGGAAAAGTGCGCGCCTATATTACCGTTACGGAAGAGGCCGCCCGGATGCAGTCACGGGAGGCGGATAAACGGATCAAATCGGGCGATACGTCGTCCCCGCTGCTCGGGATCCCGATCGCGGTGAAAGACAATATGTGCACCGAGGGCATCAAGACCACCTGCGCCTCGAAGATCCTCGGCAATTTTACGCCTCCCTATGACGCGACGGTCGTCAGGAAACTGAAACAGGCCGGTTTTGTGCTGTGCGGAAAACCGAACATGGATGAATTCGCCATGGGGTCCTCGACCGAGAACTCCGGGTTTTTCAGCACGAAAAACCCCTGGGACCTGGAACGGATCCCCGGCGGGTCGAGCGGAGGTTCGGCGGCGGCTGTTGCCGCTGGGGAGTGCATCGGCGCGCTCGGCTCGGACACGGGCGGATCGATCCGCCAGCCCGCCGCATGCTGCGGAGTGGTCGGCCTGAAACCGACGTACGGAAGGGTGTCCCGGTACGGGCTGGTGGCGTTTGCCTCGTCGCTCGACCAGATCGGCCCGATAACCAAAGACGTGACCGATGCGGCCCTCGTGATGAACGTCATTGCGGGGCACGATGACCGGGATTCCACTTCGGCGAATATGGCATCTCCTGATTTTACGAAGGCGCTGAAAAAGGATGTCAAGGGCATGAAGATCGGGCTGCCGAAGGAGTATTTTATCGAAGGCATGGACCCTGAGGTGGAGAAGTCCGTCAGGGACGCGGTGAAGGTACTCGAAGGACTCGGAGCGAAGGTCGTCGAGGTTTCGCTGCCGAATACGAAATATGCCGTTGCGACGTACTATATTCTTGCGACCTCCGAGGCGAGTTCAAACCTCGCGCGCTATGACGGGGTCAAGTACGGGTTCCGCGCTGAAGGCGCGAAAGATCTTCTGGACCTGTATATGAAATCACGAAGCCAGGGGTTCGGGCCCGAGGTAAAGCGCAGGATAATGCTCGGCACGTATGCTCTCTCCGCGGGGTATTATGACGCATATTATAAGAAGGGGCAGCAGGTGCGCACCCTGATCAAACGTGATTTTGACGAGGCGTTCAAGCAGGTCGATGTGATTGCCACACCCACGGCGCCGACCGCGGCATTCAAGATCGGAGAAAAGTCCGCGGACCCGCTCCAGATGTACCTGTCGGACATCTTTACGATCAGCGTGAATCTCGCCGGCATCCCGGGGATCTCGGTCCCCTGCGGCTTTACGAAGAACAATCTGCCGGTAGGTCTCCAGATCCTCGGCAGGCATTTTGATGAGGAGTCCGTCCTTCGTGCATCGTTCTCGTATGAACAAGCCGCCGATTGGCACGGGAAAAGGGCGAAGTTGTAGTGTAGAAACGATGCAGGATACTGGATGCAGAGAACAAATGTATCGTGCATCAATGATCATGAATCGTGAATCAATCATGAACAGCGGGGAATAATTATGAAATACGAGGCAGTCATCGGGCTGGAAGTGCACGCGCAGCTTCAGACGAACACAAAAATATTCTGCGGATGCGAAACTAAATTCGGAGAGGAAGCGAATACCCGGACGTGCCCGGTCTGTATCGGCATGCCCGGCGTATTGCCGGTGCTGAATAAAAAGGTCGTGGAATACGCGGTCAAGACCGGTCTCGCCACGCATTGCACGATCAGTCCCTACAGCCGGTTTGCGCGCAAGAACTATTTTTATCCCGATCTGCCGAAAGGGTACCAGATCTCGATGTATGAGCTGCCGATCTGTGAACACGGCTATGTCGAGATCGTGGTGGACGGGGCGATCAAACGGATCGGGATCACGCGCATCCATCTCGAAGAGGACGCGGGCAAAAACCTGCACCAGGCCGAGAGCGGCGCCAGCCTGGTGGACCTGAACCGGGCCGGCACTCCGCTCATGGAGATAGTTTCCGAACCGGACATACGCACGCCCGACGAGGCCTCGGAGTACCTTCAGAAGCTTCGTTCCATTCTGCGTTATATCGAAGTGTCGGACGCGGACATGGAAAAGGGCAACTTCCGGTGCGATGCCAACGTATCGATCCGGCCCGTGGGGGCGAAGGAGTTCGGCACCCGCGCCGAGATCAAGAATGTAAATTCCTTCAAGTTCGTGCAGAAGGCGATCGATTATGAGCTCAGGCGCCAGGCGCAGATCCTCGACGAAGGCGGCCGGGTTGTTCAGGAGACAAGGCTATTCGACTCGACCAAGGGCGTAACGTTCTCTATGCGAAGCAAGGAAGAGGCGCACGACTACCGGTATTTTCCGGAGCCCGATCTGGTCCCGGTGGTCGTTACGAAAGAGGTCATCGAGTCCATCGGGAAGGCCATTCCCGAACTGCCGGATGCCAAGCGCGAACGGTTCGCCATGGACTATGGTCTGCCGGAATACGATGCGGACATGCTGACCCAGAGCAGGGCCATGGCGTCCTATTACGAAGAGGCAGTGAAGCTCTGCGGCCAGCCCAAGGCGGTGTCGAACTGGATGATGGGCGAACTCATGCGGCTCTTGAACGCCGACAACAAGGAGATTGAGGACGGGCCCGTCAAACCGCGCAGGCTCGCGGGGTTGATCAAGATGATCAGCGACGGGGTGATCAGCATCAAAATCGCCAAGACCGTTTTTGAAGAGATGTACAAGACCGGCAAGGATGCGGAGACGGTGGTAAAGGAGCAGGGCCTGGTGCAGGTTTCGGACACCGGCGCCATCGAGGCGATCATCGACGGGGTGATCAAGGCGAACCCGGCGCAGCACGCCGACTACAAGGCGGGCAAGGAGAAACTGTTTGCCTTTTTCGTCGGACAGGTGATGAAGGCGAGCAAGGGGAAGGCCAATCCGGATGTGGTGAACCAGTTGCTCAAGAAGAAGCTGAACGAATAATTGCAAGAAAATATCAATAATCAAATAACAAATATCAAATAAATTCCAAGCTTCAAGCGTCGAATAGATTGAAACTTTGTAACTATTCAGCATGAATAAAATACTCTTCTCCCGCAGAGGCGCGGAGACGCTGAGAAAATCATTCTTCAAGTTCTGTCATTCTCCGCGCCTCCGCGGCTCTGCGAGAGTTCAGCCCTCTATTCCAACTGATGGATATGCTGAATAGTTACGAAACTTTGACATTGGAATTTGGTTCTTATTTGGGATTTGGCATTTGTCATTTTGAATTTGTTACAAAAAGGGGGAAACAATGCTTATACAAATGCACAAGCACATGAAGTGGATCATGTGGGCCATTGTGGCGCTGATAACCGTCACCTTTCTCTTCTTCGGGATCTATCCGTCCTCCACAAGCGGCAGGACGGTGGCGAAAGTAGACGGTTACGTGATCACAGCGGATGAACTGAACCGAGTCTACCAGAACATGTACGAAAATTACCGGGAAATCCTTAAGGATCAGTTTCCTGAAGCGCTTTCTAAAAACCTGAGGTCGCAGGCGCTCCGCGAACTGGTCCAGAACAGGCTGCTGCTCCTGGAGGCCGGACGCATGGGCCTCCGTGTCAGCGATGAGGAGCTTCAGGAGCATATCGTGAAGATCCCGTCATTCAGCCCGGGGGGCAAGTTCGACAGAAGGATCTATGAGATGTATCTCGACCGTGTGAATGTAAAACCCGAGGCCTTCGAGACCGGCCAGAGGGAATACCTGCTCAGGCAAAAACTGGAGCGCCTTGTCGAGGATTCCGTTGACGTGACGGACGGTGAACTTGCGACCGCTTACAAGACGAGGAACCCCAAGGCAAAGACCGGTGATTTTGAAAAGAATAAGGACAGTTTCCGGAAGACCTTCCTCGCGGAGAAGCGGAGAGAGGCGCTTGATGCATTTGTCAGAAACATACGGAGCAAGTCCGACGTCACCATGAGCGAGCAGGGGTCCTTATAGCAGGAGCAACAATGTCAGAAGTTGGCGTTCCACTCCAGGTCGCCCATCATTTCCCATTGCACGAAGTTCCTGAGCTGCAGCCGGATCGTTTCGGGGAGGTCCACAAAGCGGAGGCCCATGCCCGGCTCCGCTTCGATCTGGGCGGCGAGAGGCGCGGTCCGCACGACCTCTCCGGTGAGCTGAAGACTTGCGGTATCGCGCGGCAGGTTGAATTTGAGATGGATAATGGCGCCTTCCGGCAACGCCTTATGCGTGCGCAGATACATGCCGCTTTCCGAGAGGTTGACGCACGTCAGGACTTTTTCCGGAATACCTTCGTTGATCTCCACATCGAGTTCCACACGTATCTTGACGGGGATGCGCGGGGTATGTCTCGGCTGGCCGCTCAGCCGCGCCAGCACTGCATACACAAAGGCAAGGTCCAGGGGTTTTGTCAGGATTGCGGAGCATCCCTGTGAAAGCAAGGATTCATTCAGCGCGGCATTTTCATTTGTAATAAAGATTACGAGGGGAAGGTCTTTGACCGCGGCCGCGGTCCGCAGGAGAGAGATCGCGGAACGCAATTCTATTTCCGAAACGTCGCCGTCAAAAAGGACGAGTGAGAACGGGCTTTTTTGCGCAATACGGACGCCATCCTCAGCGGTCTTCGCCAGAACGGGCGAATACCAGATGCGGTTCAGGAGAACGCCGAGGTACATTTGTCCCGCGGCAGTATGGCAGATTATCAGAACCTGCTTTTTCTCAGACATCCGGGCACTCCTTTGGCACAGGTGTATGGTTACTACCGAATTAAAGCATTTCCCGGAGTTAAAGTCAACTATCCGGCATTTTCCCGCTCCGCTCTTCCAGTTCGGCGAACAGATGAATGAGGCTCCTGCAGCCGTTCTCCCAATCAGAGATTAAAAGATTCTCGTTTTCCGAGTGAGCGTTTGCATAGGGATCGCCGACGCCCAGGAGGAGGGCCGGCGCTCCGCCCAGCGCGCTGGTCATGTTCCGCACAAAGGGAATGGAACCGCCCGCCCCTACGATTGCGGGCCTCCGGCCATACCCCTGTTCGAGCGCGGAGAGCGCCGCCTCAAAGGGGACGCCCTGTGTATCGGTCCGCCACCACGGTGAAGGCGATTCAGGCTCTATCTTCACTTCCACACCCCAGGGCGCTTTCTTCCGCAGATGTTTTTCCAGCAGTTCCAGCGTCTCCCCGGGGTCCATGTCAGGAACTATCCGTATGCCGACGCGCGCCCAGGCCGTATCGTTGATGATATTTGCCGCCTGCCTGCGGCTGCTCGCTTCGATGGCGTTCACCGCTACCGAGGGACGGTGCCACATCTTTTCATGGACCGTTCCCGGACCGCCGACGAGTTCCACGTTGTTCAGCAGTTTAGCCTGCTTCCGGTATGTTGCTGTCTCGAAAGGCAGGTCGTTGAGCGCCGCCTTCTCCTGGCGTGAGAGGTGACGTACTTTATTCATCAACCCCGGTATCGCGGGCGTTCCCTGTTCGTCCACCAGTGCCGCGAGCATTTTTGCGAGCGCGAGGACAGGGTCCGGCAGGGGACCGCCCCAGGTGCCAGAATGCACGCTTGAGGTCATTGAGCGGACCTCGACGTTTACGGTCACGATGCCGCGGAGCGACGCGGTAAGCGAGGGGAAGCCGCTGTCAAAGTTTTCGCTGTCGGCTATGACCACGACATCGGCGGAAAGCAGCGCGCGGTGTTTTTCGAGGATAAGGTTAAGATTCGTCGAGCCCACTTCCTCCTCGCCCTCTATCAGGACCTTCACATTGACCGGAAGACCGCCCTCGGTCTCGAGGTATGACCTGACAGCAGCGGCATGCATGAAAACGCCGCCCTTGTCATCGGAGGTCCCGCGCCCGTAGAGCCTCCCGTTCCTTACGGTTGGATCGAACGGCGGCGAGGTCCAGAGTTCTTCCCTGCCCGTGGGTTGGACGTCATAGTGTGCGTAGAGAAGCACAGTGGGTTTGCCCGGCGCGCCGGTCCACTGACCGAACACGGAAGGATACCCCACGCCCGTCTCCAGGAGGCGTACCTCGGGGAAACCGCTTTTTGCGAGAAGCGAGGCCACGGCTTCGGCGCACTTTTTCACCGGAGCCGGGTCGAATCCGGGGAAACTGATGCTCGGGATGCGGACGAGTTCTTTCAGGCCATGGAGGTATTCCGGAGAGTGGGCATTGAAATGCTCAATTGCAGATGTTGCAGGATTTGTGGAGTCCATTATAATACGTCCCATCGATGAGATTAATAAAAGGGTAAGAGCATTATACTGAATGGATTCACATTGTCAATGTCCGTTTAAACACCGTGGCGGCACAAATAATATATTGACTGAAAGTGGAACAATTTGTATATTGCGGCAATACCCTAACGCAACATAGCGTAGAAGCATGCAGCCTGGTGGTTTATATATTATTTTCATGCGGTTAAGGAGAAAGCGAACCTTATGAGCAGATATATTTCATTGGTAATGTCAGCGGCAGTTGTTTTTATGGTTTTTTCAGCCTGCGCCACAGTGGACCCTGAGCAGGCGAAGCGTCAACAGGAGAAAAGTCAAAAAAAGCTTCAGGTAGGGCAGGAGCGGAAGCGCGTTGAACAGGTTTTTGAGGAGATCCACAAGAGAAATGATACGATCAAGCGGACTCCGGAATGGCTCAAGGAGGCATACAGCTCAGTAAAAATCAGAAAAGTCAGCGATGTCTCCAAGGATGAATACGAGACATTCAGACAGTATGCGGACGATGGAGATGTGTATTTGATCGTTCACCCCGCTTACTATGCTTTTTTCCAGCAGAATAAAGTGGCGCTGTCGTCACCGGAAGACGCGAAGATCCTGCCTTCAAAAAATATTGTCGAGCGATTTGCCGAGGTTTATGGCGCCGGCGATAATATCATGAACAAATTATTTCTTGAGCAGGAACGGCTTTCCCGGGACTTTCTTGAGTTCATGTCTCACGAAAAGAAACTGGCCATCCTGCTTCTGCCGAAGGATTATAAAAACCATATGACCTACGGGGTTATTCCCGGCCTCGATGAATATGCGCGGTACATAAATGAAGTTACGAATATGTCGGAGTCGCTGCTGTATCTGGAGTCCGATGAAGCGTGGAACGGTTATGTCGAGGGACCCGAACTTGACACGCTCACCGCTTTTCTGCAAGGGATCGGAACGCGGCGTGTTTTGCTGGGCGGGGGCTATCTGGCGGGCAGATGCGTGGATAATTTTTATATGTCCCTGCGGAAGCGTTTCAACTACGAAGACATATATTTTGTTCCGGAAATACTTGCCATATCGCCGGAAGACACGCTCTACGGCGCCGAATCCTTTCTTACGGCTGCCGGCAAAATTAAAATAAAGAGCATGATTGATTATATCAGCCTGTCCACCGAGATTCAAAAACGTGAAGACGGGAAAAAACCGCAGATCGTGCGTTTTCCCCTGTATAAGGTCAACTTGTAATCCTGGAGTTCCGCTGACAGTGCCGCTATCGTACGCCGCCCCATCCACTCGCTGACGGAAGTCTCGAGGTTTTCATCCCCGCACGACGAATGATTTTGATCGTTCGAAATCGTAGTTTTTAAAGCGTATTTGA
>Ga0334722_10000790_pt1 | contig 43699 bp, 37 predicted proteins | sample C3_bottom_MG_FD_207210 | JGI IMG/M metagenome (GOLD analysis project Ga0334722, IMG submission 207210) | Sediment microbial communities from Yellowstone Lake, YNP, Wyoming, USA - C3_bottom | ecosystem: Environmental > Aquatic > Freshwater > Lake > Sediment | place: USA: Wyoming | collected...
TCTCCCTGCCTGCACCCTGACGGGATTCGGCCCCGCGGAAGACCATAGCAGTTTTATAAGCGCACAGGCGACTGACGACGGACGCTCCGTAATATTCACTGCCCAGAGGCTTGTATACAGGCCGGCCGCCGGCTGGCGCGCCTTCCCCGACGGCGGGATACCGTATTATTCCAAAGACGAGGACATAGTAGGCGTTTACGACCTCGCGGACCGGAAGCTCCGTGTAATAGAAAAACAAAAAAACACCTACTGGCAGCCGGGCCAGGGCGAGTTTCATGTCACACACTCCAAGGGGCGTATCGCGGTTATAAGCGTCGGGGGGCAGAAGAAATCGGATTACCTAACCGATGTACGCCACTACCTTCTGGACATAAGGGGTGGCCGCCTTAAGCAGGTTCCGCTCAGAGATGACTTTGCCGCGCGTGGACGGGAGATGGGGTATTTCTACCTGCTCGACGAGGACGGCACGATGCTGTTGACCGCGCTGGCTGCCGGCACGGAACACGGCCGGGACGCCCGTTACGAGTTCTGGGTGAGGCATCCCTCCGGGGAGTATATAAACCTGGGCTCGGGGCTCGACTACTACGGGCTGGAAAACGGCGAGCTGATATTCTGGTCGCTCGACGAGCATGCCCTTTTCGCCTACGACATGGCCGCACGCACGAGACGGGCGCTGGGTAGATACATACCGGCCACGCAGGAAGGAAGCGGCCTCGATGCGAGGCTGTCCTCCCCGGGCGGGAAAACCCTCAAACTATGGGTTAAGTCAGACGGCGAGTGGCGTATGAAAGAGACGCTTCTTAAAATCGTGGATATAAACTGAGAAACCTCTTAATCTATTTGACTTTCCCTCACGATATTCATTATAATGTCCAAGTAACCCCCCGTTTTAACCGCTGGAGGTAATAAAATGTTCGAAGGTCTGCTGCAACCGATGCACCTGTTATTAATCCTTGCCATAGCGCTCATAATCTTCGGGCCCGGCAAGCTCCCTCAGATAGGCTCCGGCCTCGGCCAGAGCATCAGGGAGTTCAAGAAGGCGTTGGCGGAAGGCAAGGAAGAGCCGAAGGAAGTAACCGAAAAGAAGTAGTCTTTACGCCGCCTTTTCCCTTTCATCAATCGGTACGTATATAAGCCCCGAGGCCCCGGTGTACTCCGAGGCCGGCCGTATGAGACGGTTGTCGTCCAACTGCTCTATCACGTGGCTGCACCAGCCGGCCGAACGCGCCATTGCAAAAACCGGCGTGAACACCTCCATCGGGATGCCGAGCAGGTAGTAGACCGGCGCGGCGTAGAAGTCCACGTTCGCCAGAAGCCCCTTTTCCCTTTTGACTACATCCTCCACCCTGACAGAGACGTCGTGCCAGCGGCAGTAGCCCTCGAACTCGCAGACCTCCCTGCTCGCCTCGCGAAGTATAGGCGCGCGCGAGTCGCCGTGCTTGTATACCCTGTGGCCGAAGCCCATTATGCGCTCTTTCCTGGCCAGCGCGTCCATTACCCAGCCCTCGGCCTTATCCGCGCTCCCGATTTCGAGGAGCATCTTCATCACCGCCTCGTTCGCGCCGCCGTGCAACGGGCCCTTCAGTGTGCCTATGGCTGAAACGACGCCTGAGTATATGTCGGAAAGGGTCGAGACGGTTACCCTCGCGGCAAACGACGACGCGTTGAACTCGTGTTCCGCGTATATTATAAGCGACGAGTTGAATATCCTGCCCTCCGGCCCCTGCGCCGCCTGGCCTTTGAGCATGTACAGGAAGTTGTCAGCCGAGGTTAAGTCGTCCTTCGGCTCTATTGGTTTTAGCCTGTGCGGAACCCTGTAGCCGAGCGCGACGAGCGTCGGCATACCGGCTATTATGCGGGCGGCCTTCCTCAGGTTCGCCTCGTGTGAGTTGTCCCAGCCGTCCGGGTCGAAAAGGCCCAGCATGGAAACGCCGGTCCTCAACAGGTCCATCGTGTGGGACTCCCTGGGCGCCTTCCTGTAGAAGTCGACGACCTCGCCCGGCACGGCGCGTTCGGCCCTGAGCGTCGCCTCGAACGCGGCAAGCTCCGCCTTCGTGGGGAGCCGGCCGTACAGGAGCAGGTAAGCGGTCTCCTCGTATGTGGACTTGACCGCAAGCTCGCGTATGTCGTAACCCCTGAACATAAGGCTCGACTTCGCTTCGTCTATCATGCTTATTGCCGTGCGGCCCGCCACTACGCCTTCGAGGCCGGGGCTGTAGCTGGATGGGTTTTGCATATCTTCCTCCTTTACTTATATTATGCCAAAAGCGGCCGCTTACGTCAAAGCTGCCAGCCATCAAAGAAGTTGAAAAAAACCATTTCCTCATATATACTTATAATATCATATACTTTCCTTATGGGACAGGGTGCGGCTATGGGAGAGAGCATTACCAAAGGGCCCGGCCTTAAACAGCTCGTTGAGGCAAGCAAGAGGATAACCAGCTTCCTTTCCATGGAAGAGGTGCTGGGCCAGGTCGTCGGTTTCCTGACAGGCGAGCTGGGCGCCATATATGCCGTGGCCTGGATCGTAGAGCGGGGCGACTTCTGCCATGAATGCAGCAGCCGGGGGGAGTGCGTGGAGCGCGACGAATGCCTCCACCTGATGGCCTGGGACGGCCCCAGGGACCCGTCTCGCGCCGTGAAGGCGCGCGTACCCGCTGGGGTAATGAAGGTGGGTGAGATAGCCAAATCGCTTGCCCCGTACATAACGGACGACATACTTGCCGACCCGATGCTCGCCGACCCGGCATGGGTGAAGGAGCAGGGCGTAAAGTCTTTTGCCGCCTTCCCGCTGGTACACGACGACAGGCTGCTCGGCCTGCTTGCATATTACGGCGTGGGGCCGCTCAGTCCCGAGACCGGCGACATACTATCCTGCTTCGCACACCACTCGGCTACAGCGGTAGAGGACTCGCGCCAGCACGAACGAATACGCCAGTCGGAGGAGCGCTACAAGGCGCTCATAGACGGCGCAATAGACGCGGTGTTCATACTCGGCACGGACGGGGGCATACTAAACGCGAGCCTTTCGGCCTGCGCCCTCTTCGGGTACGCTAAGGAAGAGATGGCCGGGATGAACATACGCGACTTCGACATGGCCGACAACGTCAAGCTCTCCGCGTTCCTGGACGAAGCGTCGACCGGCAAGGCGATCACGTACGAGACGACCTTCTCCACAAAGTCGGGCGACCATTTCCCCTCCGAGGTCAGGGCGGGCCGTATCAATTACGGGGATGCGGCTGCGGTGCAGGCGTTCGTCAGGGACATGACCGAGCGCAAGAAGCTGGAGCGGCAGAAGGCAGAGCTTATCTCGATGGTCACGCACGACCTCAAGGGGCCGCTCTCTATAATACTGGGCTACGCGGAGGTCATATCCGGGCAGTACGCCGACGACCTGCCGGAATTCGTGAGGGAGGGGGTAGGCTCCATTCACGGAAGCGCGAAGAAGCTGCTCTCGATGATAGAGGATTACCTGAGCCTGTCGAAGCTCGAAGCGGGCATGATGCCGATGGAGAAGTCCGAGACCGCCCTGCCGCCCATATTGAACCGCGCCATGGACACCGTGCTGTTTAAAGCGGAGGAGAAGAAGCTCACGGTCAGGCTCGACTGTCCGGCCAGCCTGCCGAAGGTGAAGGCGGACCCGAAGTACCTGGAGAGGGCGGTGACGAACCTCATGCTAAACGCGGTGAACTACACGCCCAGGGGCGGCTCGGTCACCCTCTCGTGCAGGACGGATACGCTGAAGAACACCCTGGACATAACCGTTACCGACACAGGTGTAGGTATTCACGCCGACGAGCTTCCGAAGATATTCGATGCGTATTACCGTTCAGGGAAGGACCCTACCAAGGGATCGGGATTGGGGCTTGCCATAGTCAAGTCGGTAGTGGAATCGCACGGCGGGACGGTCTCTGTGGAGTCCGAGGTGGGACACGGGAGCAGGGTCACCATATCGCTGCCGCTGGGATAATCCAAAGCCTATCCAACATGTCGCTTCACTATCCCCACGAGCGCTTCAATGAACACCGGGGCGTCGTTCACGCACTCGACCCGAACGAACTCCTTTATCCCGAGCGATGCGGCCATCTCGCGGTAGTATATATTTGCGTCGTACAGCGTCTCGATGTTCTCGGCTACGAAGCTCACAGGCACTATCACAGCCTTCAGGCGGCCCTTTTCGGCCATCTTCTGCAGGACCTCGTCCGTCTCGGGTTTCAGCCACTCGCGCCCGCCACCGCCCTTGCTCTGGAAGCAGAGGTGGAAGTAGACCGGCTTTATGGCTTTAAGCACGCCGGTTAGCGTCTTCCTTATCTCGTCCAAGTACGGGTCGCCCTTGTCTATGAACTCGTGCGGGAGCGAGTGCGCGGAGAACAGTATCTGGACATCCTTCCGGTCGTCCTCCGGGAACTGCTCCAGGGACTCCCAAAGCTTTGCCGAGAATGCGGCTACGTAGCCTGGGTCGTCCGCAAAGCTCCTTACCCACACAACCTCCGGCGGGCTGGCGTCTTTGGCAAGCTCGGCCTTAAGTGCCGCGAAACTCGACTCGGTGGTGGCGGTCGAGTACTGCGGGAAGAGCGGGAGCGCTACAATTTTTCCGACCCCGTCGGTCTTCATCATCCTGTACGCTTCAGCCGTGTCCGGCTTGCAGTAGCGGTTTGCGACGTATACCCTGAAGCCCGCGCCGAGCGCCGACTCCAGCGCCCCGGCCTGTTTCAGCGTGATGCCGTTCATCGGCGAGCCCCCGCCTATCGCCCTGTACCGGGCGAGCATCTTCGGGAGTTTTTTGATGGCAATGTACAGCGAGAGCGGGTAACGCACGGACCACGGTGCGCGTATGATTAACGGGTCGGAGAACAGCCTGAGCAGGAACGGGAAGACCCCGGCGGTGGACGGCGCGTCCCCCATAGTCATCAGGAGGACGCCTGTTGGTTTCCCGTTAGAGGGCATCTATTATTTAACCCTGTGCGACTCGCCGTGCCTGTGCACGGACTCGACCAGCGCCTTGACGTGGTCAACCGGGGTCTCCGGGACAATGCCGTGTCCGAGGTTGAATACGTGGCCGGTGTCTCCGGCCGCGACGATTATCTCCTTGACCTTCTTGTCTATCTCCGGGATGGGCGCAAGCAGCGCGAGCGGGTCGAGGTTCCCCTGCACGGCCTTGCCCTTGCCTACCTGGCGGCGCGCTTCCGCTATGTCTATGCGCCAATCCACGCCTATGACGTCGCCGCCCGCCTGCGCCACCAGCGGCATGATGCCCTGTGAGTTGCCGACGAAGTTTATGACGGGGACGCCGGGCGTCTGCACCGCTTTTATGACCCGCATGGTGTACGGCAGGACGTAGTTAAGGTAGTCCGCGGGCGATAGTATCCCGCCCCATGTATCGAATATCTGGAGCGCCTGCGCCCCGGCCTCGACCTGCGCCTTCAGGTAGAGAATGACGCACTCCGTAACCTTCTCCATCAGCGACCTGTAGAGCTGCGGCGCGCCCCACATCATGTTTTTAAGCTTCATGAAGTTCTTGCTGGTGCCGCCCTCCACCATATAGCTGACCAGTGTGAAAGGTGCGCCCGAGAAACCTATGAGCGGGACGTTCCTGCTCACAAGCTCGCGCCTCAGCATCTTGATGGTCTCCATGACATACGGGACGTCCTCTTCCGGCTTGATTACCCGGAGCGCGTCCGCGTCCGCCTGGGTCTTTATGGGATCCTCGAAGACAGGCGACGGGTTGAAGTCGAGCTTCATGCCCATCGGCTCTATGATGACCAGTATGTCGGAGAACAGTATGGCCGCGTCCACGCCGAGTATGTCTATCGGCTGGAGCGTTACCTCAGTGCACAGCGCCGGGGTGTGGCACATCTCGAGGAAGCTGACCTTGGAGCGCACCGCGCGGTACTCCGGCAGGAAGCGGCCGGCCTGGCGCATCATCCATACGGGCGTCGTGTCTACGGGCTCGCTATTGCAGGCCTTCAGGAATCTGTAGTCGGTGGTCATTAAAGATATGTCTCCTTGTAATTATATGAAACGGGCGCAGTGAACTGCGCCCTACAAAAACAAACCTGTTCACCCTCACCCTTCCCTCTCCCATTACAGGGAGAGGGTAACGAGGATTCTCCCCCTCGCCCTCTCATGGGAGAGGGGGCGGGGGGTGAGGGTTTATTGCTACTTTCCCGCCTTCTCGGCCTTCTTCTTCGTCCTCACCGGAACGTAACTGCAGAACGGCTCCTCTTCGAGGTAATCGCCGTAGACCGCGTCGGCGCGGGCACGGCAGCCGCCGCATACGTTGATATACTCGCAGTCGCCGCACTTGCCCTTGTACTTCTTGAAGTCACGGAGCTCCAGAAATAGCTTGGACTTCTCCCAGATATCCTTGAAGTGGGTCTTCTTTACGTTACCGGCCGAGCGCGGGAAGTAGCTGCACGGGTATACTTCACCCTCGGCAGTAATAAGGCATATCACCTGTCCCGCGAGGCATCCCTTGGACCCGCCGGTCGAGAACTTGAGCGTCCTGCGCTCGAGCTTGTCGCCCTCCTCCGCCAGCTTGTTCATCTGCGGGACAATGCGGTAGTAGTGAGGCGCACAGGTCGGCCGCATCAGCATCGCGGTCTCGTCCTTCTCGGTCTCGTAGTGCCACTTCAGTATCTCCTCGTAGTCCTCCTTGGAGATGAGCTCGGACATGATATCCTCGCCCCTGCCTGTCGGCACTATCATGAACATATACCAGGCCTTGGCGCCGAGACCCTTGGCGACCTTCATCACGTCCGGTATTTCCTTTTGGTTCCGTTTGGTGAAGGACGAGTTTATAAGGAACTCGATTCCGTGCTTGTTGAAAAGCCCGGCCGCGCGCACCACGCCGTCGAACGCGCCGGGCTGGTTCCTGAAGTTGTCGTGCGTGCCGGGCCCGGAACCGTCGAGGCTCATCGAGACCATCTTTATGCCGGAGGCCTTCATCTTAAGGCATATCTCGTCGGTCACGAGCGCGCCGTTGGTCGCTATGCACATCCGGAGGCCCTTCTCGGTGCCGTACGTGGCTATATCGAAGAGGTCGGCCCTAAGGAGCGGTTCGCCGCCTGAGAGCACCATAACGGGCTTTGCAAACGACGCGATGTCGTCTATCAGCTTTTTGGCCTCTTCGGTGTCAAAGGCCGTATCGAAGGAGTTCATGGTGGAGGCCGAGCGGCAGTGCACGCAGTTCAGGTTACAACGGCGCGTCACCTCCCAGGCTATCCACTTTGGGACAAATTCCATGTTCATCAAACGCTCCTTGTTGAAAACATAAGGATTTACAAGGGTTACTATACCACAAATGGGGGTGGGAAGGCAACAGGATTTACGGGCGGGTTTTTACTCCCCGCCCAGGTTCAGTCCCATAAGCTTTACGGCCGCGGGGCCGCGATATGCCGAGCGGGACACCTTGTCCGAGGAAAACCAGGCCCTCCTGAAGGCGTCCTGTATCACGCCGGTAACGCTCCCGCCTTTGATGGGCACCCGCTCGCCTCCGACGATTTTGTAGCCAGTGCGTATCTCGCCCGAGAAGTTGCCGGTGACGGGGTTCGGCTCGAACGTGGAGAACCGGAGCAGATAGTAGCAGCCCTCAGTGAGAAGTTTTTCGGTGGAGTTTATGCCGCACTCGACCTCTACGTTAGCGAACCTGCCCGTCGGCTCCTCCCCCAGGTAGTCGGCGTAGCGCTTGTCGAGCGTGCGCTTCTTGAATATATTGTCCTTGATGACCTCGGTGTACTTGTTGGCAAGGCCGTTGTCGTCGAACGGGCCGCTCTTCATAAACCCGGGCAGCTGCGGGTTGCTGTACATGGTGAAAAGCTCGCCTTCCGGGTTATCTATGACCGGCCTGCCTTTTTCGAAGCGGCTCCAGCCCTGGTATGCGGCGCTTCCGCCCGCGTGCGCGACGAAAGAATTGAAAAGGTTGTCGAGCGCCTCCTCCGCGAAGACCACGTCGAAGACGCCGCTCTCCGGCGGCTTTGCCGTCAAGCTGTCTTTGGCATAGCCCGCGTATTTTTTGAGGGTCTCCCTGACCTTCAGGTCCTTGTAGAAACGCACCTGCTTTATGCCGGAAGACTCCACCTCGCCGTGCCCCTCGCCCGTCAGGAGGACGTACTCCCATAGTATCGCGGTGTCCGCTTCCGAGGCCTTCAGGCCGAGGCTGTTGACGAACTGGTACTCGTGGTAGTCCGCGAACACCTCCGACGACGACAACCGTACCCCTTCAAGGCCGTCCACCGAGTGTATCAGCTCTTCCTTTATCTTCTCTATCACCTTCTCGGCGCTCATCGCGATGGAGGCATCCTTCACCTCCGAGCCCATGTAGCGCTGGTCCGGGCCCGGCAGGCTCCAGGGCTGGTTGGACACACCTTGGGCCATAGTGACCGCGAGGTCGAGCTTCGGGCCTATCTCCTCGCCTTCTATGTACACGAAAGAGGACTCGCCCAGCACCGCCTTGCCGTCCTCCGTCCGCTCCTGGTGGATTGTGACGTGGTATTTTACGGTGTCCACGCGCCGCTCGGACTCCACTCCGTCCTTTATCAGGAACAGCTGGTTGCTCCGGGTGTCCACCCGCATCACCTGCCATGCGGATATGTCCGCGCGCTTACTCAGTTCGCCTGTTATATAATCAAACATTGGTGCCTCGTATAATTCTTTGCAATGAGGGGGCGATGTTATTTTAGAGACAACATTCTGCAGCCGGGAGATACCGGAGTTACCCGAAAACAGGCATCAGCTTGTTTGAGGGTTACTCCGGAACGTACCGGCAAATATGTTGGCTCTAAAAGAACATCGCCCCGAGAATATCAGATACCGCTTATTTTTTTATCCCTCGGGAACTCGACATAGTACTCCAGCCAGATTTCCTTCTTCTCCTTGGGCGCGATGTCGAGCTTCCATTTCAGTATGCCATTCGCCGCACGTTCCGTAGGCTGAGGGTCTACCTTTACCTCTTTTACGACCACTTCCGCGACCTGCGAAACCGGCAACTGGTCTTCGACCGTTATCTTCTGCGCGGCCTTCTTGTAGCTTTCGAGCGTTATCTTGTATGCCATGGTGATACGGCGTGTCTTTGTGAGAAGACCCGTGTCCTCCTCGCGCCTGCTCACCAGTTCGCGTTTGACCTTTATGCCCTCGTCTATGCCCAGCGCCAGCTTGAACTTCTCGCCGGGCGCAGCAGCAGCCATGTATGACTTGCCGAGGTAGTCCGGGCCCAGGAATACGGAGACCTGCCCTGCAAGGAGCGGGTACTCCCTGTCGTTTGTCGCCTCGCCCTCGAGGTATGCGTACGGCATGAGCTTTGGAGCGGAAAAATAGGCGAACTCCGGCTTGAACTTGTCTACGGCTATGGTCACGTCGTGCGCCGAGCCGTCGGCTGGTATGTCCTGTTTAGTTATCGCGGCAAACTGCACCGACGTGCCCGCGGTCTCGGCCTGCGCGGTCATGACCTCGGCGGGCATGGCAGCACCGCCCACGGCCTCCTGCATCTCCATCTTGTCCTTCCTCATAGGAGCAGGTGAGGCTGGCGCGGGCATGCTCTTTGCCGCGTACCCCATCGGTACCGGCTGGTATATGCCCACGTACCAAGGCGAAAGCGCCGGGGGCGACGCCCCCACGGCCGGTTTTGAAGTGGACAGGTAGAGCGTGACGCCGTCCCAGTCCTCGGATGTGCCCTGCCTTACCTGGCCCTTGTAGGTCAGCTCTATGGACCCGGCGTCGGTATCGGCGCGGGCGATATACGACGGGCTCCATGACGGGCCGATAACCATGTAACTGACGCTTAAGTCGAGGCTGCCCTCTGTCGCGGCGGATACCTCCACTGCGGCAGCAAGCTGCTCACGGCCGCCCCCGGACTGCATATCGCCGAGCCGCTTCTTCAGGGTGTCTATCTTATTCTTCAACTCCCTGCGGCTTATCTCCAGACCCTGCGCCGTGCCAGCGGCCTTGGCCTGACCGTTTTCAAGGAAGGATACTACCTTCGCCCATTCCTCCACCGAGGTCTTGCCAACCGTTATCTCCTTGGACCAGACCTCCGCGTTGTGGAACTGTATCGCCTGGTAGAAATCCTTTTGCTTGTTGGCGATGGCAAGGTCGTCCGAGAGTTTTTTGTCCTGGTCCTGCAGGGACTGTATCTCGTCCTGGAGCTTGCGCACCTCATCCTTGGACGCGGCCTCAAGGTATACCTTCCTGGACTCCACCGTGCCTATCTTCGCCTTTGCGGTGCCCTTGCCGGAGATGCGCAGCGACTCCTCGACTGCCTCGCCGGGGAGATCGGGGAAGGTTATCCTGTAATCGCCCGGTTTAAGGGTCACGGCGGCCGTCCTTGTTACAAGGGCGCGGTCCGGGTATACTATGACCGACTCTACGGCCGATTTGGCTTCAAGTTCGCTTCGCGCAGCCAATGCCAACGACGGGAAGAGCAGTATTGCGGCCAGCAAAAGGAGCGGTTTTCTCATTATTCCTCCGGGGTCAGGAAGCCATGCGCTCAAGAAACATGCTTGCCGTCCCGACTGCGCGGAATGCCTTTATAAACTCGCAGGCGGAACGGTATGAGTCGTCCTCAATCTTCTTCTTGTACTGCTCCGGAATGGAGGCTATATCACTGAGAAACTGTTTGGTCGCGAACTTTATGTCCTTGCCTTCCTTCTCGCACCACTGCTTCATCGTGTTCATGAGCTCGGGCGGCAGGCCTTCGTGCGCAATGTTCTGCCAGTTGGTGCCCACGTTGCCCTTCCTTATACCGAAGTCCGCGAACTGGCCGACGAGATCGAGCGGGGTACCGGTGATGCCGTGCTGTGCAATGTTGACGCCGAAGCCCTTAATGGCCTCGTATATCTCGCCGGTACGCTTGAGGTCTATGTGCACATCCTCGCCCGGCTTGTAGTTTCCGTGTTTGGAACCGTTGTTGATGGCGAGCAGGTTCGGGCGTATCCCGTTTCCGGTAACCCCCTTGATGTAGTCTACCGCCTCCTCGACCGTGGTTATCTCGCCTTCGTAGCCGGTGGACTTTATCTCGCCGACTTCGACCTCGAGGCCCGCACGGGCCGCGATGATGTCCCTGGCGAGTTCCGTGGTGACTATTATATTGTCCGGTATCTCGTTGAACGACGCGTCAATCGCTATCGAGGTGTAGCCCGCATCGAGCTCGGCCTTGATGAGCGCCCTGGAGTCGGCCACCACGTCGGGCTCCTTGGATTTGGTCGTTACGTGGTCGCCGTGTATGAAGAACGGCTTGGTGGAGCCCACCTTCTCCGCGTACTCCATTATGGTGTCGAAGTAGATATACGGGTCCATACCGGTGTACCCGCCCTTCAAGTTCCCTTCCGACTTGGCAAGCTCGAAGGCCACGATGGCGTCCAGGTCCTGGGCGGCCCTCATTATGCCGGGTATGACGTGCTTTAACCTTGTGTTGCATGCCATGATGATGACCTTATCGTCCTTGAGCGTCTTGAAGACCGGGTCCGAGGACACGAGGCAGACCTTGGAGCTGCTGCCGAGCTTCTTTTCAACCTGCGAGGGCCTTTCGGCCAAAAGCTTTTCGAGATTCCTGGCGATGCTCATTACGACCTCCGGAATTATGTGGGTATTCCTGCCTGTAAACTGTTTAAATCGGCAGTATTACGCAAAAGTACAGCAAAAAGACTTAATTTCAGGCTTACGGCTGGGAAAACAGGCGCTACGGAATGCTCTTGATGTTATAATAATATATATAAAGTCCGAAAAATTCAAGCGTTTCCTGTTGACATACCGTTTTTATTGAAGATATACTTCGGGTTGGATATAAATTAGTGGTTTGAAACAGCGAGGTTCTTGAATGGCGTGCACGGAAGAAGACCTTCGCCAGCTTCAGTGGCTTCTTGACCGCAAGGCGACAGAGCTTCATTTAATATACAACGTCAGCACCATAATCGCCGGCGCGCTCAGGGAACCGACCATGTTCGAAGAGCTCTGGCCGTTCCTTGAGAAGGCCATGTCGCTCTCGGCAATGTCGGTAACGATGGCGGAGCCCGGCGGCGGGCTCTACCTCGCGCACTCATCCGGAACGGCGGTCTTCCGGATGCAGGTCCCCATGGAGGGCGTGCCGGGCACGGTGATTGCCAGTGCAAGGCCGTTATTCATAAAGGACTGCTCGTCCTACGAAGGCTTTTTGCACTACCCCGGAGAGAAAAGGCAGGACGGCACTTCGCTCATATCTGTCCCTCTGAAGCAGGAAGACAGGGTCATCGGGGTGCTGTCTCTCGAAAAAGGAGGCGACCGTTTCGAAAGCGACGACGTGGACATGGTCGTCATGGTCGGCCTGCTGGCGGCAATAGGGCTCCAGAAGTGCGGCCTCTTCGAAAAGACCGAGAGGCTTTCGCTCAAAGACGGGCTCACAGGGCTGTTCAACCACAGGGTCTTCATGGAGAAGCTCTGCGAAGAGCTAAAGAGGATGGACAGGACCAAGCGGCCGGTGACCCTTGTAATGATGGACATAGACAACTTCAAGCTGGTCAACGACAGGTTCGGCCACAAGGAAGGCGACAGGCTCCTTTCGGAGGTAGCGCGCGCCATGTCCTCGCAGGTCAGGATAGCGCCTACCGACGTGTTGACGCGGTACGGCGGAGAGGAGTTCGCGCTCCTGCTCGCCGAGACTCCGCTCGACCAGGCCGTGGTCGTAGCGGAGCGTATGCGCAAGGCCGTCGCCAAGTACCCGTTCAGCCTTGCACAGTCGCAACCCGGTTTTACGCTGACCATAAGCGGCGGGGTCGCCTCCGCATACGTAAACGACTCATCCGAGGTGGACCTGGTGGCGGAGGCCGACAAGGCGCTCTACCACTCCAAACGAAACGGCAAGAACAGGACGAGCTACATCGAGAACGGCAGCATCATCCTGATGAACGACGAATAACGCCGCCTTTAAGTAAGGAGGGCACCATGACGGACAAGACGACCGAGCGCTGGAAAGACATATACACGACGTACGACGAGTCGGACGCAACGCTTATAGTAGGGCTACTCGAAAGCGAGGGGATACCCGCGCGCGTCGAGTCTTCCAAGATATCCAACATCCCCGTCTCCGTGGGCAAGCTCGGAGAGATAACGGTGTACGTAAAACTTGGCGACTTCGAGAAGGCCGGAAAGGTCCTTGAGCGCGCCCGCCAGGAGGAGGGCGAGGAGCCTTGACCCTGGGGATAAGGCTCACCAGCACGGCAAGGTCGCACCCGCGGAGGGTAGCGATCCAGTTCGAAGGCAGACGCATCAGCTACAGGGAACTCGAAGAGGCATCCGAAGGCTTCGCGGCAGGGCTTGTATCGCTCGGGATAGGGCCGGGCGACAAAGTGGCCTTGCTGCTGCCCAACTCGCCCGAGTTCGCGGTCGCTTATTTCGGGACGGTCAAGGCAGGCGCAGCAGCCGTCCCGCTGAACACCTACCTCACCGCGCCTGAGCTGGACTATATACTCAAGGACTCCGCCGCCAAGGCCCTCGTGGCCTCTGCTCATTACGCCGAAAAAGTCGACGCACTAAACGAGAGGCCTGGACACGTACTTGTCACGGACGGCACGCTGCCTGGTGCGACGCCTATTTCGGATATTACCGTAAAGGGCGACGGTGTCCAGCCGTTTACGGACGAGGGTGCACCCGCCGCAGTACTCTACACCTCCGGCACCACCGGCCACCCGAAGGGGGCCGTCCTTACCCACGGCAACCTCCTCGCCAATGCCGCATCCTGCGCCGTCATGTTCAAGGTGACCCACAGGGACCGATTCCTGCTCTTCCTCCCGATGTTCCATGCGTTCTCCTTCCTCGTATGCATGCTGCTCCCGGTCACGGCAGGGGCGCGCAGCATCGTCCTGACCTCGGTGAAGCCGTTCAATAAGGTGATAAAGGCCATAGTGTTCGGGCGGGCCACGTTCTTTGTGGCTATACCGGCAGTGTACAACCTGCTCTCCGAAAAAAAGTTCCCCAGGGTAATTCTCAGGCTGCTGGCGCTCAGGCTCTGCGTCAGCGGGGCAGCACCGCTCCCGGCCGAGGTCCTGGAGCGGTTCTCGGCCAACTACCCGTTCCCGCTCCTGGAGGGCTACGGCCTGACCGAGGCCTCTCCGGTAGTCAGCTGCAACCCGCTCGATGGTGTGCGAAAGGCCGGCTCCGTGGGCATCCCCGTCCCGGGCGTGGAGGTCCGGGCTGTGGACGGCGGCGGCGCGGCGCTCCCTGCGGGCGAGGTCGGCGAGATCGCGGTAAGGGGCCCCAACGTCATGAAGGGCTACCTCGGCAACGAGGAGGCTACGAAAGAGGCCATAAAGGACGGCTGGCTGTTTACGGGGGACATGGGCTACATCGACCGGGACGGCTACATATTCATTGTAGACAGGAAAAAGGACCTCATACTGGTGCACGGGATGAACGTCTACCCGAGGGAGGTGGAAGAGGCTATATACCGGCACCCGCTCGTGAAGGAGGCGGCCGTGGTAGGCATCCCGGACCTGTCGCACGGCGAGGTGCCTAAGGCGTTCGTCTCGCTCAAAGACGGGGCCTCGCTGTCCGAGAGGGAGCTCAAGCGGTACCTGCGTGAAAGGCTGGCCTCTTACAAGGTCCCCAGACAGGTCGAGTTCAGGAAGTCACTCCCGACCAGCCCGACCGGCAAGGTGCTTAAAAGGGAGCTTAAGGTCAAGGCCGGCGGGTAGCCGGATGTCAGGCCGCCTCTGCCAGGTCCTCCCTTTTGAACGACTTCAGGAATATCTCCACAAGCTTCGGGTCGAACTGGTAGCCCGCAAGCGAGCGTATCTCCTCTATGGTCTCGTTGTAGCCGACCGGCGGCTTGTAGCTGTGGGGGCTCGTCATCACGTCGAACGCCTCGGCAAGCGCCACTATCCTTCCACCGAGCGATATGTCCGTACCCGCCAGCCTGCCGGGGTAGCCCGAGCCGTCGTAGCGCTCGTGGTGGTCGCGTATGACGAGCGCAACGTCCTTCCACTGGCTTATATGCTTTATCATGTCCGCCCCGACCGAAGGGTGCAGCTTGAACTTGTCCTTGTCCTGGTACTCTATCAGGTCGAACTTCAGGATGCCTATGTCGTGAAGGAGCGCCCCGAAGTAGACCTTCCGCACCTCGTCCTCCGTCAGCCCGAGGTCCTTGGCGACCTTGACCGAATACTGGGCTACACGCCTCGCGTGGCCCTTCTTCTCCGGCGTATGGTTGTCCATCGCCGTGACGAGTATGTCCAGGACCTGCACGAAATCGCTCTTCATCTCCTCGTAGTTTCTGTTCCTGAATATGCCGGCCGAGGCGTGCTCCGCCAGGGACATGAGCGCCTCTTTGTCCTCGGCCGTGAACGCCCCGGCCCGCTTGTTTATCACCTCTATCACGCCGAGGTCCCGGCCGGCGAAGGTCAGCGGTACGCACAATATGGAGCGTGTGACAAACCCGCTGTCCTTGTCGAACTGCTTGGCAAAACGCGGGTCGGCCTGCACGTCGTTTATTATAACCGGCCTTTTCTCCTGAGCGGCCCAGCCTGTTATGCCCTCGCCGAGCTTCAGCACCTTGCCTTTAAGGAACTGGGAGGCGGGGCCTTCCACGTACTCGAAGCGCAGGTTTCCGTCCTCGTCGTAGAGCAGCAGCGAGCTGGCCTCGGCGTTCAGCATATCCTTGGACGACTTGGCAATAGAGTCTATCAGTATGTCGAGGTGCCGGGTCTCCTCGAAGCGCCGGGTCGTGGACAACAGGTCGTCCATCCGCACGTTGATGTCCTTAAGGGTCTCGACGCTCTCGGTAGCCGACCTCGATATGAGCGCCATCCCGAGGACGGATAGCACCACCGCGAACGTGAGCACCGCAGATATCCCCAGGGCCATCTCCTCCTGCCCAGTGGCCTCGAACAACGGGTAGACGTACTGGACAAAAAGGTAGGCGATAACCAGCAGGGGCACCAAGTATATACCCATGAGCGCAAACCTTATCTTGCGCGTCATGGCCATCATGTGGACCCTGCCTTTCGTGGCCGCAGCCGGCATAGCCGTGCCCACGCCCTGCACACCATCAGCGCTCATATTGCCCTCCGCTTTTTACTGGCCTGATTGCTGGATGAAACAAATACTCCCCTAACAATAATATTATCTTGCCATTCCGGATATGTCCAGCCGGGTATCGGACGGCGTACCGGCCAGAGCCATCACTTTATCCAGAAATTCCTTAAAGTGCAACGGCTTGGAGATATACCCGTCGTAACCCGACTCCAGTATTCTCTCCTCGTCGCCCTTCATGGCATACGAGGTGAGCGCTACTGCCGGGATTCCCGCCGTGACCGGGCTCGACTTCAGTATTCCGACCGCCTGGAGCCCGTCCATGCCCGGCAACTGGATGTCCATAAGTATCAGGTCGGCACCGTCCTTCGCGGCCTCTATCCCCTCCTCTGCGGTCTGGAACCCCATGACCACGTAGCCGTGAGGCGTAAGTATGTCCTTCACGAGCTTCATGTTCTGCCGGTTGTCCTCGACTACTATTATCTTCCTGCCGGTAGGGTACATATTCATATCCTTTCTGCCACGGGCCGAAGCGGCATGGAGAAGCTGAACCTGCTTCCCCGGCCCTTCTCGCTTTCCACCCATATACTGCCGCCGTGCATCTCCACCCATTCCCTGGTCAGGGATAGGCCCAGGCCCGTGCCTTCGTACTTTCGGCTGTATCCCTCCTCGACCCTCGAAAACGGCTTGAAAAGCCTGCCCTTGTCCTCGTCCCTTATGCCGATACCGGTATCCCATACGGTGACGACGAGGTCGTCTTCCTGCCTCACCGCCTCCACCCCGACCTCGCCGCCTTCCGGGGTGAACTTTACCGCGTTGTCGAGCAGGTTGAACACCACCTGCCTCATTTTCCTCTCGTCGGCCGTCATGTCTCCTACGCCATCCCCAAGGTACAGCGAGAACCTTATGCCGTGCCTGAAGGCCTTCTCCTTCAACAGGGCCATGCAGCCCTCGAGCAGGCCTTGCACCGGGAACTCGCTCGGCTCGAACGTGGCCTTGCCGGCCTCCACCTTGCTCAAGTCAAGTATGTCGTTTATGAGCGAGAGCAGGTGCTGCGCGGCCGATAGTATATCCTCTATGTACTCCCCCTGTTTATCCGTGAGCGGCCCGTACAGCCTCTCGTGCAAAAGCTCCGAGAACCCGATGATGATGTTCAGCGGCGTACGTAGCTCGTGCGACATCCCTGCGAGGAACTCCGACTTCGCCCTGTTTGCCCTCTGCACCTGTTCCAAAAGCTCTATCTCCTTGGACACGTCCCTGAATATGACGACCCCTCCAAGCGGCCTTCCGTCCAGACCGAGTATCGGCGCAGCGCTAACAGATACCGGCACCCTCACCCGCTCCTTCGTGTAGAAGAAACGGCAACTGTCCACGACGGGACGCATCCCCTCCACAGAACTTGTAAGCGGGCAGGATATGCCGCATACCCGCCCTTCGACGTCGTCATGCCCCAGGCCGCACCTGAATATATCCTCGCAGGATGCGCCGACAGTCTCTTCCGGCAGATAGCCCAATATGCCGGAGGCCGCCTGGTTGAAGTAGACCGCCCTCCTGCCCTGGTCGAAGGTGACCACGCCGTCCGCCACGTTCTCGAATACCGCCAGGGCCCGGTTCTTCTCCTCGAGGTAGCCCTTGGACAGCTCCGCCGCCCTGGCCTCGACGTCCTTGAACAGCATGGCGTTCTCGAGAGCGAGCGCGGCCTGGCCTGCGAAGTCGTTTATGAGGCCTATCCTCTCGGGGCCGAAGAAGCCGGGGTGTTCGGAGAACGCCGACAGGATTCCCACGGAAGCCCCCTTAACTATGAGCGGCACCGCCACGCTGCTCCTGACCCCGCGGAGGAGGACTTCCTCGCGCCAGGTCCAGGGCTCGAACGAGCCGTCGTCCATTAGGTCGTCCACCACGACCGGCCTCTGCTCCCGGAAGGCCCTTCCGCCCGGGCCTCCACCGTGTATATCGCCCGCGTAAGGGCTCGATTTCAGGGCCTCGGAATAGCCCTGGTCGTCGCCTCCCACCGCCCTCGTCCTGAACACCCCGTCCTCGGGGACGCCCAGGAATGTGAACTTGGCGCCCAGCAGGCGGTGCGCGTTGTCGGCTATCTCCCTGAGCACCTCGTCGTAGTCGAGCTTGGAGGCCACCGCGTTGCCAACCGTCCTTAGGGCCTCCGCCCTCATCTTCGCGGCCTCCATCTCGTTGAAAGAGCGCGCGTTCGACAGCGCTACAGCTATGATCTCGGTCATGGACCTGAGCGTTGCGACCTCTTCGTTCGTGGGGGATGCGTCCGCCCCGAGGAAGTAGCATACGGTCCCGAGCACGCCCTCCCTGTCCAGCATGGGTATCAATACGTGACGGTGCGGCCCCATCCCGGGCGTTTCGTGCTCGCGCACCAACTCACCGTCTTCCGCCGCGCCGCAGCCTCCGTCGCCCGGCAGGCAGCAGCAGTTTGCGGGCACCCCGCAACCGGCGCAGCCCAGCTCTTCCGGGTCAACGCCCACGCTCGCCGAAAGCCTGAGCCTGCCGTCGGCCCTGTCCCTGGTAAATACCGCCACCTTTCGCTCCCCTTTAAGGAGGTCGAACTCGAAGATGCGTTCAAGGGCTCGTGAGAGTATACCGTCCTCGTCGAGCATGCCGGTGACGGCCTCGGACAGGCCGTTTAACACCCTGAGCTCCTGGGTGGTCCGCTTCAGTTCGTTGTACAGCCTGGCGTTCCGTATCGCGGTGGAGACGTCCTCGGCGAGTATCGAGTATATGTTCAGCACGCCGGCCGGCACGTCCCTGTCGTCCCGGTACACGACGTTCAGTACGCCTATCACGGCGTCCCCGGACTTTAGCGGCACGCCTATGTACGTGACGTTCCTGTCGCTGGCCGGGTGGTGGCGCTTGTAGTATGGTGCGCTCGACACGTCCCTTATGACCATGGGCTTGCCGCTTTCGGCAACCCGGCCTGCCGCGCCCTCTCCGAGGCCGAGTTTCAGGCCGGTGCTCTCACGGCCGCCCTTGGCCGACACCGCCGCGACGGACTCCAGCATCCTGGTCTTTTCGTCAAGGAGCATTATGCACGCGGAATCCGCCTTGTCCACCGATAGCGTGGTGTCCAGCACTATGCCCAGCACGTCGTCCAGCTCGAGCGTCGATGAAAGGGCCTGGCTTACCCACTTGAGCGCTGCGTGCTCCTCTATGCGCCTGACCTTCAGCGTCTCGTACAGCTTCACCAGCTCGCGGTTTTTCTGCTCCAACTGCCTTGCCTTCTCGTTAGCGGCATCCTCCAGGGTCCCGTATATGCCTTTGAGGTTCGAGGCCATGTAGTTGAACATCGCAGCCAGCCCGCCCGGGTCGTCCGGGCCATCCTCGTCAAGCCCTATGTCGAACCTGCCGCGCGCGAGCTCCTCCGCGGCCCTCCTGAGCCTGTCGAGCGGGGCCGTGACCCTTACTGATACGAGGTAGCCTAGCGGTACGGCCACGAGGATGGTCACGATTACCGGCAGGCGTGAAGATGCGCAGAACATCACGGGCAGTACCGCGGCGGCTACTATGCTGGCAGTTATCCTGAACTTGAGTGTGTTGAACCATGAAAGTACCGGCATAATCCCCCTTAGGTCGGCCTTGACGTACCTTGCCACCAATTCCTTTTTCGGAATTTTTCGCGCCAACCTTTAGCCAATTAACAGGGGCTGCAAATATCCTGGAACCCTTGACATTTTCCGGCCTGGATGGTTTATTTTAATAGTTAACCTTTCGTCATATTAGGGGTAGAAACACGACGACGGTTGTTGCGGGATGTCATTCTGAGGCCCCGTGCGGGCCGAAGAATCCCGGGTTTGGTTCTTAATACGCAAACTTCTTAACCCCGAGATTCTTCGCTACGCTCAGAATGACAACGGAACGCTTTAACCTAAAGGAGGCTTGCGTGATGAAATACATTTTGGGCATTATAGCGGTGCTATTACTGTCGGCTTCGGGCTTCTCTTACGCGGAGGACTACTCAGGCTGGACGAAGGACCACAACAAAGCAACGCCCATCTGGGTATTGCCTAAGGCGACAGCGCCCGCCAATATGCAGTGGACTGTGCCTGACATGCCCGGCTCGCACAAGGCGGCCAGCTTTTATTCTCCCGAGGTCTGCGAAGGCTGTCACGCCGACATCCATGAGCAGTGGAAGGGCTCGATGATGGCCAACGCATGGGTGGACCCGGTATTCCTCGCGGTCTACTTCAAGTACGTAGGGGAGGCCAAAGACGGCCACCAGAAGTCCGAGGTCGCCATGTGTTCGCGCTGCCATACGCCCATTGGCTACCTTGCAGACGACCCCGCACGATACAGCCGCAAGCTCGAAGGCGTCGAGGCTACAGGGATATCGTGCGACGTCTGCCACTCGGTATCGGCGTCCGCGGGCATGGGCAACGGCGCGTTCATCATGAAGACCGGGGACGCAGACAAAGGCAAGGCCGGTACCAAGTACGGCCCGTTCAAGGACTCGAAGTCACCGTTCCACAAGACGGCGTACTCCGAGCTGCACACACGCTCCGAGATGTGCGGCATGTGCCACGACGTGAACCACGCACAAAACATAATGGCAATAGAGAACACATACTCCGAATGGCGGACAGGCCCGTACAACACGGGCGACCCGGCAACCACCGTGACCTGCCAGGACTGCCACATGCGCCAGACACCCGATAACCCGTCAACCGGCAGCACCCTAAGGCCGGACGTGCCCGGCTATGCCGCGCCGAAGGAGATGGGCGCCAGGGAGAGAAAGCACATATGGCAACACTGCTTCGTAGGCGGGAACCTCGCAGTCACGGCGCTTTTGGGCCACAACCCACAGGCGAAGATGGCCGAAGAAAGGCTAAAGCACGCATGCACGGTGGAGTTTCTGGGCGGCGGTAAAGCCGTAAAGGGCGATATCTACCGCATGAGTATAAAGGTGACAAACTCTGGGGCGGGCCACAGCCTTCCGACCGGCCTGACATTCGTGCGCGAGATGTGGCTCGACGTAACCGTCACCGACGCGAAGGGCAAGACCATCTACCGCTCGGGCGCGCTCGACGAGAAGGGCAACATAGACCCCTCGGCGGTGATATACAAGACGATAATAGGCACGGGCAGCCAGGAGCTTAAGCCGACCTTCTTCCTGCCTGAGGCCGCCGAGGTGCTGTACGACCACAGGATAAGGCCGAAGGGCTACGACGTGGCCGAGTACGTGTTCGACGTGCCAGCCGACGCGGCGGGGCCGCTTTCCTACCACGCGGAGGTACGCTACAGGAGCGCGCCGCAGTCGCTCGCGAACGAGGTACTCGGAAAGGACGCGCCTACGCTCCCCATATTCGACATGGGCGAGGCACAGGGGAGTATAGAGCTTATGTAGCCAATAAAGGCTTGAAATACGGGCTTCGGTCTGGTAATATGTGTGCTCGACAACACAGGCCGTCATTCCCGCGAAAGCGGGAATCCAGTGACTTCTGCATGCGGTAAAAGCCGCTGGCCCCCCGCTTCCGCTGGGGTGACACCTTGGGCTGCACCGGGCGTAATGAATTGCGCCCCTACAATTTACTGTTAAAGGAGATTTTGTATTATGATACGTCCGGAAAAAGAGATAAGGGCCAAGATAGAAGACAGCATAAAAGCCCTCGAGGATTTCATGAAGAGGACCGACGTCGGCCCGGAGGAGTTCTTCGTGGTGGCGCGCCAGGCGACGTTTCTCACCGCGCTGTACTGGGTGCTGAACGAGGACGTGCCGCAGACCGTCACCAAGCTGGCCGTGCCTGTTCTCAAGAAGATGAGCGAGATGCAGTCCAAGGAGGCGGAGGAGAAGGCGAAGGAGAGCAAGTAGCGTCCCGCGCAGGCTATCGCATTAAAGTAAAGAGGGAAGGCCAGTTGGCCTTCCCTCTTTCATAATCAATATGTAACCGACTCTTATCGAGGTTTCTGCTCTTCAAGCATCCTCACAATTTCCGAGCTGCCCTTCTTCTTGGCTATGGATAACGCGGACCTGCCCTCTATATTTGCCGCAGTTGCATCCGCGCCCCTTTCCAGCAGAACACGTACAACCTCTGCATTCCCTTCCTCGGACGCGCGTATTAGTGCGGTTTCTCCTACAACATCCTTTGCGTTGATGTTTGCACCCTTGTCGAGCAGAAGCCTTACAACTTCTACTTGACCGTTTCCGGAAGCGCTTATTAAGGCGGTTGTACCCTGCTTGTTCGCGGTGTTCACATCCGCGCCTTTATCAAGCATAGATTGCACGGCCTTCGCGTCGCCAGCGGCAGCAACATCTACAATGGTAGTACCTTGTCTCGTCCGGCCTGTGTCTGGATTACAGGCAGTAAAAAGCAGCACAGCTGCCAGCGTCCAAATCATCCCAAACCAGAACGTGCGTCTCATTTTCTTCCTCAGAGAATATAGAAAATTACTGTCTGCTGGACGAATTAGAACACAAATTATTTGTACGGTCAAGGCAAAATGAGATGGACGGGTGACACGTTGGAATAACGGCAGGATGTCATTCTGAGGCCCCTTATGGGCCGAAGAATCCCGGGTTTGGTTTTAATACACGTAATTTTCTTCGCTACGCTCAGAATGACACGCGGCGTTGATGTAAGAGAACAAAAAAAGGGAGGGCGCTGAGGCCCTCCCCTACAAAAGCTAAATGTAAAACCAATTACGCCGTCGTCTTCAGGTCCCTGCCCGTATGCTTCGCGAAGACCATCGCGGTCGTCCTGTAGAACAGGTGCGCAAGCTTTGAGTACGGGGTGAATATGAATATCTGTGCGACAAATATCAGATGCAGGACGTATGTAACCTGCGCCGGTGCGACCGCGCCCGCCATCCTGAACAGCTCGGCCACGGTGCCGGTGACGCCTATCAACAGGATGAGGTAGAGCAGGTTCCAGTCGAATGCGGAGCTCACCTGCTTGGCCTCCTTGGCCTTGCGGTTCTTTATGAGCCAAACGGCGCCGACGAGCAGCATGACCGCGCCGATGTTGCCGAGCCACTTGAGCGGGTTGCCGAGCGATGAGTAGGAGCCCGGCTCCCAGCCCAGTACATAGAGGTAGAAGACCGCCCAGTTCGTCGTGAGGAACAGCGCTATGAAGCTGAACAGCGCGAGCATGTGCGGGAGCTTCCTGTCGGCGTTCGCGCCGCAGTTGGAGAACACGTCGTGCTTGAATATCTGCACTACCGTGGGCACGATGCTCGGGAGCGCGTTACGCCCGGTGAACTTGCCGAGGCCCGCGCCGTCGCAGATATCGTTCCAGAACTTCATTACACCGTAGCCCGCGGTGGCGATTGCCAGAAAGAACAGCGGCATGAACAGGAAGTCCACGTTGTGCGTCGGGATGAAGTTATTGAATATGATGTTCACGTTGCCCTTGTCGTCCACCTGGTGGTAGTTCTCAAGGATGTTCAAGTGACCGGTGAACGCGAGCAGGCCCGCTATCACTATCGCCGCGACTACCATCGAGGCGAAGAAATTGCCGGCAATGCCCGCGAGCGGCTTTATCATCGCATACTTCTCGACGGTGGCCTTGCGGAGCGCGCCAAGCACCTCTGCGGGCTTTGCGCCGCGCGGGCAGTTGGTGGTGCAGTCGCCGCAGTTGTGGCAGAGCCACACGTCCGGGTCGGCCGCTATCTTGTCCTTGAGTCCCCACTGCGCCCAGACCATCTCCTTGCGCGGGAACGGCCCGGAGTCCGGGGCTATGTTGCAGACGACGGAGCACGTCGCGCACTGGTAGCACTTCTTGACGCTGTCGGCCCCGGAGGCCGTCAGGCCCTTTATAAAATTCAGATCAGGCTCAACCATTAACTCGCTCATATCCTTAACCTCCATATGATAGCCCCCACCCCTGCCCCCTCCCCCACTGGCGGGGAGGGGAATGAAAAGGGGAGGGGGGATATAACCGCTCCTTTAGAAACCCTTGAAGGGGTTGGGGCCCATCGCCTTTAAGCCTTCCACGAACTTGTTTATCATGTCGGGCAGCTTGTCGTAGTCGGCGACAGTGACCTGTATCTGCTGCACGCGCTCCGGTTCGAGGGACAGCCTCTGCAGTGTCTCCTGTACGTTGTCCATCCTCTTGTTGCACTGCTCGGAGCCCTTTATGAAGTGGCACTGGTAGTCCTCGCCGAACTTGCAGCCGGCCATCAGTATGCCGTCCACGCCGCGCGAGAGCGCGTCTGCTATCCACACGACGTTGACCGAGCCCAGGCACCTCACCGGTATGATGCGTATGTTGTTGTGGTAGGTGAGCCTGTTTATGCCGAGCATGTCGAGCGCGGGGTACGCGTCGTTCTCGCACATAAGGCATATGAAGCGCATCTGCGAATCGTCGTCCGTAGGAACGTCCACGGCCTTGATCATCGAGCCGATGATGTCTACCGAGTAGTTCTTGAAAGACACTATCCTCTGCGGGCATGCGCCCATGCATACGCCGCAGCGGCGGCAGCGTGTCGGGTTCGGCTTGGGCGTGCCCTTCTCGTCCTCGTCCAGCGTGCTGAACGGGCACTCCTCGGTGCAGCGCTTGCACTGCGTGCAGGACTCGAGCCTGAACTCGGGGTAGGTCATGTCCATCGCCCTCGGGTGTACTGCCGAGCCCCTCGAAGAGAGCTCTATGCACTGTACCGCCTTGAGGGCGGCGCCTGCCGCGTCGTCCATCGCCTGGCCGGCCGTCATCGGGCCCCTCACCGCGCCCGCCGCGTATATGCCGGTCCTCTGCGTCTCGTACGGGAAGCAGATGTAGTGCGAGTCGGGGAAGCCGTACTCGAGGGTCGGGACCTCAGGCCCCTGCCTGTACTCGAGGTTGAGCACGGAGGCCGGCGTGGGCGGCTTTATGCCGGCGGCCTGGTCCGCGTAGTCCATCGAGAGCGTGCGTATCGGCAGGTCCTTGGACTCGACCTCGGGCGGCTTGGTGTTCGGCACCATGCCGGTCGCGAGCACGACCATGTCGGCCTTTATCTTTATGTTCTCGCCTATCAGGGTGTTGGCCACCTCGACGAAGAGGTCGCCGTTGCCCGCATCGGTTATCGCCGTAATCTCACCCTTGGTCAGGAAGACGCCGGGGTCGTCCTGCGCCTTCTTGTAGTAGTTCTCGTACTGGCCGGGGGTGCGCATGTCCTTGTATATGATGTACGCCTTGTTGTCGTCCGACTGGGCACGCACATAGGCCGCCTGCTTGAGCGACGTCAGACAGCAGACGCTGGAGCAGTACGGAAGGTGCTCTGCGTCGCGGGAGCCGGCGCACTGCACGAACAGGACGCTCTTGGCCTCACGGCCGTCCGACGGCCTCTTTATCTTGCCTGCCTTGGCCATCTCCTCGACCTGCATATTCGTCACGACGTTGGCGAGGTTGCCGTAGCCGTACTTGTCGGCGAGCTTCGTGGCGTCGTAGGGCTGCCAGCCGATCGCCAGGACTACCGTGCCGACCTTCTCCTCCTTCTGTGCGCCGCCGGAGGTGATTATTACGTCGTATTTGCCGGGCGCGCCCGCGGTCTTGGTGACCTCGGCGTTTAAATAGACCGTGATGTTGGAGTCGGCCTTTACCTTCGCATCGAGGTCCGAGAACATGGGGGCCTCGAGCTCGGTGAACGGGGTCTTGGTCGGGAGCTGCTTGTGCAGCTTCGCGGACCAGCCGCCGAGGGCGCCGGACTTCTCAACCAGTATCGCGCGGTAGCCCAAGCTCGACGCGTCGAGCGCGGCCTTCATGCCGGTGATGCCGCCGCCCACGACCATGACGGTCTTGGTCAGCTCCTGCACGAGCGGCTCCGCGGGCTCCATCTTCTGGGCCTTGGTTATGCCCATACGGAGGTAGTCCTCGGCCATCATCTGGGTGGACGCGGTGACGACGGGCTGCGGAGCCTCCTCGCCCTCCTTGGCCTCCGGCGTGGTCCTGCCGGGCTGGCTCCAGGCCACATGCTCCCTTATGTTCACCCTCTCGAGCACAACCGAGTTGCCGTAGGAGAACACGTCGTAGTTGACACGCGCCGAGCAGGCCGCTATGACGACGGTGTTGACACCGTCATTTGCTATGTCGGCCGTTATGAGGGCAGCGCCCTCCTTGCCGCACATGAACGGGTGCGTCTTGCAGACAGGCGCCTTCATGGATCCCGTGGCTATGTTCGCCAGCTTCTCCATGTCCACGGCCTCGGCTATGCCGCAGCCTCCGCACAGATAAACTCCTATTTTTTTGTCCATAGGGCTAACTCCTCACTATCGACTGGATGGCCTTGAGGGCGGTACCAGTTGCGTCTTGGATTGAGCTTACAACGTCCACCGGCCTCTTTGCCACGCCGGCGGAGTATATCCCTGGTTTTTGGAGGTCACCGACGGCGAAGCCCTGTTCGTCGAGGGTCGCAGCGGAGCCGCCCGCGGAGGGCAGCTCAGGCTCCATGCCGGTAGCGAGCACCAGCATGTCCACAGTGGACCTCTTCTTCCCGCCGCCGAACACGTCCTCTATCTCGACGGTGACGTCGCCTGTAGCCGCGTCCTCCATCACCTTGGCAACCTTGCCCTTGGTGAACGTTATGTTGGGGTCGGCCTGGGCCTTGTTCAGGAACTTCTCGTAGCGGCCGGGGGTGCGGAGATCTATGTAGAAGACCTCGGCCTTGGAGTCGTCCGGGTACTGCTCCCTCAAGTAGAAGGCCTGCTTGATGGAGGCCATGCAGCATATCGAGGAGCACTGGGAGAGGTGGTTCTCGTCCCTGGAGCCAGCGCACTGCACGAAGGCTATGTTCTTTGCCTCCTTACCGTCGGACGGGCGGAGTATCTTGCCGCCGGTCGGGCCGGAGGGCGAGGCCAGCCTCTCCATCATCACGTTTGATATGACGTTCTTTATCTGGCCCTTGCCCAGTATGTCGAGCCTGCCCATGTCGTAGGGCTTCCAGCCGGTCGCGTATACTATGGAGCCGACCTTTACCTGGGTGGTCTGGGGCTGCATGTCGAGCTCGACCGCGTCGTACTTGCAGGCCTCCTTGCAGGCCTGGCCGCAGTTGCCGGTGCAGACCGACTTGTCTATGACGTACTTGGCGGGGAAGGCCATCGGGTGCGCGAGGTACGCCGCCTTGGTCTTGTCCAGCCCGTAGTTGAAGCTGTTAACGCGCTCGGCCGGGCAGGCCTCCGCGCACTTGTTGCAGGCCGTGCAGTTCTCGTTGACGTAGCGCGGCATAGTCTTGATGGTGACCGTGAAATTACCCGGCCCGCCTTCCACCTTTACCACCTCGGACATCGTCATGAACTTGATGTTCGTGTTGGGCCTGATACGCCTGAAGTTTATCTCGAGGCCGCAGTACGGGGGACACATCTTCGGGAAGTATTTGTTCAGCTGTGCGACCCGCCCTCCCAGGTACGGGTTACGCTCCACGAGGCAGACCTCGTAGCCGACCTCCGCCGCCTCGACGGCAACGGATATGCCGCTTATGCCGCCTCCAACGACTAAAATGCTCTTGTTTTCCGCCATACTGCTTCTCCCTTTCTGTGGGGTTTTACGTTTGACGAGCCTTATCTAAAGCCGGCTCATCCAATCCAATAATATCCACTGGCCCGCCATAAATTGGCACTGGGTATTATTGAATTGGACGATAAGCCTGCCGGTTGGACCAACTTCAATCGGGGGGTGAAGCCTTTGCTGCCGGGCCGATGCAAACATGCTTCCGGGCGCCCCATGCGGGGCGCCCGGAAACCATGACACGTACTTATTAGCCCTTCGGGACCAGGTCCTTGTGGGGGACTTTCTTCATCTCCCACGTGTTGGTCTTGGGGTTGTACTTGGAGTTGACGAAGCACTTCCAGTTCGTCTCGTCCAGCTGCGGGAAGTCAGACCTGTAGAAGAAGCCCGGGTAGCGGGTCTCTTCACGGAACAGGATGTGGCGGAGGTGGGCCTCGGCGGTCCATATCCTGTGGTAGTTCTCCCAGCACCTCATCAGCTCGTGAAGGTCCTTGGCGGCCATCTTCTCGGAGTCCTCTTTCAGCCAGGTCAGGAGCTCGAGGGCCCTGTTCATGAGCTTCGCGGAGGTGATGTAGTAGGTCGAGGTGCCGGCCACGTACTCGTCCATGATCTTGTTCAGACGGTACATGAGCATCTTCGGCCTGATGTAGTTCGGGTTTACGTAGTCGTCCGTGGTGACGTTCTTGAACTGCTCGAAGGTCTTGAACGGCTTCTGTATCTCAGCCGCAAGGTCCTTGGCGGACTTGGATATGGTCGCCTTGAAGTCCTTGTTGTCGAGGCAGAACTTAACCATGGCCTTGGCCGCTATACGCCCTTCCGCGTGTGAGCCGGAGGAGAACTTGTGGCCGGATGCGCCGACGCCGTCACCGGCCGTGAACAGGCCCTTGACGGTGGTCATCCTGTTGTATCCCCACTGCCACTCCGCCGGGGCGAAGTCATCGGGGCCGGAGACCCAGATGCCGCAGCAGCCGGAGTGCGAACCCAGCATGTAGGGCTCGGTCGGCATCAGCTCGGAACCTACTTCTTCCGGCTGGATGTTCATGCCGGCCCAAAGGCCTGCCTGGCCGACGCACATGTCGAGGAAGTCCTCCCATGCCTCTGCCTCGAGGTGCTTGATCTGCTTCTCGTCCATGGTCTTGGAGAGCTCGGCAAGCGCGGTCGCGGTGTCCATGAATATCGGGCCGCGGCCTTCCTTCATCTCCTTCAGCATCAGGTGGTTCCTGAGGCAGGTGGCCGGTACTGCGGCCAGACCATACGGCGGATACTCCTTGAGCATGTCGGCGTTCTTGATCATGTAGTTCTCGCCGGCGGCGTTGGTGGCCTTCGCCTTGAAGAGCAGGAACCACGCGCCGACCGGGCCGTAGCCGTCCTTGAAGCGGGCGGGCACGAAGCGGTTTTCCATCATGGTCAGCTCTGCGCCGACCTGCGCGGCCATCGTGTAGGTGGAGCCGGCGTTCCATACCGGGTACCATGCGCGGCCCATGCCTTCAGCGACCGACCTCGGCCTGAAGATGTTGACTGCGCCGCCGCAGGCGACGAGCATCGCGTTGGCGCGGATGATGTAGACCTTGTTCTCGCGGGTCGAGAAGCCGACCGCTGCCGCTACCCTGTTGTCTTCCTTCTCGTCGAGGAGCAGCTTCACGATGAATACACGCTCGTAGATGTTGTCGTCGCCGAGCGCCTTCTTGGCGGCCTCGGCCACGATGACCTTGTAGGACTCGCCGTTTATCATTATCTGCCACTTGCCGGAGCGGACGGGCTTGCCGCCCTGCTCGAGGAGCTTGCCCTCGTCGCCGGGCTGCTTCCAGACCGGGAGGCCCCACTTCTCGAAGAGGTGGACGGAATCGTCGACGTGACGGCCTACGTCATAGATGAGGTCGTCGCGGACTATGCCCATCAGGTCGTTGGCGACCATCTTGACGTAGTCGGCGGGGTCCTGCTCGCCCAGGTAGGTGTTGATGGCCGAGAGGCCCTGCGCAACTGCGCCGGAACGGTCCATGGCTGCCTTGTCGACCAGGGTGACCTTGAGGCCGTACTTCTTCGCCCAGGGCATAACCTCATAGGCAGCGCCGCAGTTGGCCATGCCGCCGCCGACGAGGAGTATGTCGGTATCGATCTCTACTATCTGCGGATCCTCACAGAACGAGGATGTGCAGCTCTCTCTCTCTAAAGACATATCGTTTCCTCCTTAAAGGGTTTGTTATTAATCTTTATCGCCGTATTACAGCTTCTTAAGGGTCTTGCCGGCCTCGGTGAAGAGGAGCTGGTCCTTGATGTCACCGACTTCGGGCATCCCCTCGTACGGCTTGATCGAGCCTTCCGCAGTCGTCCTGATGGGGAACTTGAACCTCTTGAGCTTGCCGTTCCTGAACTTCACGGTCCACATGATGGAGTCTGAGCCCCTGAGGGGTACAACGGACCCGCCCAACGGCACGATGTCGGCATAGGCCCTGACCTCGATGGCGCTCTGGGGGCAGATCTTCACGCAGCTGTAGCACTCCCAGCAACCTTCCGGCTCCTGGTTCCATGCCTTCATCATGTTCATGTCCAGCTTCATAAGGTCGTTCGGGCAGATGTACTGACAAGCAGTCTTGTCTTTGCCCTTGCAACCGTCGCACTTGTCAACGTTTACACAGCTCGGCATATTAAGTACCTCCTAATTTTTGCCAGTTCCTGGTTTGGTTCCGGCCTTATCGGCCGCTCTCGATACCCCTTCGCCTCTTTAAGCAAATCAAGAGGGAGTTACTGCCTTGTGCTACTTTAACACCTCCTCCCCTATGAAAATCAGCTCTTTGGCTCGAAAAAACTATTTGCCTTCCGCATGCTTGTGCATCTTTATCTCGACCTTCTCCGTCAGGCCCTCGTAGTACTTCCTGAGTATGGCCAGGACTTCCGGACGGCTGAAGTGGTCGGGGACTTCCTCGCCCTCGGAGAGCATCTTCCGAAGCTTGGTGCCGGAGACTATCATCCTGTCTTCCTTGCCGTGGCAGCAGGTCTTGGCGGATGCCATCCCGTCGCACTTGTGGCAGTAGAAGGAGAGGTCTATCTTCATCGGTGCGGTCTCGAGCGCGCCCTCGGGTATCTTGTCGAATATCTTGTGGGCGTCGAACGGGCCGTAGAAATCGCCGACGCCTGCGTGGTCGCGGCCGACGAGCAGGTGGCTCATGCCGTAGTTCTGACGGAAGAGCGCATGCAGCAGGGCCTCGCGGGGGCCTGCGTAGCGCATCTCCATCGGGTAGCCGGAGACGACGCAGGTGTCCTTGACGAAGTAGTTCTCGACGAGTGCGTCGATGGCCTTGGTCCTGACCTCCGCCGGTATGTCACCGGGCTTGAGCTTGCCGAGCAGCATGTGTATGCAGCAGCCGTCGAGCGTCTCTATCGCTATCTTCGCGAGGTACTCGTGGGAGCGGTGCATCGGGTTCCTGGTCTGGAACGCGGCTACGGTGTTCCAGCCCTTGTCCTCGAAGAGCTTGCGGGTCTCGGCAGGCCTCATGTACAGGCCCTTGTAGGTCTCCGGGTAGTGGCCCTCGGAGAAGACCTTGACGGGGCCGGCGAGGTTCACTTCGCCCTGCTCCATGACCTTCTGCACGCCCGGGTGCTCCATGTCGGTGGTGGTGTATACGGACATGCACTCGTGGGCCTTGTCTATGGAGTACTTCTCCTTGATGGTCATCGAGCCCATCAGCTCACCGGACTCCTCGTCCACGAGGGCTACATCCTGGCCGACCTTGAGGGAATCGGCCTGGCCCTTCGTGGTGGAAAGGGTGATGGGGATCGGGAAGAAGGTGCCGTCGGCCGTCACGAACTTGTCGCAGACGCCCTGCCAGTCGGCCTTGCCCATGAAGCCGGTCAGCGGGGTGAACGCGCCTATGCCCAGCATGATGAGGTCGGAGGTCTCGCGTGAGGTCATCTTGACCTGGTCCAAGGAACCTGCGGCCTTCTTGGCCGATGCAAGCTCGGTGCCCTCCAGGAGAAGGGGCATGAGCTTCTTTGCTTTACCGTGCGGATTAACCAGCGCCATCTTAAAAATCCTCCTTGTTTCGTTGTCACTAAAACAGCGTTAAGACACAACCGGCAAGGTCCGGGGGCCATCCCCCCGCCCCGCTAATCAGCTTTTGTTTCAGGTTTGCTTCTAATGGAAAGAGCGCCGCAGACTTGACCTGCTTTTAGGCAGCCCTCCAGAGGCCCCTGATTGTATCTACTTTATAGGTAACTTTCCAATTAAAAATATTAATAGCATAATAAACCGCCGCTATATAAAGGCAGGCCCTGTAACGGCCAGGCTATCCCTTGTGGTCATGTCCCCATCAAGGCACATATATAGGGTGTTCGTACGCTAAACCTACAAAAAGAAAAGACCTGTCCGGGGAGGTTCAAGCCCTTCAAACCATCCGGCATGACAGGCTGTCTCGAAATATTTAAATGCAAACTGCTTGGGAACCGGACTACGATGGAATTGAAACCGGGCAACCGAAGCCCGAATTATACCGGCGACTCGGCGTTTTGTCAAGGGTTTTGTTAGGCAGATAAGAACCCGAGAATCAAGGCGTTAACCTCTTCCGCGCGCTCCACGAAACACAGATGTCCCGCCCCATTCAGGAGTTCTGCGGAAGAGCCATTTATGCCCTCCTTGAAGCCCCGCAGATAGGCGGCCGGGATGACCCTGTCATCAGAACCCCATATAGTCAGGGTTTTAGATTTTATGTCGCCCAGCCGCCCCGTGAGGTCCGGCACAAACCCGCCTGCGGCGTCCAGTCCCGATATGGTCTCTACCGCCCTGTTGAGTTCGTCGCCGGGCTTAATCATGATGCCCTCTTGAAGCTGGGGCGCCGCGAGATAGTACCTCCTCAGCTCTTCAACGACCTCCGGCACGGACATCGGCGGATTATCACCTGAGTACAGCCCGGCGGGCGATATGAGCACCAATTTATCCAGCCTGTCGGGGAAGTCGAGCGCGAACCAGCATGAGGCCCAGCCGCCCATCGAGCTGCCGACGAGCGATGCGCGCTGTAACCCAAGCGCGTCCATGAACTGCGCGATAAACATCGCGAAGTCGCGGACACGCCTTACCTCGGGGAATAAGTCCGTGCCGCCGAAACCGGGGAGGTCGGGCGCTATCACGCGGAAACCTTGCGACAACGGCCCCATCTGCCTGTGCCAGAGCCTGCCCGTCGCGCCCGCGCCGTGCACGAGGATTATTGCCGGGCCGTCGCCCGCCTCGTAGTAGCGGACGGTGCGGGAGAATATTTTGAGTTCTTTTTTGATCACGGCTACAAACCAAAAAGGGAGGGCACGCCGTGCCCTCCCTTTGATAATCATGCGCCGAGGCGCCTACTTGTTCAAAACCTTCGCCACTTCCTTCGCGGCATAGGTGAGTATCATGTCCGCGCCTGCGCGCTTGATGGATATGAGAGACTCCATCATGGCCCTCGGGCCGTCCATCCAGCCGAGTTTCTCGGCGGCCTTAATCATCGCGTACTCGCCGGATACGTGGTACGCGGCTATCGGCATATCCGTTGACTCACGGAGCCGGTATATGATGTCCAGGTAGGGAAGCGCGGGCTTCACCATTATGATGTCCGCGCCCTCGTCGATGTCCAGCTCGGCCTCGCGCATCGCCTCGCGTGCGTTGGCCGGGTCCATCTGGTGGCTCCGCCTGTCTCCGAAGGAAGGCGTGGACTCCGCGGCCTCGCGGAACGGGCCGTAGAACGCGGACGCGTATTTCACTGCGTAGGACATGATGGGCGTATTGGAATATCCGTGTTCGTCCAGCGTCTCACGGATGGCCTCGACGCGTCCGTCCATCATGTCGGACGGGGCGACCATGTCCGCGCCCGCCTTGGCATGCGAGAGCGCCTCACGGCACAACAGCTCGACCGTCGGGTCGTTCTTTATCTCGTCGCCTTCTATTATGCCGCAGTGGCCGTGGTCGGTGTACTCGCAGAGGCATACGTCGGTTATGACCATCAGGCCCGGTACCTTGTCCTTTATGGCCCTGACCGCCTGCTGCACTATCCCGTTGTCGTCGTAGGCCTCGGAGCCCTTCTTGTCCTTCTTCTTGGGTATGCCGAAGAGCAGGACCGCCGGGACGCCGAGCGAGTGTACTTCCTTGCAGTCCTTGACGAGGTTGTCAACCGACTGCTGGTAGTTGCCCGGCATCGAGGATACCTCTTTTTTCACCCCTTTGCCGTGCACCGCGAAGAGCGGGTATATGAGGTCGTCCGGCGTGAGCGTGGTCTCCCTGACCATACGCCTGACGGTCTCGTTCGAGCGCATCCTCCGTGCCCTGTATGACGGAAAGAACATTGAAACCTCCTAATGCAGCGTCTGCGTCTCTTTCGACGGTGCGGGCTCGGCCGCCTTTATCTCGCCGAAGCTCATCTCGTAGCCTGCAATGTTTTCGGCCAGCGCGGCGAGGAACTGCTTCGCGTGGAGCGGGCTGGTCACGACGCGCGCCCTGACCGGCGCGGCGCTCTTGCCCGGCACTATCATCGCAAAGTCGAATATGAACTCGTTGTGGTTGTGCACGATGCTGGCCGCGTTCGAGTACACCCCGCCCTCCACCTCCGGCTTGACCTCGAAGGTGATGGTCTGGGGCGCGGCATTTTTGGGTCTTTCGGCCATTACGGCCTCCTTTCTACCCGCAGCAGGAGCCGCCGTGTCCGCCGTCCCCGCACGAGCCGCCGTAGTCGCCTTCGCCGCAGCCGCACGAGGGCGCCTCGTTGTTGTCCTTCACTATGAAGCCGTGGTCCTCCATGAAGTCCACCTCGCAGCCCTTCATCAGCTCGACGCTGCCCTCGTCCAGGTAGAACGTGACGCCGCCTATTTCCTCCTTGCGGTCTCCGTCATCGCCCTTCTCGACCAGGCCCATCTCGTAGGCCTGCGACGGGCCGCAGGAACAGCACGACGACTCCGACATGAACGCCTTTATCTTGATGCCCAGGCCCTTGTGCTCCTCGGTCCCGAGTACCTTCTTGAACTCACCCAATGCCTTCTCGCTTACTGCAATCATTCCTATTTTCTCCTTCCGAAGTATTCGGTCAATGCGCCCAACAGGGCGTCTACCGTGTAGTCCTCCGGGACGACCGTTACCGGCAGCCCCAACTCCTTGCATGTCTGGGCGGTCACGGGGCCTATGCAGGCCACGCAGACCCCCTTAATATGCTCCCTTACCCCATCTCCCGCCATGGCCATGAAGTTTCTGACCGTGGAGGAACTCGTGAACGTGAGGGCCGAAACGCCGCCCTCACGGAAAAGCCTTAATATATGCTCCGCGTCCGCCTTAGGCAGCACCGTGCGGTATACCACCGCAAGCACCACCTCCGCGCCCATCTCGCGTAGCTTCTCGGGCAAAACTTCCCTGGCGACCTCCGCCCTGGGGAAGAGCACCCGCTTGCCGGACATATCAAACGGCCGGAGCGCCTCGATTACCCCCTCCGCCTTGAACTCCCTGGGTACGATGTCCGCCTCCAGCCCGTTAGCCATAAGCTCGGCGGCGGTCTTCGGCCCTACTGCCACGACCTTCATGCCCGAGAGACCGCGTGCATCCTTGCCGAGTTCAGCCAGGCGGCGAAAGAAGAACTTCACCGCATTAGCGCTCGTGAATACCACGAAGTCGAAACCGGCCAGTTCGCCTACCGCCCTGTCTACTTCGTCATAGCTCTCGGGCGGCACGGTCTGTATTGTGGGGAACTCTACCACCTCGGCCCCGGCGGATACCAGCATCTCCGCGAACCCGCTCGCCTGGTCCGTGGCGCGTGTTACCACGACCCTTTTACCCGAAAGCGGTTTAGTCTCCGGCACTATTTTTCTTCTTTCTTGCCATCCTTGTTCTCTGGCTTCTGTTCTGGCTTTTTGTCTTCAATCTTCTCCGGCTTTTTCATGCTATCGAGGAGCACTGAAAGGTCGCCCGGGTCGCCATTCGGGAAGAACTGCCTGTTGTATGCCTTGGCCTTGGAACCGAGCTCCGGATCCCTCTTCACCCCTTCCGTCAGGGACTCTTTCACCTTGCCCTCTTCGCCCAGTTTGTTATAGGCGAGCGCGGCGAAATACGGGGCAAGGGTGCTCCCGGTGTTTATGCGGCCGGCCTCATCGAAGCAGCCCGCGGCCTCTTTGTACCTGCCCTGTCCGAAATACACGAGGCCCAGGTTGTTGAGAGCCGAGGAGTCTTTCTTGTCTGTCTCGGTGAGCTTTTTGAACAGGGGCTCGGCCTTGTCCATCTCGCCCATGAGGTAGTACGACCAGCCGAGCGCGGCCGAGACATCCCCTTCGGGGACGCCCGCCTTTATAGCCTCCTCGCCCACCTTGGCCGCCTCCTGCGGTACGTTTATCTTCCCTATGTAGACCGCCATCAGCAGGTTGTATGCGCGCGGGTCGGTCGGGTCAGTCTTTATAACATCACGGTACAGGTTCACGGCCTCGACCGACTTCTTGTTCTTCTGGTATACGTCGGCAAGGTAGAGCCTCGCGTTTATGCTTGCGGGGTTCAGCCTCACCGCCTCCTTGAAGTGCCCCTCCGCCTTGTCCAGGTCGCCGTGTTGCATGTTGATGAGGCCCAGGTTGAAGTCCTTCTGGGCCTCGGCCATCTTCGGGTCCTTCGGCTCTTCCTTGCCCGCCTTGTCGGCCCCGTCCACAGCGGACCATACCTTCAGGTCTGCGGCGTAACCCGGCAGGCCGGCCATCGCGCCAATTACCAGAAACAAAACGAATACAGCCGCCCGTTTCAACTTACACCTCCGTCAATAACCGGTTACGTCCTTGCCGTACACTTCCTTCAATATCTCGGCCGCGCCGCGCGAGAGCAGCGTCTCGGCAAGCTCGACGCCCGCCTTCTCGCCGTCCTTAACCGCCACCTCGACCGAGTCCCTTATTATCCTGTCGCCCGATACGCTTCCGACCAGGCCCACGAGCCTGAGCCTTTCGGACGAGCCTTCCCTTATGATGCGTGCGTGCGCGGCGATGGGCACCTGGCACCCGCCCTCGAGCCTCGTAAGGAACGCCCTCTCGGCGACGACCGCGTCCCATGTATCCTGGTGCTGGAGCGCACCCTTAAGGACCCTGTTCATGAACTCGTCGTCCTTCCTGCACTCGATGCCTATGGCGCCCTGCCCAATCGCGGGGAGGCTGACCTCGGGGTCTATGTACTCCTTTATCTTCTCGGCCCAGCCCATCCGCCTGATGCCCGCAGCGGCCAGTATTATCGCGTCGTAGAGCCCCTCTTCCATCTTCCTTATACGGGTGTCGAGGTTGCCCCGCAGCTGCTCCACCTTTATGTCCGGACGCACGTGCATGAGCTGGCACTGGCGGCGCAGGCTGCTGCTCCCCACGGTGCCGCCCTTCGGTAGTTCAGTAAAACGCGCGTAGTTCTTGGACAAAAACGCGTCCCTCGGGTCCTCTCGCTCGGGCATGCAGGAAAGGTGCAGCGGCTCCGGCAGCGCCGTGGGCACGTCCTTCATGCTGTGCACCGCGAGGTCTATCTCGCCCCGGAGCATCGCTTCCTCTATCTCCTTGACGAACAGCCCCTTGCCGCCTACCTTGGCGAGAGGCACGTCGAGTATCATGTCGCCGGTGGTCTTTATCTTTGTTAGCGTAACCGTCGCGCCGGGGCATGCCTTCATCAGCTCCCTCTGCACGTACTCCGCCTGCCAGAGCGCGAGCATGCTGCCCCTGGTGCCTATTACTATCTTGTCCCTGTCGGCCAATTCGTCCCCCTGTTATCTGGTTTCGGCCTTGGACTCCGAACCGGACGGCTCGAGCGCCCCGCCGCCTTTGTTGTCCTCTTCTATACCGAACAGCACGCGCGCGGACTCTATGTGCCCGCTGCCTTCCGGGTCGCCCGCGCTTTTCTTGAGCGTTATCAGCGGCTGGTGCAGCAGCTTGTTCACTATCCCCTGTGTCAGCGCCTCTATCTGGCCCCTCTGCTTCTCGGTCAGGTCGCCCAGCCTAGGGAGCGCCTTCTCCAGCTCGCCCTTCCTGATCTCCTCGGCCCTGTCCCGAAGCGCCACTATGGTAGGCACCGCGTCTATGGACTTCATCCATACGAGGAAGTTGTCTATCTCCTGCTCTATTATCTCCTCGGCGAGCGCCGCTTCCTTCTGCCGCTCCTTTATGTTCGACTCCACCACGGAGGAAAGGTCGTCTATGTCGTAGAGGTATACGTTGTCTATCTTGTTAATCTCGGGGTCGAGGTTCCTTATTGCCGCTATGTCTATGAGGAAGACCGGCTTGTTCTTGCGGTCCTTTATGACCTTCGCCATGTCCTTCTGGGTGAGTATGTAATGAGGGGCGCCGGTGGCGGCTATCAGTATGTCCGCATGGACCATCTCGGAGGCCAGGTCCTCGTACTTTACGGCCGTCCCGTCGAACTCCTGGGCGAGCTCTACCGCCCGCTCGTAAGTGCGGTTGGCAACCATTATGGTCTTGACGCCGTTGTTTACCAGGTGCTTTGCGGCGAGCTCGGCCATCTCCCCCGCGCCCGCGAGCATGACGGACTTGCCCTCCAGGCTGCCGAATATCTTCCTTGCGAGTTCGACCGCGGCGAAGCTTATGGACACGGCGGACTCGGCTATCTTCGTCTCGGTGCGTATGCGCTTGGCGACGGATATCGCCTTCTTCATCAGCCTGTTCATCACCACGCCGGTGGTCTTGTTTGCGAGCGCGTGGTCGAAGGAGTCCTTCAGCTGGCCCAGTATCTGAGGCTCGCCCACCACCATCGAGTCGAGCGAGGCCGCCACCCTGAATATGTGGCGGACGGCCTCCCTGCCGTGGTGCGCGTAGAGAGAGTTCAGGTACTGCTCGCCGGTGAGGTTGTGGTACTCCAGGAAGAAGTCCTTGAGCCTGCCTATCCCGCCTTCCACGTCCTTTACGGTGACGTAGGCCTCGACACGGTTGCAGGTGGACAACAGCAGGTTCTCGTTAACGGTCTCTATCCTGCCCATGCAGCAAAGCGCGTCCGCAAGCCTGGCCTCCGGGAAGGACAGCTTCTCCCTTATCTCGACCGATGCGGTCTTGTGGCTTAGTCCGACTACTACGATGTTCATATTAGTTGAACGCGTGCCTGCCCGGCATGAGCAGGTTGACGCCGATGAAGGTGAATATTACTACGAGGAAGCCTATAACCGAAAGGTACGACGCCTTCCGGCCCCGCCAGCCCGCTATAAGCCTCGCGTGCAGGTACACGGCGTAGACCAGCCAGGTAATGAGCGACCATATCTCCTTGGGCTCCCAGCCCCAGAAATAGCCCCATACGCTGTTGGCCCAGATAGCGCCGGAGAGTATGGCTACGGTATGTAGCGGGAAGCCGAGCGCTACGGCCTTGTAGTTCAGCTCGTCCAGGAGGTCGAGCGACGGGAGCCTCCGGTAAAACGCGCCGGGGTGCTTTTGCTTGAGCTGCCGCTCCTGCAGCAGGTACATTATACCCATCCCGAAGGAAATAGCGTAGGCCGCATAGCCCAGGAACGCGAGCGTGGCATGCACCCCGAGCCACGGGCTTTTAAAGTATTCTGGCACGGGTGCGGTGCTCACCGTGCATATCAGCGAGAACAGCACCGCTATAAATGCGAGCGGCACGATGAACGCGCCCATTATCCTTATCTTGTACCTAAACTCCAGCATCACGTGTATCAGCACTATAGCCCAGGAGAAGAAGAACAGCGCCTCCTTGAGGTTGGTCATGGGCACGTGGCCCAGGTTGACCATCTGGTATATCAGGGTGAGCGTATGGACGCCGAAGGCCGTGATGGTGGCGATGTTCCCTACCTTGCCTATGCTCTCCCTCTGGTTGATGAAGAAGAGCAGGTAGTGGAAGGTGCCGAGGAAATAGAAGAACAGCGTTGTGCCGAAAAGTACGTTGGTCATGGCCTCAGTGCCCGGCCTCTTTGGCCTTGGCCTCGGGGGGCTTCTGTTTCCCCTGCTCGGCCAGGACTGCGTCTATCTGGGTTTCGGTACGCTCTATCCATTCCCTGTACGGGGTATAGAAGCTGCGCACCGCGTAAAAACTGCTACGGAGCGCCCTGTACGATATGAGCGCCCAGTCGTAATCGCCCGACTTCTCAAAACTTTGGCCTATCTCCCAGAGCCTCTCGGCCGAGTCCGGCACGTAAGACGAGAACGGGGTGTACATGTGTATCGCGGTCTCATAGTCCGTGATGGCCTCCCTGGTGTTGCCGGCCTGGAGGGCCTTCTCGCCCGCCATATACTGGGCGCGACCGGAGAAGTACGTCTTTACCCAAACCATCCCGAACATTATCAGTAGGATTATGGCGGCGTTTCTGGCCGCCCTGATTACCCTGCCTCTGTCCATCAGGAGAAACCCCTTGTATTATTGGCCCGGCACGCTCGTAAAAAACCCGGGGACGCATACCAGAAGCGTTCCTACAAGCGAGACGGCAAGCCCCAGTATGATGACAAAAGAGCCTATTATGTCCACGGGCTTACGGGCGTTATGCGCCGCCCAGAAACCCCAGCCGATGCCGAAAAGCCCGGCCGGTATCATCAGTGCGTAAAAAAACATGGCAATCCGCCCCTTGACCTTAGGTTACCCTGAAAAAGTCAAACATTTAAATTATAAGGTTTTCTGGTCTTCAAAGTCAAGAGAAATAGACCATTTCCTACAGAAGCTGGGCCGCGAGCTCGGCCAACTGGGAGCGCTCGCCCTTCTTGAGCGTGATGTGGCCCGCTATATCCTCTTCCTTGAACCGTTCGGCCACGTAGGTGAGGCCGTTCGAGGCGGAGTCTATGTACGGGTTGTCTATCTGGTACGGGTCGCCCGTCAGCACTATCTTTGTACCCTCGCCAGCCCTCGTTATTATGGTCTTTATCTCGTGTGGGGTGAGGTTCTGCGCCTCGTCCACTATGAGGTAGCGGTTGGGCATGCTCCTGCCCCTTATGTAGGTAAGCGGCTCGAGCTCCAGCATTCCGAGGTCGACCAGGCCGTGGAAGTCCTTGTGCTTGCGGCCCCGGCCCTCGGACGGGCCCATCAAAAACTCGAGGTTGTCGAATATGGGCTGCATCCACGGCTTCAACTTTTCCTCGACGTCTCCCGGCAGGAAGCCTATGTCGCGGCCGAGCGGGAAAATGGGCCTCGACACCACAAGCCTCTGGAAACTGCGCTCCTCGACCGTCTTCTCGAGGCCTGCGGCAAGCGCGAGCATGGTCTTTCCCGTGCCGGCCATGCCGACCAGCGTCACGAGCTTCACCTCGTCGTCGAGCAGGAGGTCCAGGGCATAGCTCTGCTCCTTGTTTCGCGGGGTTATCCCCCACGCACCGTGCCGTGCGCCCCGGAGCGCCATGAGCGACTTCTTCTTCGCGTGGTACCTCGAAAGGCCTGTATGAGAGGGGTTGGCCAGGTCCTTTATCATTACGAACTGGTTCGGGTAAAACGGCCCGGAGGCCACCGGTATCTCGCCCTTCTCGAAGAAGGAGTTGATCTCGTCCGCACCCGCCTGCAGTTCACCTTCCCCTGTGTAGAGTTCGGATATGTTGACTACGCCGGTCTCGTAGTCCTCCGCGGTGATACCGAGGGCGTCCGCCTTTATCCTCAGGTTGGTGTCCTTGGTGACGACCACGACCGGCCTGTCCTTGTCGTCTCTCGACAGGCACAAGGCGACCATCAGGATGCGGTTGTCGGCCGAGGTCAACAGCAGGTCGCTCGGCATGGGGCACGGCTCGTCGTGCACATGGTTCAACTCCACCCTGAGGGTGCCTCCACCGTCGAGCTCAACGCCTATCGAGAGCTTGTTCTTGAGCCTGAGCGCGTCCAGGTGCCTGGATACCTGCCTGGCGTTACGGCCTATCTCGTCCATACCCTTCTTGAACTTGTCCAGCTCCTCTATCACCACAATCGGGATGACTACTTCGTTGTCTGCGAAGGAAAATAAAGAGTTCGGGTCGTGCAGAAGGACGTTCGTGTCAAGGACAAATGTCTTTTTCATTGTACCCCCTAAGGCTCGGTTTGCCGGCACCAGAACCGGCTGTATTTACGGGTTTATATTACTCCACGCCGGGCCTCGGTGTCAATCCGAAAAGGGGTTTTTCCACAGGCCTGCCAAAAAAGAAAGGGCCGCCTGTCGGCGGCCCTTTCTTTTTTCATTTACCCTCGACCCGTATCGGCATCATCATGATTGGTATGCCCTGGGTGTAGAAGTACCGCTGCACGGCGAACACCGTGTAGTTGTGCAGCATGCCTGTTATCGGTGACGGGTTCGGGAACACGAGCTGGCCGCCGAAAAAGACCGCGTTTGGGAAGCTTTTGAGAATTTTGGGCGACACCTTTGCTATCTCCGCCACCACGTCCGTGCCGAAAGATGAAAAACCTTCCGCATAAAAGCCGTGCCGGTTTACCAGCGCCACGTACTGGTCCAGGTCGTGGTTCACCTTGCCCTTAAGGTTCTCCAGTTCGACAGCCCCCTTGAACGTGCCCGCGTCCACCACGCCCACCTCGATGAATACGAAGTTCTTGAATATCCCTCCGAACAGCCTCATGACGTTCAGGAGGGTGTGCAGGCCGAGCCCGTTGTAACCGTTGACGAGCAGGACGGCGGTCTTCGACTTCGGGTCGTATACGGGTTTTACGGCCCCTTCCCCGGCCCTGGGCTCTTCCCCGAGGCTGTACCCCGCTGCCTCTACAAGGCTGTCCAGCCTGGTCAGCATCTTCTGGGTGCCCCTGTAGTGGCGGTTTATCAGGAGCGCGACCCCCACGAGGGCGCCCGTTATAACTATGGTAATCCAACCGCCCTCACCGAATTTGAGCACTACGACCGATATGAGTATGAAACCTGTCAGCACCATGCCTATGCCGTTGATGGCGAGTTTCTTTTTCCAGTGCCCCTCGCCGCGCACCTGCCACCAGTGGCGCACCATGCCGAGCTGCGACAGTGTGAAAGTGATGAAGACGTTGATACTGTATAACACCACGAGCAGGCCGACCGAGCCCCCCGACATGACCATCATGACGAGCGCCGCCCCGCCCATTATGAGTATGCCCTTCTGCGTGACAAGCCTGTCCGAGAACGTGGCGAACTTGGTAGGGAACCAGCGGTCGAGCGCCATGTTGGACAGCACCCTCGGCCCGTCTATGAAGCCCGTCTGGGCTGCTACAAGCAGGAGCACCGCCTCGGAGAGGAGCGTAATCAGCACGGCAGTATACCCGGCGTTCCTGCCCCATCCCGCAACTACGGTCTCGAAGAGCACTGCGTTAAGCGTCTTGCCCGGCTGGTGTCCGACATTGAACAGAAGGTACGACACCATCAGGCCCATGACTACAAGCGCAAGCGAGGTAGCCATGTACAACATTGTCTTCTTGCCTGTTTTAACCCTCGGCTCCCTGAGTATCGGCAGGCCGTTACTGACAGCCTCTATGCCGGTGTAGGTGCCCGCGCCCATGCTGTAGGCCTTGAGCATAAGGAGCACCATCCCGACCAGCCCGAGTTGGGCCTGGGAGCGCTTAAGCTCGGTCGCTGTGGCCGCGGCCAGCTGGGGCATCTCAGGCACGTGGGTAAGCAATGCGTACCCGATGAATAGGGCGTGCATGATTATAAATACAAGAAAGACCGGCACAAGGGGTATCACCGACTCCTTCACCCCCCGCAGGTTCATAACTATCAGCAATACCACGCAAAAGAGCTGGAATACCAGCTTGTAGCCAAGCAGATGCGGCGGCAGGAAGCTGAAAAGCGCGTCGGCGCCCGATGCCACCGATATCGTAATGGTGAGCACGTAGTCTATAAGGAGGGCGCAGCCGGACACCATTCCCGCCTTCGGGGACAGTAGTTTGCTTGCGACGAGATAGCCGCCGCCGCCCGAGGGGAACAGCTCTATTATCTGCGTGTAGCTCGTACTGATGACGGCAACTGTGATGCCTGATGCGAGCGCGACGAACAGGGCAAGATAGACATGCGAGCCCAGGGCGAGGTAGGCCTCTTCAGGACCGTAGCATGAAGACGTGAGGCCGTCGGCACCGAGCCCCACCCATGCGAAAAAGGCTATCAGAGATATGCTGTGGAACACCTTCGGGTCGAAGATGTCCCTCGCCCCGCCGATAAAGATGGTCTTGAGCCTCTTCAGGGGCGGCAGCTTCGTGTTGGATTTCTTTTCCAAGATGCCCTCCGCTTAACTATATTATAGCGGGGCAATATGGCGGGTGGGGTAAACCGTGGGAAATTTCCGGCGGATACTTCCGTCCACTGCCCTTCCAAACGCCTGCGAGGTTAGCTGACGGGCTCGGGCCTGGAAGTGCCCTATCCTGAACCAGGAATACGCCCCATTAGTGGTTC
>Ga0334722_10000791_pt1 | contig 43692 bp, 38 predicted proteins | sample C3_bottom_MG_FD_207210 | JGI IMG/M metagenome (GOLD analysis project Ga0334722, IMG submission 207210) | Sediment microbial communities from Yellowstone Lake, YNP, Wyoming, USA - C3_bottom | ecosystem: Environmental > Aquatic > Freshwater > Lake > Sediment | place: USA: Wyoming | collected...
CCGAAAGTGGAGCGCCGAACGCGCGACACGATAAGAAACCGGAAGCGTTACCGAAACAATTCATTCGACACTCGCTCAAACATCGGGGCAGTCACCGTTTTTGATCGATTTTCAACAGCCTGTTAGTGGTTGCCCCTGCTCTTCCGCATATCCGATCTCGATGACAATATCGAAATCGACGACGGACCTGAGGAAAGGTAGTTGCTGCCTTTCAAACTCCCTGATTTTTTTCAATCCGGTGAATAACTTCATGGTCTATATTATTTTCATTATTGTTAACTTGGCTATAGTGTGGCTCAATCATGAAGCTGGCAAGCACAATTAGGTTCCTTTTTGGCACACATACCGACTATCACTTGCCGATTGTAGGGTCGGCTTTAGCGGTGGTTGCCGTGTCGCGGTTTCGTTGGTTCCCGTGGAGTTATGCGGCGCTACAAATACGATCATATTCCTGCGAATAAGTCTGCATAAGGAATGGGGAATAATTTAGCGGAAAAGGAATACGGAAAACTCACCGAAGACCAATTCAAGCGCCTCGTTCTAAAGCTTCGTGTCCCGGTTCCTGGACGGCGAGAAGATCGCCGCCCCGTGCCGGGAGTTTGGGATACCCAGGTCACCGGACATAAGATGATCGACCGACCATCGGGCTACTCAAACTCACAGACTCTAGACAGACATAGGTCGTCAGGCGTCAGACCAGGGCGCTTAGCGATACCGCCGCCATGCGAATACCAGGCCAACGGCAAAGGCAACGGCGAGGATTAGCGGCAACATTGACTTGAGGACTCCGACCCGCACAAATGCAAAGCCCCACGATAATCGCAGGGCTTCGCAGGATCGCCACATCGTTGTGGCCTAGTTTCGTTGCGTCACCGCAACGTATGCCGGCGTGTCGTTGCCGGCTTCAGGGTCATACTGTCGGAATATTCATCGATAGGTTTGCCCTCCACTCACAAAAATCTCTGCTTATTGAACTAGGACCGTAGGGCCGTCCCTTAGTTCCGCTAGCTTCGTCACTCTGGTCAAGGGACCTATCAAACCGCGAGGTTCAGGTGGTCACTGCCCGTCCGCATCAGGTACACCCGACATAAGGGGCGCGCGCAACAGTGGATGTCTTAGGCTGTAACCTGTCAGTAACTTTGTGGCTGAAGGCACCTTGACCGGAATAACGGGGCTACTAAACTTATCGACAATCCCCTACAAAACTGGATGGTTGATAGTTTTTCTATTGCAACTTTCGAGACCAGTATCGCGCTGGTTATCGACTATGTGAATACAGGGTTGTGCTCATTGGATCGATATTAACACTGGAGATTTTGCCAAAGTGCGTTATGCCAGCACAATGCATGCCTGCCCCGACGACACTCGAGGGTGCCGCAAAGACTCCTGGGGGAGGACCACCGTGTCGAGAACTCGAGTGGACGATGGAAGGTGGGGGGAGGGGGTAGGAGAATCTGGAAAACTGGAAACCTGGAGAGCTGCCGGGTGGCTCGCCGCCATCGCCCAATACCGACCCACGGACTTTCGGTATAGCGCCCCCCAAAATGTAAAAAGGCCAGCCCGAAAGCTAGCCTAAGTGCATGAAAGGTAATGGTGGCCAAGGGCGGAATTGAACCACCGACACACGGATTTTCAGTCCGCTGCTCTACCAACTGAGCTACTTGGCCATTTTTGGAGCGTCAACCATCGGAAAGGCTGGGGAACGCCGATGGCTGAAAAGAGGGCGAATTATAAGGGGAAACGGGGGCTTTAGCCAAGAAACTGTGGTTTGCCGCCACCGCCGCGGGCCAGTCGCATTTTCGGCCACGACGCTCACAACTGATAGTCCAGGGCAAGCCGCTGCTGCAGTTTGCGCGCCAGCCGGAACGATTGTTTCAGGATATGCCGCTCCAGTTCGTTGAGTTTGTCCGGATCGATGCGGTTCGCGGTCCCTTCCGCAAGGACATCCGCCGCGGCCTGGTTGCGCAGGCGCAGGCGCTGAATGACGTAGAACGCCTCCACGGTGGCTTCGGTCTCGGCTACGCCCATCCCGCTGCCGGCGCGGGCGGCGCGCAGCCGTTCGCCGGTGTTGGTTTGCGGCAATGCATGCGCCAGGGCGTAGATGCGCGCGGTATCCACGAACGGGCGCACGCCATAGAGCTTCAGATTGATGCTGTGCGGCGCATTCGGCGCGTTCTCGGTGATGAAATCGCGCAGCCGGCCGAGCGGCGGCCTGGACTGCAGCCCATTTTCCGCCATCAGGCGCAGGAACCGCGGATTCGCCCGGGTCCGCGGCAGAACCCAGTCGCGCAGCGCAGCCGCCAGCGTGGCGTCGCCGTACAGCGGGCGGAAATCGAAGCAGATCGACGCATCGAGCAGCGCTTTCGGCTCCGGGGCTTCCAGCCATCGTCCCATCTTGAACTGCCACTCCTCCAGGGACAGGCACAGCTTGGGGTTGGACGCCATGATCTGGCCCTTGCACAGGGGAAAGCCGCAGGCGTCCAGCGCTTCGTTGACGCTCCTGGCGAACGGCAGCAAGCGCGCGCGCACCGCATCGGGCGTGGCCTGTTCGTGCGCCGAGAACAGGATGCCGTTGTCCTGGTCGGTGCTGAAGGTCTGCTCGAACCGGCCTTCGCTGCCGAACGCGAGCCAGCACCAGCTGATGCCCTCCCAATCGTGGTTCTTGCGTTCGATCTCGATGATGCGCTGGCACAGCCGGTCGTTGAGCACCGACACGAACAGCGTCAACTGCTCCGCAGCGACACCCTCTTCGACCAGCAGGCGCGCCAGCTTGCGGATTTCCGCGGCGAGGTCGACGAGCAGCTCGACCCTTCCCGCAAGCCGGATTTCCGTGGTGATCTCGCCCAGCCCGAGCCGTTGCAGCGAGAACAGATCCCGCTCCGACACCACGCCGATGATCGACGCGTTGTCCATCACCAGCACATGCCGGATGCCGGTGCCGATCATCGCCAGCGCCGCCTCGTAGGCGAGCGCGTGCGCCGGAAGCGAGAATGGCGCGCGCGTCATGACCTCCGCGACGGCCCGGTCGTCGAGGCCGCGCGCCGCCACGGCCACCAGGTCGGTGGTGGTGAAGATGCCTATCGGACGCGAGCCCGCGTCGACCACGATCACCGAGCCGACGCCGCGCTGGTGCATGATTCCGACTGCTTCGCGCACGCTCTGGTGCTCGCGGCAGACCACAGGCAGGTTGCGAATCAGCGCGCGCAACGGGCGCGCGAGCGTCTGCTGTTCGCCGGCGAGCCGGCGTTCGAGGTATCCGTAGCGCTTATCCATATTCGGTTCCCGTGGTTCGTGCACCGGGCTAGTACTGCAGACGCGCATAGTAGGTCTCGCGCGACGCCTCGAGGGCGTCTCCCAGCGTCAGGATGCCACGCTCGGCCAGGAGCGGGACCAGCTTGAGAAAAATATCCCCGGTAACCAGCGCATCGCCGAGCGCGGTATGCCGACCGATTACCCTGAGTCCCAGCCGCTCCGCCACCGCCTCGAGCCCGTGATCCTTCAGGCTGGGATGCGCCAGCGCGGCAAGCAGCAGCGTGTCCAGCACCGGCTGCGAGAACCGGATGCCGGTCGCCGCCTCCTTCAGTTCGAGGAAACGCATATCGAATGCCGCATTGTGCGCCACCAGCACGGTGTCCTCGCAGAAGCGGTGAAAAACAGGCAGTACTTCGCCTATCGCCGGCTGCCCCTGCAAATCACCCGTCTTGATCCCGTGAATGCGCACCGAATCGCCGGGCACCGTCCGCTGCGGGTTGACCAGCTGTTCGTACACCTCTTGCTTGAGCAGGCGGCCGTTGACTATGCGAACTGCGCCGATGCTGATGATTTCGTCGCCGGCGGAGGGTTCGAGGCCGGTGGTTTCGGTATCGAACACGGTGTAGCTGATATCGGCGAGGCGTTGTCCGGCGAGGCCTTGCGCGGCATCGGCGTTCTTGAACAGGTCGAAGTCATAGTATTCCGGACGGCCGTCTGCCGGAATGCTCCGGCGCGGTTTCACCGGCGCCGGCTCGCCGAGCGGCAGAATGAATCTGAACCATGAGGTGTGCGACTGCGGATGCGACTGCCGCCAGACTTCGCCGCCGTGGCGTTCGAGCACGTCCCTGAAGGTGAGGGCGCTGTGTTCGGCGCCGAGCTGCATCGGCTCCGTCTCCCACAGCGACAGGGCCTCGCTGGCGACAATGGCGCCGCTCCAGACGAGATCGAGTTCGGCAAAGCCGCCACTGCCGGCCGCGCGAAAGCGGACTTCGCGCACCCCGTATTCATCGCGCAGGCGCGCGGCGAGCGAAGCGAGCACTTGCGCGAACGCGTAGCTGTCGACCTTTATCCACAGGCGTTCATCGATGTTCTCCAGGCTGGTCGGCAGTCCGAGCAGGCTGTCGATGCGCCGGCAGGCCACGTGTATCAGGTCGGTAACGGGCATGTGCTCCAGGGAAAGGCCGGCTTTCAGGGCATCGGCGTGTTCGTGCAGCGCTTCGTTGATGGTGACGCTGAGACCGTGCGACTCGACCGCGATGATCTCGGCAAATTGCGCACGCTGCGCAGCGCTCATCTCCGGAGAGGACACCAGATTTTCCGCTGCCGCGCGGATGTTGGCTGCCGGCTGGCGCACCCGCGTGGCCAGCGCCTGCAGCAGCGAACGCCGCCGCGCTTCCTGGCCGACGGCATCGGTAACGTCCTCCAGGGTCAGCACCATTCCCGCGATGCGCCTCTCGGCCGAGAGAAACGGCGCCAGATGAACCTTGAGCAGGCTTCCGGCGGAGGCCGCGGCCAGGAATTGGGTGCTGGGAAACTGGGTTTCGCGGTCCAGGCTGTATTGAATCTTGTCCAGTGCGTGGACCACCTGATCGCGGTCGAGCAGGCCGAACACCGAGCGCCCGAGCCCGACCAGGCTGTGCTGCGAGCCGGATGCCGTGGCCTGCCCGAAAAGCGCCCGCGCCTGCTCGTTGTAGAGCAGGATACGGCCCTCGGCATTGCACAGCAGCACGCCCTGTGAAAGCTCGGACATCAGCGCCGAAAGACGGTTGCGCTCCTCCTTGAGGCGCGAACCGGACTCCGCAATTTTCGCATCCAGATCCAGACGCTGACTGCGATAGGCGTTGCGCAGGCTGTCGATGGCGGCCGCCAGTTCGTCCAGTTCCGGTCCGCCGTCGGCAACGATGGCGCGCTCCGGATTCGCCGCGAGCGCCGTTCGGGTCCGTTCGGCCAGCGCACTCACCGCGGTCATGTAGTTGCGGAACAACCAGCTGATGACGCCGCCGCACCCAAACAGCAGGATCAGGGCGGCGTAGGCAAGCAGCGGCGCGCGCTGCTCCAGGACGCGCTGCAGCACGTCCTGCTCATGCTGGGGAAGCCCGGAGGCGACGAGCAGCGCAATGGCGACGATCACGATCACCACGCCGTCGAACAGCACGCCTAGCCATACGACGAACTTCAGCTTGCCTTTCATGCCGCTCCGGGATTGGCGCCGCCTGCGAGCAGTCCCTCAATTTTTGCGATCAGTTCCTGGTTGGAAAACGGCTTGGTCACGTAGCTGTCCGCGCCCAGCGAAAGGCCCTTGTTGACTTCGGCCTCCCTGCCCTTGGCCGAGAGCATCACCACCTTGATGTGCTGCCAGTCCGGCCGTTCGCGTATTTGCTGGCACACCTCGTAACCGCTCTTGCGCGGCATCATGACGTCGAGCAACACCACGTCCGGCAGGAAGCTTTCGACCAGCGCCAGCGCCTCGTCGCCATTGCGGGCGATTTTCACCTCGAAGCCCTTTTTCTGCATCAGGTACTCGAGCGAAGTGACGATGTTCGGCTCGTCGTCGGCGATCAGGACTTTCTTGGTCATGGAGTGTCTCCCGTGTTCGCGTCAGCTGGCATCCGCCTGCGCTTGTGGGCGCGCCAGCGGAAGGGTGAACGAAAAAGTCGTCCTCTGGCCGGGCCGGCTCGCGACCCAGATGCGTCCGCCGCAATGGCGGACGATGTGGCGGCTGATATGCAGTCCGAGCCCGGTGCCGCGCGGCTTGTCGGTCAGCGCATCGCCCGCCTGGCGAAACTTGTCGAAAATGACTTTCTGGTCCCTGGGGCTGATTCCAGGCCCGTTGTCGCTTACGTCCACCCGCAGGAAACCGTCCTCCTCGGCAAGCGCCACCTCGACCCGGCCCTTGCCCGCCTCGCAGAATTTCACCGCATTCGACAGCAGGTTGAAAATCACCTGGGTGATGCGGTCCCGGTCGGCGAGCACGCCGGGCACATGCTGCGGCAGCCTTGCTTCCAGCTGCAAATCCTTTTCCTTGAACAACTGGCTGGTGGCAGTCATCGTGCTCTCGATCACTTCCTTCATATCGATCGGCGATTCGTGCCACTCGGTGGTCCCCGACTCCAGCTTCGACAGGTCGAGAATCTGGTTGATCAGCCGCGTAAGACGCTCGGTCTCCTTGGTAATGATGTCGAGAAATTTCTTGCGCTGCGCCAGATCCACTTTCGGATCCTCGCGCAGGATTTCCGAAAACGAGCGGATCGACGTGAGCGGCGTGCGCAACTCATGCGACACCGTGGACACGAACTCGTCCTTGAGCCGATCGAGTTCCTGCAGCCGCTCGTTTGCGGCGCGCAGTTCGGCGGTCGCGGCTTCGAGCTCCTTCGATTTCTGCTCCAGCTGGTGACTGTAGGCCACCACCTGGGAAGCCTCGTCGACAATCTGGCGCACCTCCTCGATGGTCAGCGCCTCCTCCTTGACCACCGAAGCCACCATGATGCGGGCCGAGGACGCACCGATTGCGCCGGCCAGCTGGGTCTCGACGTAATGCACGAACTCGGCGTCGGCAAGCAGGTGGTCGTCGGGCCAATGCAGCCCCTTTCCGCGCGCGTAATCCTGAAACGCCGCCTCCGCCGAGACCGGACCGAGAAAACGCGCCAGCAGGTTGAACAGTTCCGGGGCGGAAGCGGTACCGCGCCAGAAGCGCGCCCCGCCGGCCTCGCCCGAGCGTTTGAATACATCGACGAACAGGCTCGCCTGGCGATGTTCATCCGCGCTTTGCGCAGTCGAGAGCGACACCGCGACGTAGGCGCCGATGTTGGCGATCATGCTCCAGATCATCGCGTGGGTAATGTGGTCGAGCCGGGCGAGCCCGAACAGCTGCTGCGGGTTGAGCAACGCGAAACCGAACGGGCCGGTTTCGAGAAATCCGATCGGCAACCAATCGGAACGCGCGAAAGCGGGCAGCAGCAGGGTGTAGAACCACACCAGGAATCCCGCGGCGAGGCCGGCGAGCGCGCCGCGCCGCGTGCCGCCTTTCCAGAAAATCCCGCCAAGAACCACGGGTGCGAATTGCGCCACTGCGGCAAACGAAATCAGGCCGATCGAGACCAGCGCGTAGGCCTCGCCGGCGAGGCGGAAATAGAGGTAACCCAGGAGCAGCACCAGCACGATCGCCCCGCGCCGGATGCCGAGCAGGAGGCCGGTGAGGTCGCGGCGCTGGTTCAGCCGCAGCATCGGCAGCCGCAGCAGAACCGGCATCACCAGGTCGTTGCACACCATGGTGGAAAGCGCGATGGTTTCGACGATCACCATGCCGGTGGCGGCCGACAATCCGCCGATGAACACCAGCAGCGCCAGCAGCTCCTGTTTCTCGGCCATCGGCAGCGTCAGCACGAACGCGTCGGCATCGACGCTGCCCGAGGGGAAATGCAGCAGCCCGCCGAACGCAATCGGCAGCACGAAAATGTTGATCGCGAGCATGTACAGCGGAAATAGCCAGATCGCCTTGTTCAGGTGTTTCTCGTCGACGTTTTCGATCACCGCGACCTGGAACTGCCGCGGCAGGAACATGATCGCGAGCATCGACAGGATGGTGAGCCAGGCCCAGCTGGCATAGCTTCCGGCGACGCCTTCGAGCGGCGTGAGCATGGCGCGCAATTTGGTGCTCGCCGCCGCGCGCTCGAACACGTCGCCGAAGCCCTGGTACATGCCGAAGGTGACAAACATTCCCACCGCGAGGAACGCGAGCAGCTTGACCAGGGACTCGAAGGCGATCGCCGCGACCATACCCTCGTGGTGCTCGGCGGCATCCAGATGCCGCGTGCCGAAAGCGATGGCGAACGCGGCGAGAACCAGCGCCACCCCGAGCGCGGTGTCGTGCAGGAACGGCACTGCGCCCACTTTCGCCGGCATCACGATCTCGGGATACTGCAGCACGATGGTGAAGCTGTTGGATACCGCTTTCAGTTGCAGCGAAATGTAGGGCACCACGCCGACCACCGCGATGACGGTGACGAGGCCGCCGATCAGCGCGCTCTTGCCGTAACGCGAGGCGATGAAGTCCGCGAGCGAGGTGATCCGGTTCTGCTTGGAAATGCGGATGATCTTGCGCATCACCACCCACCACAGCGCGATCATCAACGTCGGACCGATGTAGATCGGCAGGAAGCCGACGCCGTCGCCGGCCGCCCGGCCGACGCTGCCGTAAAAGGTCCAGGCCGTGGCGTAGACACCGAGTGACAGACTGTAGATGTAGGGGCTGGCGATGACCGACCGACCGGCGTCGGCGCGCTGGTCGGCATAGTAGGCGATGGCGAACAGCAGCCCCAGGTAGGCGAAGGAAACGACGATGATTACCCAGCCCTGAAGCATGGCGTGCGCTCCAGCTACCGGCCTGCCTGGTCCTTCGTTTCGACTACCAGGGCCATCAGTGCAATCAGCAGGCCCCAGGCAGCGAAGATGAAGGCATACAGCACCGGGATTCCCAGCACCGTTCCCGGGCGGTTGAACAGTTCGAGGATGGGATAGTTGAATACCAGGCAGCCCAGCATCGACAGCGCAACCAGCCGCTGGCCCCGGATATCGAAGTTGTCCACGCGCTCCTCCTTCGGCGGCCCGCGTCGCGCGCTGCCGGTCCGGACTGAATTTTGGATCTGAATTCGCTGTTTGACTCATTGTAGCGCAATCGTGCCCATGGCCAGGGGCGGCGCTTGAGGGCATGGCTGGCGTAAACATCACTCATGCGGCGTCGCAAGTGCAGGCATGTGCCAAGCGCGGCCATTGCGCGCTCCGCGCGCCAGCCGTCATTTTGATACGGATGAAATGCGCATCCGTACCAAAATGACGGTTATGGATAAAAGCAAGACCGGTTTGGGGTGGCTTTTATCCACGATCGTCGATTGCGCACGGATGGGTTCATCATCCGTGCGCAATCGACGATCCGCGCGGACGGGCCGCCGTCCGCGCAAGCTCGATCACTGCAGCTCGATGTGTCTTCCTATGTCGATCGACACCGACATGGCGGCCATTGCGCGCTCCGCGCGCCAACCGTCATTTTGGTGCGGATATAAGGCGCATCCGTACCAAAACGAGGGTTATGGATAGAAACAGCTGCGGTTTGTTACACTGGTCCATGTCTCGCCGGCGCAGACCGGCTGAATCAGGAGGGGGGTATGCGAATACTCATTGCCGAGGACGACGCCATCATGGCCGATGGCCTGACGCGCTCCTTGCGCCAGTCGGGCTACGTGGTGGACCGCGTCGGCACCGGCCCGGAGGCCGACAGCGCGGTGACGCGGGGCGAGTTCGACCTGCTGATCCTCGACCTGGGACTGCCCAAGATGGGGGGGCTGGAAGTGCTGCGGCGCCTGCGCGCGCGCGGCTCGCGCCTGCCGGTGCTGATCCTCACTGCCCTGGACGGCGTCAACGACCGCGTGCGCGGCCTGGACCTGGGCGCCGACGATTACCTGGCCAAACCCTTCGACCTGAACGAGCTCGAAGCGCGGGTGCGCGCGCTGACGCGCCGCGGCACCGCCGGCGTATCGGGCGTGCTGCGCCACGGCGACCTCAGCTACGACCAGGTCGGCCGCGTGACCGAGGTCCGCGGCAAGCCGCTCGAACTGTCGGCGCGCGAAACCGGCCTGCTCGAAATGCTGCTGCAGCGCGTGGGCCGGATCGTGAGCAAGGAGCAGCTGGTCGAACATCTGTGCGAATGGGGCGAGGAAGTCAGCACCAACGCGATCGAAGTCTATGTGCACCGGCTGCGCAAGAAGCTCGAGTCGGGCGGCGTCAAGATCGTCACCGTGCGCGGATTGGGCTACTGCCTGGAAAAACCGAAGGGGCCCTGAAACCGATGGCGCACAAGGCCCGAGGCCAGACTTCGCTGTTCGGCGAGATCGTCGACTGGATGCTCGCACCGCTGCTGATCATCTGGCCGATCAGCATCGCCGCCGATTACTTTCTCGCCTATTCGGTCGCGGGCACCGCCTTCGACCAGCAGCTCAAGGACCGGGTGGTGGCGGTGTCGCGCCAGGTTTCGTTCGACGATGAAAAGCTGACGGTCAATCTGCCGCCGGCGGCGATCGCCATCCTCGGCGCCGACGAGTTGGACGAAGTGCTGTTCCAGGTGCGCGACATGAACGACGAACTGGTCGCCGGCGACGCCACGCTCGGCACGGTCGAGTTCACCTCGGAACTCGAGCCGCAGACCGTGTATTTCCGCGACGAATCGCTGCGCGGGCGCGAGATGCGCATCGCCTACAGCTTTGCCCAGGTCAGCGGCCTCGCCGGGGCGGTGCTGATCCAGGTCGCGGAGACCGGAGAAAAGCGCACCCGGCTCGCCAGCGGCATCGTCGGCAAGGTGCTCGCGTGGCAGTTCGTGCTCGTGCCGCTGGGCCTGCTCCTAGTCTGGCTCGGCTTGAGCCGCGGCATCGAGCCGCTCAACCGCATCGGCCAGAGCATGCGCAACCGCCGGCCGCAGGACCTGTCGCCGATCGATCGCAACGAGGCGCCGGAAGAGGCGTGGCCGCTGATCGACTCGATCAATGACCTGATGGCGCGCCTGCAGCAGAGCCTGAAGGTGCAGCAGCGCTTCATCGCGGACGCCGCGCACCAGTTGAAAACGCCCCTGGCCGGCTTGCGGACGCAGGCCGATCTCGCCTTGCGCGGGAGCGAAATGCGCGACATCCAGTACACCATGAAGCAGATTGCGGCGAGCGCCGACCGCGCGGCGCGCCTGGTGAACCAGCTGCTGTTGCTCGCGCGCACCGAAAGCGATCAGCACAGCCAGCCGCCTTTCGCCGCGATCGATTTGCATGCGCTGGTGCGCGAGGCGACCCAGGATTGGGTGCCGGCCGCGCTGGAACACCACATCGACCTCGGATTCGAGGCTTCGGGCGACGGCAGCAACGTGACCGGCAATGCCCTGCTGCTGCGCGAGTTGATCAACAACCTGCTCGACAATGCGATTCGCTATACGCCGGCCGGCGGGCGCGTCACCGCGCGCGTCACCGCAGACGAATGCGTGATCCTGGAGGTCGAAGACGACGGCATCGGCATCGAGCAGGATGAGCGCGAGCGGGTGTTCGAGCGGTTCTACCGGGTGCTCGGCACCGGTGCCGAAGGCTCGGGACTCGGCCTCGCGATCGTGCGCGAGATCGTCGAACTGCACGCAGCCAATGTGCTGCTGCTGCCCAACCCGTCCGGACGCGGTACGCTGGCGCGGGTGGTATTTCCGCGCAGCGGTGCCGCGCAGCTCGCGCTGGTCGCATGAGCCGCACCGCGCACCAAGGAGGCTGGTGATGGCCGTGCAGACCCAGGCGGAATTCTCGCGTTTTCTGATCAAGGCTTATAGCTGGTACACCGTCGGTTTCCTGCTGTTCGTGCTGGCGCTGGCGCTCGGCGAGCAACTCGGCCTGCCGAAGATCTGGATCGGCTATCTGTTCCTGATCGCCACGGTCGGGGTATACGCCTGCATCGGCGTCATGACCCGCACCGCCGATGTCACCGAGTATTACGTGGCGGGACGGCGCGTGCCCGCCCTGTTCAACGGCATGGCGACCGCCGCCGACTGGATGAGCGCGGCCTCGTTCATCGGCATGACCGGCACGCTCTACCTGAACGGCCACGCCGGCCTCGCCTTCATCATGGGCTGGACCGGCGGCTACTGCCTGGTGGCGCTGCTGCTCGCGCCCTATCTGCACAAGTTCGGGCAATACACCATTCCCGACTTCCTCGGCGCGCGCTACGGCGGCCACATCCCGCGTCTGATCGGCGCGCTGGCCGCGATCCTGTGCTCGTTCACCTACGTGGTGGCGCAGATCTACGGCGTCGGCCTGGTGACCACGCGGCTGGTGGGCGTCGCGTTCGAAGTCGGCATTTTCGTCGGCCTGGGCGGCGTGCTGGTGTGTTCCTTCCTCGGCGGCATGCGCGCGGTCACCTGGACGCAGGTGGCGCAGTACATCGTGCTCCTCGTCGCCTACCTGACCCCGGTGGTGTGGCTGTCGGTCAAGCACACCGGCATCCCGGTGCCGCAGCTGGTCTACGGCAAGATGCTGGAGAAAGTGAGCGCGCGCGAGGACCAGCTTGCCGCCGACCCGAAGGAGATCGAGGTGCGCGCGCTGTTCAAGCAGCGCGCGGACGAGGCCAACAGCAAGCTGAAAGGCCTGCCCAAGTCGTTCGACACGGAGAAGGCGAAACTCGCAAAGTCGCTGAACGATCTGAAAGCGGCCAAGGCGCCCGCGGATCGGGTGCAGGCCGCGCGGCTGGCGCTGGACAAGTTCCCGCGCAACGTCAAAGAGGCGAAGCTGCGCTGGACGCGCGAGGCCGAGCTGGGCGCGCGCGGCGCGCCGCTGCTGCGCCACGCCGAAGCCTTCCCCGGCGCGACCGAGCACGAACGCGATGTCAGCCGGCGCAACTTCCTCGCCCTGGTGTTCTGCCTGATGGTGGGTACGGCCGCGTTGCCGCATATCCTGATGCGCTATTACACGACGCCCTCGGCAAGGCAGGCGCGCGAGTCGGTGACCTGGTCGCTGTTCTTCATCTTCCTGCTTTATGTCACCGCCCCGGCGCTGGCGGTACTGGTGAAGTTCGACATCTACACCCTGCTGATCGGCACCGAGTTCTCGAAGCTGCCGGCATGGGTGTCGGCGTGGCAACGGGTGGACCCGATGCTGGTCAGCTTGGTCGACCTGAACCAGGACGGCATCGTGCAACTGGCGGAAATCGCGCTCGGCGCCGACGTGGTGGTGCTGGCGACACCGGAAATCGCCGGCCTGCCCTACGTGGTGTCCGGCCTGGTGGCGGCGGGCGGCTTGGCCGCGGCGCTCTCGACCGCGGACGGCCTGCTGCTGACCATCTCCAACGCGTTGTCCCACGACATCTACTACAAGATGATCCAGCCGCGCGCGTCGGCGCAGAAGCGCGTCACCATCTCCAAGATCCTGGTGCTGGTGGTCGCTCTGGGGGCGGCGACCGTGGCCATCCAGAAACCGGCCGACATCCTGTTCATGGTGGGCGCGGCGTTTTCGCTTGCGGCGGCGGCATTCTTCCCGGCGCTGGTGCTGGGCATTTTCTGGCGCCGCGCGAACAAATGGGGCGCGACCCTGGGCATGGCCTCGGGCCTGGGCATCACGTTCTATTACATGGCGACGACGCAACCCTGGCTGCGCAAGATCTTCGGCGTCGCGAGTCCGATAGCCGACAACCTTTGGTTCGAGATTCAGCCGATCTCGGCCGGAATCTGGGGCATTCCGCTCGGCTTCCTCGTGATCATCGTGGTGAGCCTGCTGACGCCGCCTCCCGACAAGGAGACGCAGACGATGGTCGATAACGTGCGCTATCCCTACCTGCGCGGCGCAGGCAACAATTACGCCGCCGCGAACAGGGAATGAAAGGCGGGAATACCGGCATGCGCAGTGAGGAATCTCTGACGCCGCGAACAGATTGCAGTTCGCCGCAGACGCCGCCACCACGCAACGCGAGGCGAGGGCGCGGCCTCGTCGCGAGACTTTTGGCTAACCCTGTTCCGCCGCGAGCGCAAACCGGACCAGCTCGGAAACGTTGCGCGCCTCGAGCTTTGCCATCAGGCGCGCCTTGTGCACCTCGACCGTACGCGCGCTGATGCCGAGGTGCGCTGCGATTTCTTTCGCGTGAAGTCCTTTCCCGACGAGTTGCAGTACTTCGCGTTCCCGATGGGTGAGCTTCGCCAATCTCAAGGTCTGGTCGGCGCTCATTTCCGCGCGCTGGATACGCCGGGATTCCCTGTCAAATCCCTTTTCAATCGCTGCCCGCAACTCCGCTTCGTCAAAGGGCTTTTCGATGAAGTCCACCGCTTCCGATTGGAACGCAGCGCGGGCCGATTTCACGTCCCCGTGCCCGGTGATGATTACAAACGGCAAATGCTTTCCCCGCTCACGAAGATCTGCCTGTAGTTCAAGGCCGCTCATTCCCGGAAGTCTGAGATCCGCCACGACGCAGCCCGTCCACTCGTCCCGATAGGTCTGAAGGAATGCCTCGGCGCTGTCGAAGGATACCGTGCGGAAACCCAGGAGACCCAGCATCAGGGACAGCGAATCGCGCATGGCCGCATCGTCCTCTACGACGTAGACAGTGAGATCGTCACGGGCAGGACTATTCATCAGCGGCCAAACCTGGCAGCAGCAGGTGAAATTCGCCGTGCTTGGTCGGCGCCGCATTGAGCGAGCCGCCGTGCGCTTCGGCGATTGCCTGGCTTATCGCAAGGCCCAATCCCATTCCCATGGGCTTGGTGGTTGAAAAAGGTTCGAACAAGAGTTTGCGCGCCGAGGGCGAAAGCCCGGGTCCGGTATCGGCAATCCGGAACAGTATCCGGCCGCCTTCCTCGGGCTGAGCCGATACGGTGACGCCTTTTTCGCCCTTAGGCAGATTCGCTATCGCCTCAAACGCATTTGCGATCAGATTGCGCAGCACCAACTCTATTTGCAGACGATCCGCCAGCAGCACCGCTATGCCCGCATCGGTCTCGACACGGAAATTCGCCTCGCAGGACTGGTTGAGCTTGTTGCCGATTCGTCGCGCCGTTTCAAGCAGACTTTCCACCGTCACCTGTTCCAGGCGCGTGGTCCCGCTGCGGAAAAAATCCCGGAGGCGCCCCACTACCTCGGCGGCGCGCTTTGACTCTCCGAGCATCTTTTCAATCGTGGCGTTTAGTTCGGCATAAGGAACCTTGCCTTCGCCCCGCTCGAGAAACAGCTGGCAGGCCCTGCCGTAGTTGCTCAACGCAGCAAGCGGTTGATTGATTTCGTGGGCGATTGCGCCCGCCATCTCGCCCGCCGCAGCGAGCCGCAGCGATGCCTTAAGGCCCTCGGTCGCGCGCTCGCGCTCGTCGACCATGACGCCGAGAAACAAGCCGGTAAGCGACAGCGCGGCCACCAAAGCCTGCAATTCCACCAGCGCCAGAGAGTGCATGGGTTCGCCTTGTGCACCCAGCACTACACCAACCTGAACAACACCCGAGGCCAGCGCAGCACCGATGAATCCGCCCCGCAACGCGATCCAGATCAGCGGGAGGAACAGCAGATAGAAATACTTCGATGGATCACCGCCTGCGCCTTTGAAGACAAAATACACCGTCGCCACCATCACCGCGAACTGTAAGGCGGTTTCCGGTCTGCGCCAGGAATTGCGCAAACGGTCGCGCGCGACATTGTCCGCGGCAAGCAGGAGCAGGGGCGCCGTAATCAGCACACCCACCGCGTCGCCCAGCCAAAACCGAAACACCGCCGCACCAAACAACTCGCCGACAAGAAAGCCATTCGTCCACAGAAGCGCCACGTAGAGCGCCCCGACGATCGCGGTTCCGATCGTTGTAACGGCAATGAAAATCCACAACTTCCGCGTATCGCTCAGCCTGGAGTCGGATTTGAGGAAATAGCGGAGGGTCCCGGCAATGGCGGCGTAGCCACCCGCCAGTACCAGCGAGGTCAGTGCGGTAAACAGTATTCCTCCCGGTGCCCCGCGAATGACGAAGTCGGCAACGATGATGGTGCCGAAAATAATCGGGGCGTAACCCAATCCCCCGAGCATCATCCAGACGATGCTGAGCGCAGGCTGAGGATTCCAGGGCGTGATGTTGAACGGACCAAGCGGGTAGATGTAGCTGGCCCAGTCGAGCGCAACATAGCACGCGGCGAACAGCACCGCATCGCCGATATGCGCGGCGATCGAACGGCGCGGACCGAGCATAGGAAGTTCAGGCAGCATCAATACAAGTCGCATCATTCGATCGAGGATTACTCATGATGGGACCAGAACCGCACGATGGCAAGTAAGTGAAATTGCTTACGTCAAGATGCGAATGTTCACCGAGCAGTTCGGACTCTAGTATCGGTGCTCCCAGCTTTTTTTCAAAGAGGCGGATTCCATGCAACCGATAATCGCTGTCACCTGGATCGAATTGACGGGGGCCACACTGTTCGGCTTGGCCATTCTGCATACCTTTTCGACCAAGTACTTCGAACATCTAGCGCATACCCGGCCCGGCCACGCGGGGCTGTGGCATCTGCTCGGCGAAGTGGAAACTGTCTTTGGATTCTGGTCTTTTGTGCTGCTGATTTTCATGGCCGCGGCGCTTGGCTGGGGCGCTGCGTCCGACTATCTCGACAAGAGTCGCTTTGTCGAGCCCATGTTCGTTTTCGTCATCATGGTGATTTCGGCGAGCAGGCCGATCCTGCAATTCGTATCCGATGCAGTAAGAAAGCTGGCGCTGGTTGTCCCGCTTCCGGCGGCAGTGGCGTACTATTTTCTTGCGCTGTCCGCGGTGCCGCTGCTTGGGTCGATCGTCACGGAACCGGCGGCGATGACCCTGGCGGCGCTGATGCTGCGCGACGTGATATTTTCCCGCCAAGCCTCGAACAGACTGAAATACCTGACCCTGGGCGTGCTCTTCGTAAACGTGTCGATCGGCGGCACGCTCACCAATTTTGCCGCTCCGCCGATACTGATGGTCGCCGCGAAATGGGGATGGGATACGGGGACCGTATTCTCAATGTTCGGCTGGAAAGCGATTGTCGCGGTAGTCACCAACGCTTTGGTCCTGACCCTGCTTTTCAAGAAAGAGCTTACGAAAAAGGCCAAGGCCGATGTAAAGAGAACAGCGGCGCGAGCGCCGACTGCCTTCGTCGCGGTCAATCTTGCGATTTTGGCCGGAGTCGTCGCAACTAATCATCACCCGGAGATGTTCGTAGGACTGTTTCTGCTGTTTCTCGGTCTGTCCGAAGCGTACAAAAGGCATCACGACGGCCTGATGCTACGCGAGGGACTCATGGTGGCGTTCTTTCTGGCTGGTTTGGTGGTTCTAGGCGGGCAGCAGCAATGGTGGCTACAGGCAGTTTTGTCCAGCCTCAGCGAAACGACTCTGTATTACGGAGCCACTGCCCTAACGGCGATCACCGACAACGCTGCGCTTACTTATTTGGGCTCCCTGGTCAGCGGCGTATCCGACGAATTCAAGTACGCGCTGGTTGCCGGCGCCGTTACCGGCGGCGGACTCACTGTAATCGCCAACGCTCCCAATCCCGCAGGCTTCGCGATCCTGAAGAATTCTTTCGATGAACAATCGATTAACCCGTTAGGGCTCTTCTTCGCTGCACTGCCTCCGACGATGGTTGCGGTGCTCTGCTTCCGTGCAGTCCCGCAATCGGCACTCGAAATGTTCGATTTTCAGTCGTGGGCTCAGTGGTTTCAGTCCCTTGACCGCGCGTTCTTGTTCCTCCTGATCCTGCCGTTTGTCGTTGCGGTCGTGGGACTATGGAGTGATCTGTCTCGATCGAGAAGGGATAAACGAGTGAATCAGGGCTGAGCTTCACAGTTCAAGGATTATGAGAACGCACTCGGACTCCAAACGCGGCACGAGCCTGAGAACGGTCACCCTGCTCGTCGTCTATCCGGCGCTGCGGCAGTTGCCACAGCCGGAATGGGGCGAAGCGCTGAAACTGGCGCGGGAGACGAACCTAGACACGATCGAGTGGACCGGGGTGTTGGCGGGCATCGCCTGCGTGACCTATCTGCTGCGTTTCGACGCGGACCAGGCGGCGCTGACGCTGCCTGCCCGGTATCTCATCCAGTTCCTTGGCGCCGCGCCACTCCTGGCGCTGGCTTTGGGCCCGTTCTATCTGCGCCGTACGCGGCGTGGACTGGATCAAGAAATCGAACGCCGGCACGGTGCCGGTCCATCTCCAGCGGCTAGCCTGGAGCGTATCGCGGCCTCATCCCGCGACCGCGGCATAGTAAAGCCGGACCTTCAGCACGATCAGGATTACCTCGAGCAGCAGCACAAGGAAGAACGCGAGTAACGCGATATGCTGGTCGACGATGAAGCGCGGCGCGAGCCAGCGCGTGGCCTTCATGATAGGCGCGGTGACGGTTTTCAGCATCGAATAGACGATGTTTCCCTCGCGCCGCGAACCCGAAATCACATACAGCGCCGCCTGACCGAGGAGCGCCATCATTGCCACTTCGTTGAGTCCCTTCAGGATGACCACCAGCTGGTACATCGCTAGGATCCTGTGGCCACGGCGGCAGCGGGCGGCTCGTCCGGCGACGGCGACGCGCCGGGTTGTTCCGTGTCCCGGACCAGATGCTGCGTCATCTTCGGGTCGAACCGGTTCAGATGCGCAATGACCTCGTCCAGTTTGTCGCGGCGATTCAGCGTGTGATAGACCATGCCCAACTCGTACCAGGCGATACTGTTCATCGGTTGCAGGCCGGTTGCCTCCTCCAGCGCCGCCGCCGATTCCTCGTGCCGGCCCAGCGACCCCAGCGCAACGCCCATGCCGTACCAGGCGCGATCGAGCTTGCGATTGAGATGGACCGCTTCCTTGAACGCCGCGATAGCCTGCTCGTGGTTTTCCTGCAGATGATAGACGTAGCCCAGATCGAAATGCAGCACCGCATCATTCGGCCGGGTTTTCAACGCCTCCTTAAACTGCTCGACTGCAAGCGGATAGCGGCCCAGGGTCGCGTACAGAAAACCGAGAGAGCCGGCGGCGCGCGCGTATGACGGATCGATACGCAACGCTGTGTGCAACTCGTCTATCGCGCGGTCGTAGCGCTTGAACAGCGCCAGCAGGCGCGAATACTGGTAGTGCCACCAAGGATTAGGTTTCATGCGCGCCCATGTTAGCAGAATGGCAAAAGCCCAAGAAGAACATAAGCGTTCCCGGCCCGGGTAAAAAAACAAAGCCCGCTTGCGCGGGCCTTGTTCGCAGCGATGCGGCGAATTACGCCGCTTGGGTATCGATGTCGCCGCGCAGGTGCGGGTAACGCACGTGATCCACCAGTTGCTGCACCTCTTTCGAAGGCTCCGGCGTGAGCAGGCTGACCACGAAGTTGACGACGAGGCCGAGCGGCAGGCCAAACACGCCGGCCGAGATCGGGTTCATGTTGAACCACTGATTTGCCGGGACACCGCCGAAGAACGGGTAGGTTATCACCATGTAATACATGCAGATGCCCAGCCCCGCGATCATGCCGCAGATGGCGCCCCACTTGTTGGCGCGCCGCCAGAACACGCCCAGCACCAGCGCCGGGAAGAAGGACGAGGCCGCAAGCGAGAACGCCGCGCCGACCAGGAACAGGATATCGCCCGGTTTCATCGCGGTAACGGTGGCAGCAAGAATCGCAACCACCAGCAGCAGGGCTTTCGACACCGCGACGCGGCGACCCGTAGTCGCGGTCGGGTCGATCATCTTGTAGTAGAGGTCGTGCGACAGCGCGTTGGCGATGGTCAGCAGCAGGCCATCGGCGGTCGACAGCGCCGCGGCCAGGCCGCCCGCCGCCACCAAGCCGGAGACTACGTACGGCAGGCCCGCGATCTCGGGTGTCGCCAGCACGATGATGTCGGTGCCGAGTACGATCTCCGCCAGTTGCACGATGCCGTCCTTGTTGATGTCGGTGATCGACAGCAGGCCTGGATCGACACTTGCCCAACTCGCCGCCCATGCCGGCAAATTCGCGTACGAACTGCCGACCAGGAAATGGTAGACGTCGTACTTGGCCAGCACCGCAAGCGAGGGCGCGGTGAAATACAGCAGGAAAATGAAGAACAGCGACCAGAACACCGATTGACGCGCCTGCCTCACGCTGGGCGTGGTGTAGTAGCGCATCAGGATGTGCGGCAGCGCCGCCGTGCCGAACATCATGCAGAACACGATGCCAAGGAAGTTGTTGCGCGCGATGTTCTGCGCGGCCTCGTCCTTGCCCGGGTAGGGCTGTGCATGGGGACGCGGAGGTGCGGCGCGCGCGGCCAGACCTTTTTCCTTGTTCCATAGCGCCTTGGCGCCGGCTTCATCCTTCGGATAGGACGCGAGAGCCTTCTCGGCAGCCGCGACCTGCGCCGGTGGCGCGTTGTCCGCTTTTGCCTTGGCCAAGGCCTGCTCGGCGTCGGCCTTGCCCTTGGCAAAAGCCGCCTCAGGATTCTTCAGGTTCGTGTTGGCGGCGTCGGCGCGCGCCTTGAAGATGTTGCGGACTTCAATCTCCTTCGGATCGGCGGTCAGCACCTTTTCGCGCTCGGTCACTTTCTGCAGCACCTGGCCATAGGCGATCTGCGGTATCGGGTTGCCGGTATGCTTCAGCGACAGCCATACCACGGGGGTCATGTAGGCGATGATCAGAATGATGTACTGCGCAACCTGCGTCCAGGTCACCGCACGCATGCCGCCCAGGAACGAACACACCAGGATTCCGCTGAGGCCGACGAACACGCCGACGCCGAACTCGAGTCCGGTCATGCGGCTGGTGATCAGGCCGACGCCGTAGATCTGCGCCACCACGTAGGTAAACGAGCACAGAATTGCCGCGAAGATGCCGATCGAGCGGATGATGTTGCCGCCGTAACGCTCGCCGAGGAAGTCGGGAATCGTAAACTGCCCGAACTTGCGCAGGTAGGGCGCGAGGAACAGCGCCACCAGCACATAGCCGCCGGTCCAGCCCGTCACGAATGCGAGGCCATCGAAGCCGGCGAGATACAGGGTGCCGGCCATGCCGATGAAGGAGGCCGCGCTCATCCAGTCGGCGCCCGTTGCCATGCCGTTGAAGAAGGCCGGTACGCGCCGCCCTGCGACATAGTATTCCGCCGCTACGGTGGTGCGCGTCATGATGCCGATGCCCGCGTACAGGCCGATGGTCGCGAACAGGAACCAGTAGCCGATCCACTTGCGCGACATCCCCATTTGCTCGGCGAAAGCCAGGGCAAACACGAACAGCAGGAAGCCGCCGGTGTACCAGGTGTAGTACTTCTTTAGCTGAGCCTTGAAATCCTTGTGCCCCATTACTGCTGTTGGCTGGCTCATTCGTCTTCTCCTTCCTGCACGCCGTACTCGATGTCGAGCTTGTTCATGTAGTGCTGGTAGTACCAGATCAGAAACACGTAGATTGCAAGTGAGCCCTGCGCGTTCATGTAAAAGCCCAGCGGAAACCCGATAAAGGTGATGCTGTTAAGTTCGCGCGAATACCAGGCTACGACGAAGGTCACGACGAACCAGATGAACAGCAGTATCGCCGTCACCACCAGGTTCTTGTGCCAGTACTCCGCATGCTTTGCGGTCAGTTCCATGACTTTCCCCTCCTACAAAGACCATTTGGAAAAAACGTTGAAATACGCCGAATGTGCCTCGGCGCCACCACATTTGCTTCCATTTATTATTGCTTGCCGGAACGAGGGTATCCGGGTTTCCTTACGTCAACCTTACGCGCGCGGCGTATTTCCCATATGCGCGTAGTGGGTTTGCTGCACTGCCCGACGACATGGCGGGAGACCGGCTTTGACGGTGCGCCCTGGCTCCGACCGATGAAGCGATGTATCGCTCGTACAGGTGGGTGCGTCCAGTTGGATGCGCTCACCACAAAAAAAAGCCCCGCCGAAGCGGGGCTTTCAGATAAGCATGCAGCTGTTTCCAGTCGCGGCGCGCCAAGGCGCCCCGCTCCCGGAACGTTTGCGTTACATGTCCATGCCGCCCATGCCGCCCATGCCACCCATGCCGCCCATGCCGCCGGGCATGCCGCCGCCAGCCGGCTTGTCTTCGACCAGCTCGGCCACCATGCAATCGGTGGTGAGCATCAGGCCGGCGATCGAGGCCGCGTTCTGCAGCGCGGTGCGCGCCACTTTGGTCGGATCGACCACGCCCATCTGCACCAGATCGCCGTACTCGCCGGTCTGGGCGTTGTAGCCGAAGTTGCCTTTGCCTTCCATGATCTTGTTCAGCACCACCGACGGCTCGTCACCGGCGTTGGCGACGATCTGGCGCAGCGGCTCTTCCACGGCGCGGATCACGATCTTGATCCCCGCGTCCTGGTCGGCGTTGTCGCCTTTCACGTTCTTCAGCGCCGAACGGGCACGAATCAGGGCCACGCCGCCGCCGGCGACGATGCCTTCTTCGACCGCGGCGCGGGTCGCGTGCAGTGCGTCTTCAACGCGCGCTTTTTTCTCTTTCATCTCGACTTCGGTCGCGGCCCCGACTTTGATCAGCGCCACGCCGCCGGCGAGCTTCGCCACGCGTTCCTGCAGCTTCTCTTTGTCGTAGTCGCTGGTCGCCTCTTCGATCTGGGTGCGGATGTTCTTGACCCGCGCCTCGATCGCCTTGGTGTCGCCGGCGCCGTCGATGAGGATGGTGTTCTCTTTCGCGATTTCGATGCGCTTCGCCTGACCCAGATCCTTCAGCGTGGTTTTCTCCAGCGTCAGGCCGAGTTCCTCGGCGATCACGGTGGCGCCGGTGAGGATGGCGATGTCTTCCAGCATGGCCTTGCGGCGGTCGCCGAAGCCCGGCGCTTTCACGGCGCAGGTCTTGAGGATGCCGCGCAGGTTGTTCACCACCAGGGTGGCGAGCGCTTCGCCGTCGACGTCTTCAGCGACGATCAACAGCGGACGGCCGGCCTTGGCCACGCCTTCGAGTACCGGCAGCAGGTCGCGGATGTTGGAAATCTTCTTGTCGTGCAGCAGCACGTAGGGATTTTCCAGCAGCGTGATTTGCTTGTCCGGGTTGTTGATGAAATACGGCGACAGGTAGCCGCGGTCGAACTGCATGCCTTCGACGACTTCGAGTTCGTCGGCCAGGCTCTTGCCGTCTTCGACGGTGATCACGCCTTCCTTGCCGACTTTGTCCATGGCTTCGGCGATGCGATCACCGATGGAGCTGTCCGCGTTGGCGGAAATGGCGCCGACCTGGGCGATTTCCTTGCTGGTGGTGCAGGGCTTGGAAATCTTTTTCAGCTCGTCGGTGATGGCGATCACGGCTTTGTCGATGCCGCGCTTCAGGTCCATCGGGTTCATCCCGGCGGCCACATACTTCATGCCTTCCTTGACGATCGACTGGGCGAGCACGGTGGCGGTAGTGGTGCCGTCGCCGGCGACATCGGAAGTCTTGGACGCGACTTCTTTAACCATTTGCGCGCCCATGTTCTCGAATTTGTCTTTCAGTTCGATTTCCTTGGCCACGGACACGCCGTCCTTGGTCACGGTGGGGGAGCCGAAGGAGCGCTCCAGTACTACGTTGCGGCCTTTCGGGCCCAGGGTTACTTTGACCGCGTCGGCCAGGATGTTTACACCGACGACCATTCTGGCGCGGGCCGAATCATGAAAGCGTACGTCTTTTGCAGCCATAGCGAAATTCTCCTAATAATGTGTGATGAGGCTGGGGCGGAAGAGAGGCAGATGCTCTACGCTCGCGCCCACTGTCAATGCTTGAGCGATACCCGGAATTACTTGGTAACCACACCCATGATGTCTTCCTCGCGCATGACCAGCAGTTCGTCGCCGTCCATTTTTACGCTGGAGCCCGAATACTTGCCGAACAGGACGCGGTCGCCGACTTTGACGGCGAGCGGACGCACTTTGCCGTCGTCCATCACTTTGCCGGTGCCGATCGCCAGGACTTCGCCCTGATCAGGCTTCTCTGCGGCGTTGTCGGGAATAACGATCCCGCCGGCGGTTTTGCGTTCTTCCTCAATGCGCTTCACGATGACTCGATCGTGCAAGGGACGGATTTTCATGAATATTTCCTCCAAACAGATGGTTGGTTGGCGATCACTAACTTAATGTCGGCGATCAAAAATCGGACGTTGGCTGTTAGCACTCAAGGTCAACGAGTGCTAATTATGGGGCCAAGCCCCGCTAAATTCAAGTAGCAGCCCTGACCGGAAGCAACCATTTTTGAAACATTGTGCAGTCATTTTTGAAACTTCGGCTTTAGCCACCGGCGCCGGAGGCGTCCAGCTGTCCCGTTTTGGTGGCGGTTAAAGCAGCCTAAATGGGTGCCTAAACGGCCCTGTAACAACCTACGCGGAGGGGCCCGCGGCTGGGTCCTTGGGCTCGTTCTTTATTATCGTGAGGGCAGCGCGCTTCGATGTCTTTTTGCTACGGGTAATGCCGTGCGCGCGATTAAACTCCTCGATATCGATGGCCAGCTTCGCCTGCATTTCTGACAGCTTTTTGTACATTGCGGCCATGTCGGCGACGATCTCTCTCCCTTCTGCAACCGCCGCCCGGAATTCGGCGACGGCTTCCATGATCTCCTTGTTTTCTTTTTTGAGCATGCCTCTATCCATCTCGTCCAATGTACGTCCGCAAACCTATTCTACCGGCAAAGCGCCTTATGCCCTGATGCCCGCTTCGGCCGCACGGGCAACGGTGCGGCCGATCGTCTGCGCGCTGTCTTCCACTGCGGTCGCAATGGATACTGTGCCCCGGTTCTGAGCGTCTACCAAGCGCGCCAGGATGGCATTAGTTTCCGCCATCAATTTCTCCAGTCTTGCAACGTCCTCCTTGCCCACACCAGCGCCCAGCGCGGCGCTCGTCTGGTCGGCCGTGTACACGCGCCCCGGCGCGCCAAAGTGCACCAGCTCCGGCCCCAGCTCGCCGACCATCGACCAGCCCGACGCCACGCCACCGGATGCGAATTGCGGTATCGGGTGCGCCGACTTCCATGCGGCGATCGCCGCGTCGAACGCGGCAAGGTCGAATTTGTCCTTGTAAGAGGTGACGTACTCTTCGGCCTCGTAATCGTAGGTCTGGTAGGCCACCTTATAGGTGCCGGTCTCGGCGTAAATTTGCTTCACCGCGGCGTCGAACGAGGCGGTCCAGGCGTCCATTGCAGACTGATTCTGATAGCCGACCATCTGCCCCAGCAGATCGGCGATTTTCGCGTTGCCGGCGACGAGCGCTTCGAGCGAGGACGACTGCAGCCCGGATCCGGTGACCAGCTCGGCCAGCATCTGCTCCGAGTACGAGGTATTGAGCGCGGTGATGTTCTTGATCACGTCCTGGGTCGCATTGCCGGTGATGATCTGGCCGGTCTGCGTCCCGACGAGCGAATTGCCGAGCGCGATCTTGCCGGTCTGATCCACCACCAGGGCGTTGCCGAGCGTAAGTTGCTGCGTCTGAGTGCCAAGCCACGAATTGCCGATTACGACCTGCCCGGTCTGATCGACAGTCAGCGCGTTCGCCAGGATGATCTTGCCGGTCTGATCGTGCATCAGCACGGCCTGCGTGCCATTGCCTGAGACGATCTGCGTAGTCTGTTCCTGCAACAGCCCGGCGATCGTTGAGAGCATGCCCATCTGCTGCGTCAAAATTGCGGCGTCCGGGCTTGGCAGCGCGAGCTGCGCCTTGATGGCTTCGAGCACGCCGGTCTGCGTCTCCAGCAGCGTCGCGTGGTATTCCTCCCAGTTCACCATCGCGGTGCTCGCCACCTGCGCCTGGCCGAGCAGTTTCATAACCATGTCGAAGTCGGCGGTGTACGCGGCCGAGGATGCGTTGTAGTCGCGGCTCGCGGTAAGGAAGTCCGTCGCCATCTGCGGCAGCTTGGCGAGCGCCGCAGCGTCTCCTGTGGCCGCCTGGCCGTACACCGCGTCGAGTTGCGCGCGCGCTTCGGCGAGCTTCTGTGCAGGCAGGAGCGGCGACAGCGCCCCGCCGCGCAGCTGCCGCACCGCGTCGCCGAGCGCTGCGTTGACCTGGCGGTAGGCGTCCGCCGCCTGCCGTGCCGACTGGCTCGCGGTGCGCGAGGCGTTGATCTGCGCGTCGACGGCGGTCTCGGTCGCCACCAGCGCATCAGCGAGCGCGCCGGTTGATGTGGCCGCGGTTTCTGCCGCCTTCGCCAGGTCCTGCGCCGCATAGATCTGCTTTTGCAGCGCCACGAGCGTCGGGTCGAGCGCCTTCAATTCGTCCTCGCGCTTGGCAGCCAGCGCGCCGACGGCGTCGCCCTGGAGCTCCATGAGCTGAATTTCCATCTGCCGCTTTTGCGTCGCGATCTGCGCGTTGTATTCGATCTGCGCGTTTGTGACACGCACGAACGTCTCCGTGAGCGATTCCGTACCCTGCCTGAGCGCTTCCAGGTTTGGCATCAGCTTCAGCGCGACGGTGTCTGAAGTCTTCGCGAGCGCGTCGGCGAGGTCTTGCTCGACGCCCTTCCCGGAGTTGGCGATCTGGACCGATACATCGGCGATCGATGCGGTGCTGATTCCCAGCGCCTTCGCCTGCTTTTCAAGGCTGGTGAATACCTCGTTAATTGCCTTGTTGACCGCATCGACCGATGCCGCCGGGAGAGGCGCATTGACGCCGCCGGCCCAGTAATCATTCGGAGCCGTTCCCATCAAGGTGTGGTACTCGCCGCCGCGGATCCCGCTACGCGATACGGTGCCGGATGCGTAGCTCCCCAGGTACTCTGCTTTGCGCTCTTCGCCGCCGCCGAACATCGAACCGATCATGCCGCCGAGGGTGGAGCCGACTACGGTGCCGATCGGGCCGAAATAGCTACCAGCAATTCCGCCGAGCGTGGAGCCGATCCCGCCGGCGACGTTTCCGCTCGCTGCCATCACCAGGCCGCTGATGAATGGCAGGCCGAAGCCGTAGTTGCCGATGTCCGCTATCCACTGCGAGCCGAGTTTGACGCCGATGTCCTGGAATACACCGTTTGCCATTCCAGTTGCCGCGGAAGCGCCACCAGAGAACATATTGCCGAGGCTGCTAAGAGTGCTAACTGAACTGGCCGCCCCAGCAGCGCCAGTCGATGCGTTGGCCGTACCGGAGAGCCCCATGCCGCCGAGCGCGGCAGTGATTGCACCTGAAATCGGGGACACGATAAAGTTGATTACCGGGCGGAGGACCAGCGTCTTGAACATGTTGACCAGGGTGTCGCGGAAGTTTTCCGCAACATCAGCCCCGCGCTCGAACCCGCGCATAATGCCGTCGCCGATCAACCGTTCCACCTCTTGGGCGCAGCGTTTTTGCTCCCGCGCGCGCTCGTCCAGTATCCGCTTCTCCGCTTGCGCCGTTCTATTAGCGGCCGCGATCTGATCCCTGGAGAGTTGCTGCGCCTCGCTGAAGTCGGCCTGCACGATGGCCTCGGCCATCGCCACATAGCCCTTGACGTTATCCTGCTGCCGCTTCTCCTCTTCCTTGGCCGCCTGTATCTGCTGTTTCGCGATCTCGGCAGTCGCCTCAAAATCCGCCTTCACGATCGCCTCGGCCATGTCGACATAGCCCTTGACGCTCTGGTCCTGTATCTTCTTCGCCTCGGCAGCAGATTTGCGGCCATCCGCGCCCATGCTGTACTTGATATCGGCGATTTTCTTTTCGATGTCCATGTGCGCCTGGGCCAGCACAAGCTCCTCTTTGCTGCCGGCGGCCGCATCCTTCAGCGCCTTGTCGTTCCTGATGAGCGCGCTCTGCAAATCAGAGAGTGTTTTCGACTGGCCCGCATATTTCGCCGCGGCCGAAACGGCGGCGTCGATTTCGCGTTGAATGTCCTGCGCCGTGCGCTGCGGCACCAGGCCACCGATAGAGCCGGCCGCGCTCCTCGCGCCAGGCGCGGAGGTCGGAAAATCCGGTATCAGATTCACCAGTCCTTTGGTCAGCCCACCCCCGCCACCCAATTGGGCAAACTTAAGGATGGCATTAGCCATATCGCCACTGTTCATTGCGGACACGAAGGCAGTGAGTTTGGTGGTCAGGCCGGCAAAGTACCGGGTCACGCCGCTGTTCGGCGTCCCCGCCATCTTTTCCTTCAGCAGGTCCCACTCGATGCCCAGATCATTCACCGCTTTTTGAAGCGGAGTGAGACCATCGGATGCCAGCTTCTTCGTGCGCTCGGTCACCGCGTCGAGTACGATTTTTGTGGCTTCCAGCGCCTCGCCCTGGTTGAACAGGCTCTCGATGTGCAGGATCTGCGCACCGGTCAGGATGCCCAGTTCATTGTGCAGTTTCACCGCCTGACCCACAGGGTCGGTGAACGCGGCGGCCAACTCCTTCATCGCGTCCGGTGCTTTTCGCCCCGTCGCGACGGCAAAATCGCCCACCATCGAGACAAGCTGCTCGAACAACGGCGCGCTCATGTTTGGCACGGACGCGAGCGCGGAGATCGTCGCTGTGGCGCTTTCCCTGGTTTGCCCCGGCATCCGCGCCAGATCGTCGATGAAGCCCTTTAGCTGCGACGTGGGGAACAGCCCCTCGCGCCCTGTCGCGGTGAATTGCGTCTGAAGGCTATTCATCGCGCGTGCCGTCTGCTCGGTATGCACGGCAAGGAGCCCAACCGATACGGCCCCCGCGCCGAGCGCAATGACACCCAGCGTCACGGGATGCAAGGCGATGCTCAACAGCTTGGAGTGCGCGACCAGCGATCCGAACGTGCGCGGCATCTGCGAAAAATCGCCCGTCATTACCTCCCGCCCAAGCATCATCAGCTCGCGCCGCGCGTACTGGGTATTGAGTCCGAGGCTCGTCATCGATACCCCGCCGCTGTCGATCGCCCCTCCAGCGGCCTCCATCAGCGCCTTGGTCTTGACGATCTCGGCATTCATCGATCGCATCGCCTTGTCGAGCGCAAGGTCGGACGTGCCGCCGGTCGCGCCCGCGGCGATCGCCTTATCGAGCGCGGCGAAGTCCGACTGCAGCTGGCGCAGCTTCGTGCCGAGCGGATCGTAGCGGTTGAGGATCTTCTGGATTTCGTTCGATGCGCCGGCGACCGCCTGGTGCTGCGCCCTCCACGCCTCCGCGGCCTTCCATGAATGGTAGTTCGCGTTCAGCTGCGCCTGCGTGGTGTCGTTGAGCCGATCGCTCAAGCCCTTTTGCTGGATGTTGAGCTTTTCGGCCTCCGACGCGGCGCGCTTGGTCGCCGCGCCCATCTTGTCGATTTCGTTGGCGGACACCTTCACCGCCCCGACCAGGTCCTTACCGTCGGCGGTGAGGCGGATCCCGAGGACGAGATCGGTCATGGCGCCGCCGAGAAAATGCCGGCTTTATTCACAGCGGCAGCCACCTTGAAATGGGCGAGAGGCGCATCCAGAGCTAAACTGGGTGACCGCTAAATCACCGTTGTTCAACCCAAGGAGGCCTCTCATGGCTATTACAAACGAACTTCCGTACGCAGTTTCCATCAGCGGTCTGTACCGTCATCGAGACGGAACACTCCGGGTGCAATATTTTTCAGAGGAACCCAAACCCGGCCAAACACCAAAAGTGGTCCATGAACTCCGGTTGCCAGTTCCAGCAGCGGTACAGCTGCACTCCTACCTAGACGCGGCGCTGGCCCAGCTTGTAAAGAGCGGCGAGATTTCGCGGCTGCAGTGATCATCGAATTGAATGCTTCCATCAGCGAGCCCTTACCATGCGAATCACTCCATCGCGCTGTGCTTGCGGAGGGCGGCGAATTTTGAGGATCGTGCGCACCTGGCGCTGGGTGAGACCGTACTTGAGCGCGAGCTGCGGCTGCGACATGGTTTCCTCGTCGCGCTTCATCGCGCGGTTGCGCGCGCGGCGGATCGCCACGGCGGCGCGCGGCACTTCGATCTTCAGCCCATCGGCGAGCCGTGACAGGGCGCGCGCCGCATCAAGGCCGATCGCGCGCACCAGGCGGTGTTCGGCGTGCAGCCGGTCCTCCTTCGGCGGGCGTATGCGGATGCCGGGGCAATGCTCGATCAGCCGCAGCGTCGCGGCGAAACCGATCACATCGACCAGGTCGGCGATGCCCTCGGGCAAATCCTCCTCGCGGCAATCTTGCTGCAAACTCATGATTGACAGTACGGCGCGTTCATCAGTTGATGGAAGGCAGCGATGCGTGGTCGCAGGGCGCTAGAAGAAGGAACGAAGCGAAGTGAATCGTTGCCACCGGAGGGACACGACGAGGAGCCGCCCCGGTAATACTCCGATCCATTCCTTCATCAAGCGCCCCGCCGAAGGCGGCACCGCGCTCGGGGAGAAGAGCTAAAAGAGAGGGCCAGGCCGCGATCGCCAGGCGAAGAAGGGGGCTCACTCCCGTCTTTTCCTTGCCGGCCCGCCCCCTCATTTAGCGCCTCTCCCTTGTTCATTGATTCCCCGGAGCAACGATCAGACGACCGACTTATAGATCCCCCGGTAATCACACACGGCGCCGCCGTAGGTATGCCGGATCTTCCAGGTAAGCTGATCGTTACTGAAGAGCGCACCGGATGTCGGGGCATTCTGTAGCACCAGGTCAGGCTCCTCTTGTCCGTCAAGGAACGCTATTTCGACCGTAGGTGCATCGTCCGGATTGACTGAGAGGCACCAATCATCGGCGTCCGGCCAATACCAAACCGGAACCACCTCGATCTTTAACCCCCCGACGAAGGTGAGATCGTTATTGGCCCCGCGGCGGAAAATATTAGCCGCCGTTTCCTCCAGATCCAGCGGGACCCACAGAAACCTTGGCTCAAAGCCCAAGCGATCCCCACTGCCGAGCTCGGTCTGCTTTTTCATGGCGGCCCTGGCCGCCCCAACCGCGACCGCCGACAGCGCGGCAGTGCCGAGGTTGTCGTGGTTCACATCAAACAGCGCCATACCGTCGTAGATCGCTGCGTTGTTGCGAATGAAATCGAGCACAAAATGAGCAAGCGTCCGTTGCGCCGCGTGCGCCATGCGCTTCGGAATGCTTTGAATCGCCTGCACGTCATCGTTCTTGATCATCTCCAGCGTGGCAGACTCGGTGCCTCCGCGTTTGGAAACCGCATAGCTCGCCGACTCGTCCGTTGGAGAGACGAGCGCCGGGTAGGGATCGCCTTCGTTCACTGTCGGCAGATCCCCATATCCACCGAAACGAACGCGGTTCTGGGTCCTGAAATCGTGAACGTCGCTGACGATTTTCGTGAGCTTGCGCCACACCGTGTATCGCGATCCGATGTTGTATTCGGCGAGCATTCTCCGAGATACGGCGTCGCCCAGAACGCTGGCCCAGGACGCTGAATCCAGCGCTTCGCGCATGATTGCCCGGTCGCAGTTCTCGATCCGGCCGGTTATTTTCCGGTCGCCGGTTAGCTGCACATAGCACTCCCGGAATGAGCGCACGCTGTTGTCGGCGGGGTTAAAAAAAGCATCGAGCATTTGCTCGGCGCGCGTCCGGGTATTGCGACCCGGTACGAAAGTCCTTGTATATTTCATTGGGATCAGTCCATGCGCCAGATAAAGCCGGCGGCGCTCATTTCGGCGACGATGCCCGCCATGCGCTCATTGGCCTCGCTATCGAAGGATGTGGTGCCGCCGTCCAGGATCGGCTCAATGGTTTTTCCGTCCCCGGCCCTCATCCCCGGCAACAGAATTTGCCCATTCCAGCCGTTGGAGTCACCCGTCAGATATCGCATCATTACGCGCCGCGTTGCCGCCAGCTGCAGCACGATTTCAGCCACGCCAGGCGCCACTTCGTTGTAGCGGTCGATCAGGCGGCTGTGGATCGTCGTAAGAAACAGGCCAAGGTCGCGGCGGTATTGCATGGTAAGAGGTTTGAGATCATCTTCCAGGGCTTGAATCCGCGAGTGGATGCCGCCGGCAACGGCGCGTGCGTCGTCGATCTCCTGGCCGATCTCAGCGCACCGCTTGAGCAGCGCCTGGGCTTGCTCATTGTCTCCTTCCTTGCCGCCCACGCGATATTCCGTGAGCGCCTGGATTCGCTCGCTGTCCATTGCGCGGAGCTGTGCGGAAAGCCCATCGAGCTTATCCGTCTCCGCCGCCTCGAGCCCCCGGAGCCGGATGCGCTCCTTCATGAGCGCCGCGATCTTCGTCACGCTCTCGTACGCGCCCTGAAGTCCGCTATCGCCGGTTTGCCTTGCCTGGTTGCCGCCCCCAGCAAACGGCGTGAACAGCCGCTTGAGCACTGAGAGCGCATGCTCCTTTGATTCGCCCGCCATGTTTTAGCCCTTCTTGCGCGTTGTGGATCGCGTTCGAGAAGGAGTATTGCCGGCGCAGGGCGCCAAGTATGGCAACGCGTGTTGGGAATTATCGGCGCTCGGCTTCGGCCGCGGCGCGGCGGATGGTCGTCTCGGAAACCTCGAATTCCACGCACAGTTCGCGCGTGTTTCTGCCGTTCCAGCGCGCGGCGATCTCCCGGTCCCGCCGCTCTTTGTCGTAGGACTTGGCCATCGGGATGTAGATTTTATTGCCGCCCCAGTCGTGCCGAAAGCGGTCGGCGCATTGCCGGCCCGCGTCCCTCGCGAGCGGCGCATCGATCCCGCGCTCGATCAGGATCGAGGCGACCTTCGCGGCCAGCCACTCTAGCAGCTCCGGGTAGGCTTCCGACTGCGCTGGATCGTTCGGCATGGGGTCAATTTCCACCTGGCGCGACCGGCAAACCGGACAATTTGACCGCCTTGGCCGCGTTTTTCGGGAAAACTCTCGCCCGGATATAGTTTGGCATCGAAATGCGACCCGTTAAGTACCTGTTAAATCCTGCGATCGGCCTGCGGGTCGAGGGGTTGGGCGTCCCGAGGCCGAAGCGCGCCCAAAACGCCTGGATTTGGCCCGCTTACCGGGCTTTTTAGCTGGTTCCGGCGGCCGGGACGCGCGTTGGCGGCACAGCGCGCGCCAGTACCGATGGACCGCCGATTTTGACGGAGCGCGCTCGGCGCCGAACTTTTCCCGGCAGGCGGCGGCCGTCTGCTGAAAGGTATTCGTCGCGAGCAGCTCATCGACGTATGCGCGCAGCTCTGGGTCGATCGAGAGCTTGGCGGGGCGCCCGGCGAGATGTAGCGCCCGCCAGGCGGCGAGGGAATTTACGCGCGGCCTATCCATTGATCACTCAGGCCGCATGCGGCGGCGTGTCTTCCACGTCGCGCGCAGGCTTAGCCTTTGCGTGCTCGTTCATCTTGACCAGGACGCCGATAGCCTTGCCGGCACGCCACCCTTCAAGAAAGCGCAGATGCGAAACGTGGAAATGCTTTTCGAGCCAGCGCCCAAGACGCAGATCATCATCGCTACCGCTATACGACTTCCACAGCGCACGAATCTTGCCTACCTGCGCCGGCGTGGCCATCCCCTCGCGGCGGCCCATTTGGGTGCGGCTCTTCACCGATCTGAAACCCAGCCTTTCGAACTCGGCCATCACGGCATCGAAGCCCGCCTCGTCGAGCTGCGCCGAGGAGTTGACGCCGGCCACTCGCGCGAGGAGCGCGCGGTAAGCCTCCTCCGCCATGTGTAGCTTCTGCTTGGCGACATGGATAACCGATTTTTTCTCGTTGGAAATGCTCATGACTTGCGCGCCCGCGCCGCGGCTTTGAGGGTCGCGCGTTCGGCCTCTTCTTGCGCGCGCGTGTCCAGCGCTTCGCGTTTGCCGTCTTCCAGCCCCTCCGAATAGCCAAGCTGGTAACCGCGGTCCTTCCCTTCCTTGAGCCCGCGCTCATAGCCGCGCGAGAACTGCTCGTTCATCACCACTTCGGCCTTCAAGCGCATGAGCACGTCGGCATCACGCGTCTTGGCCAAGGCGAGCGTGATGACCTTGAGCACCTCGGCCGCGGTCAAGTTGTCTGGATCGAATTCGCCCATGTGCTTGAGGTCCGGGCACATTTCGAGCTGCCGGATATCCCCCATCGGAATCATTCCGTCGCCGTTCATGCCGCACCTCCGACATCAGCCGGCAACGCGCGCCGCGCCGCATCCGCGTAGTCATGCAGCAGCGTGAACAGCGCGGAGAGATTGGACCGACGCAGCAGGTTGAGTTGCTCATCGGCTTCCCTGGCTTCGGGTTGGGAGATATCCGCCAAACCCTCCAGCGCACCGGCGAGCACCATCATGCACCCGGCCGGATCGCGGTCGATTGTGGGTAAGGCGGGTTTCAGAGGATGAATCGCGGCAGCTTCACTCATGACGTGCGCCCTCCCCTATTCGTCGATGCCGAGCGACTCGGCAGCGGCGCGCATGACGTTCTGATCCACCGGGCGTTTCATCCCGCGCGCAACGATCCGCGCCTGGCGCAGTACCTGCGTCAGGGTGCGAAGCCCGCCCGGCAAGCTTGCGACTTGCTGCGCATAGCGGCGCTCATTTCGCCCCGCGATCCGCCATGCTTCGAGAACGGCATCCGCGTCGCCTTCCTGCGGCGCCGGAATATGAAGCCGCATGCCCACGCGCGAGTGCAGCTGCGCAAATGCGGCTCGGCGGCCCTTGCGCGCGATCCGCGTATAGACCTCCTCATTCCCCAGGTAGGCGATGCCGATCCCCGCCTCGTCGTAAAAGTAGCGGATGCCGTCAAGAGCGGCGGCTTCGAGGTGCTGCGCCTCGTCGATGATCAGCAGATCGCCAGGGATGAGCTTGCGCAGTATCCCCCTGGCCAGGGTGTCATTTCTGTAGGCGGACGCCGCCAGGTAGGGGTCGATCGCCGCCGCCATCTCCGCGAGGATGGCGGTAGGCGAGCTGATCCACTTCGCCGCGCAGATGTAATGCGCGCGGTTCTTGTCAGCCGATTGCCGGCTATCTTTGAAGCGCAATGCCGTCGATGTCTTCGAAACGCCTGCGCCCCCAAAAATGATCGCTATCGTCGGCGTCGCGCGCGCGAATTCGAGGGCGCCGATTATCTTCGTGCTGGTGGGAGTTTCAACCCATCCCGGCTCGTTCTCGTCTGGCCCACCGCGGTCCAACTCCTCGAACCAGATCGACAGCCGGGTCTCGGCCTTATCTGCGCTCGGCTTGGAGTCGAGCCACGATTGCAGATCCTGACGCTTCACGCCGGCTTCTACCGCGATGCGCGACAGCGATACGCCGGCCTCGATCATCGTCGCCAGCCGCTCCCGCATTGCGCTCGGTACCGCGCCACCGTTGCTAACTAATGCCATCCCCATTTACAATGCCTCCTCGTGTTGAGCGGCTCGCGCCGCTTAGTAACCGCCTCGGGCCGAGCTGCTACTCGGTCCGGGGCACCCTCACCCAACTTTTGCCCGACGGGCAAAATCTTCCGTCACAATCCGCTGCACATCGTCTTGCGAGATTGAGCTGCGACCCCCGTTTCGTGGCGGCCGGTAATCCTTCTCCGGGCGCACTGTGCGCACGAGCTTGGGCGCAGGTAGCGCTGCTGCAGCCGCCTCCCGCACCTGGTCTGAGTCAACACCAGGCGCCGCCATCCACGCTGCGGCCTTGGACATATCCTTGACCGCGGCCGCCTGTTCCTTAAGGCTCTTGAGGAAGCGCCGGTTCCCTCGCGCGCTGTCTTTCGCGGCCTGTTGATCGCGGAAACCCGAGCGCTCGACAAGCGGCACGTCGTAGAGGAATTCCTCGCCGCGGTATAGCGCCACGGCCTGGCGTGCGTCTTCGGGATCGAAGCGTGCGACGTAGTTGACCTGGCGCGAGAGCGCGGCAAGCTCCTTTGTCCAGTAGCGATTTCCCAGGATGCGCACGCAGCCATCGCCCGGATCGAGCCTGATGACTTCAGCGGCAAGCATGCACAGGCGCAGCTGCTCGCGGCTCGGCTGCCGCACGGCGGTTTGCGTGAGCAGTTGCGCGTAGATATCGTGGGGGCTGCGATCATCCATCGCGTCGCCGCGGTGCGGCTTGGCGTGGTACTCGACGAGCGTCTGCTCGAACATCGCGCGGTATTGGGCGATAGGCACTGCCTTGCTGGAGTCGCAATCCTCCGGCCGCGCGTCGGGCTTGTTGCCGCAGTAGGCGCCCGGAAACCGCTTATCCATTTCGGCGATCGTGCGCCACCAGGATTCGATCGGTTTGGCGCGTCCGTTGTAGGGAAGCGCCCAGGTGATCTGAATGCCGAGGAGAATGAGAATGCCCGGCACGTCTTCTTCTTTCACTTTGAATCGATAGCGGTTTGGCGCTCCGCCAGTCAGCAGCTTCGACGCGAAGGCGCGGCCGTTGTCCATTAGCGCCGCTTCGGGCAACGCGCGCGCATGCTCGGCCGCCGCTTTGAACGCTATACGTATCAGGTCGGCGCTCTCCGTCTTGCCGATCGCATGGCCCAGGCAAACGCGGCTTCGTACGTCGACCCACGCGACCACGATCGGCCGACTCACGCTGCCATCCTCCCAGCGCACAAACACGTCCGACATACGGCCGTCAGAGCACCATAATTCGTGGAGTTTGAGCGTCGAGTAATCGCGCTCCTGTGCCGGACAAAGCCGCGCCGCGGCCTCTTCCCCTTCGCGCAGCAGTACGTGCAGGTAATGCGGCTCTGCTTGTATGAGCCGCTTTACCGTGTCGTAGGACGGCAACGTCCAGGATTGCGCTGCGGCCATCGCTACCGCGCGGCAGTAGATCGGCTTAAGCACGCGTTTGGTCAGCGTGAAGTATTCGCCCTTGATCCATTCATAGGCTGCGGGGCTGATCTTCACGTCAATCCGCCAGCCGCGATGTTGCGGGGCGAGCGCGGCGAGCCAGTCTCCGCGATGAATGTTCTTGCAGGCGCCTACCCAGTTCCGGACGGTCGAGACGGACGCTTCCGCCTTCCGGGCCGCGATCGCGTAACGCTCCTTGATCTTGGTGTCTGTTCCGGCGAACGAGTGAAAGAATCGAACGATCTCAAAGCGCCGCCGCGCTTCAAGCTGCATCGAAGTCGCCATCCTGGAAAATGCGGCGTGGCGCGCTTCGCGCTCTTCGTTTGTCCAGGGGAAATTGTTGAAGCGCAGACTGTTTTTGCGCACGCCGCGGCGGCGCTCATCCTCGATAAATTCCCGATACTCAGCGACCGCCTCTCGCATGTCTGGCTTTGGCTGTTGGGCGTACCACTTAATCTGAAGCCGCTCCGGGAGCGAGGAGAGGAGCACTTCGTAGCGCTTTCCCGACGCGCCGCCTATTCCCTGCATGAGACGAACCGTCAATTGTTCCGCGCGCCAGATCCGCCCCGAATGCGCTTGCGCTAGTACCCATTTTGCCCCGCGGGGGGAAAGAGCTGCGAGCTCCCGAAATACTGAGGTCGAGAGCCATGTACCGCCGGGTCGTTCTTGTTTTTTTTGATCCCGAGACATTTTTTCCGCCCCTGCCGTTATCTCGAATCGTTGCTGCGCTTCAAACCCAGAGCTACAGCTACCTCGTACCCTACGCCGTATGTCGCTTTGTTCACTCCCCGCACGACATCTGAAACGGTTCGATAAGGGAAGCCTTTCTCTTGCGCCCAACGCTTGAGGTTGCTGCCGCTCATATGAAGCTCGTGTTTGGCGCGCTGACCTTGATTCATGGTTGCTCTTTCCTGGTCCTGGTTGTTCATATAGACTCCTAATCCGAGGATTCACGGACATTCTATGTGTTCATTTGGACACAGTCAAGTCTCATTTGTTCCATATGACGCCTGAAGACGTAGCGAACTCAATTGGCGCGCGGCTAAGCGGCGAACGTCACCGTTTGGGTCTGACGCAGGAGCAGTTCGCCAAGTTAGGCGGCGTGCAAAGGCGGGCGCAGGCTCACTACGAAGCTGGAAAGCGAACGCCGGACGCTAATTACCTAGCCGCAATAAGCGAGGGCGGGATCGATGTTGTGTACGTGTTGACGGGACGACGCGAACACCCGCCAATGAACTCCGATTGGCTGATCTCAGTATTCACTGCGATCGAGAAATGGGAGCAAGAGAAAGGCGTTCATCTGACGGCGGACAAACGCGCGTTCGTTGCCGATGCAACTTACCGTATATCTGTGGAACGTGGCTCTCTCGCCTTTGACATTCTGGATGTCATGGCCCGCCTAGCGGCGACGTAGCTTGAAAACTCAGTTTAAAGGCTGCCCCATAGGGGGATTGAGGGAGGCTCCTCTAGATAAAACATTTGCTCGCTTCTGGGAAGAGAAACGCCAGGAGGTCGCTATATGATTCATCGTGGTCAAACACATTTTCCTCAGCTTGGAAGTTATCCGACTCTAACCATGCTTGCTCGGCCTCCTTTCGACGATTCGCCCATTTTCCAGTGCGATCTTGGCTCGCAAGAGTTGGGGTGTGTCCATAGACTTCCACCAACCGCGTAAATGCATAGAGCAGCGGCTTGTGATGATCGTAGGCCCAATGCGCCACTTGAATCAATCTGTCGTTTTCATACTCAAAGCCGATGGGTCGTCCGACCTTCGCGCTATAGCACAGCCTCATCGCTGCGGAAAACTCGGAGTCAGTGTGCTTCGCCGCCACATTGATTTTTAGATCGTCGATCTTAGCGGAGACCCGTTTATATTCTTCTTCCGCTGCGGGATCGTATCCCGCGCCGAATCGCTCCCAGAAGGCTTGAAAATCGTTTCGGATCTGATCATCGGCCGATCTCAACCTGCGCTCTAAGGCGGCCCTCGCCGCCGCGTAGTCGAAGAAGAAGGCTCGCTGATTCGGCACATCAAGTGTCAGCTGGTCGATCATGACGAGCTGCTCATGCCATATCTCGACGACCTCACCATCTCGTAAGGTGGGTTCACGATAATGACATCTCAGAGTCAATTTTCCCGATTCACGCGAGAGCCGCAGTGTCTCATCGTCTGCGACGAAAAGGTTATGGTTGTTTGGAATGAACACGTCGTCGATCGTTAGCTTCCTGTCTTGTTGATTCAGTCCCTTGAAGACCCAGAAGAGCAGTCCGCCCTGGGCAAGATAGTAGGCCCGGCGAGCGGCGATCACGTCAATGAACGTTGTCGATAGCTGAATTTCGAATGCGATTCGTAGCCCGTCGCGCACCGCCTGGACATCAGGGCGTCTGAATGCAGAGGGGTCCCATAGGCTGCGCCAGTTCTTTTCCGTTTTAACGCAAGAGAAACTGGTATCCGCCGTCAGGCTCTCGACGACGATCGACTTTATCCTCCGATGGTCCGGCCCTTCCTTAAGCCCGTGATATTTGATCGCCAGTATCTTGCTCTGTGATTGCATACCGCCTGTTTTGTATTCACAGTCGCCGGACTCATCGATGTGTCGAAAGAAGAATCGTCGCAACCTCGAAGCGCGGACCTTTACCTCCTTGAGGCATGCCGAGCAGAGCAAAACCGGATCGTCGCGGATGAGCGCTGCCTCGACTTCGGCTCGCAGCATAATCACCGCACTCTTTTCGCCGCTTAGAAGCTCGATTGATGGCCTGACCTGGCCGGCCCTGCGATCGACGACAGACGGAATCATCGGCCCATCAACGGGCTCAGCACGCTCCAAGGGTAGCAACTGATCGGAATCGTCTAATTTCATGGCCGCACGTCCAGCAAATAGATCGAGAACAGCGCTTTGGAAAAGGTATCAAATTTTCGCCGACGCTGCGTTCGGGTTGCCGCCCGCTCGGCTGGTTGGGCAATACTGCCCCAATACTGCCCCAATCGGCAGAATATTGCGGACCTCCCCCCACGCTCGCGCCGGCGCTTTCATGCGCTCAGTAAACTGGCGTTTACAGGGACTTAACCTGCCGGCATCGCTCGCTAGCCCACTGCCCCAAGTTTCAGGAATGATTGCCTCTGGAGGCCGATTTCGCGCGAAGTTTCAAAAATGGAGCGTCGCCCCGCGCCCCGCGGTCGCACCTTCCGGAATTCCCTTATTCCTCAATCCCTTCCCAGATAGCTCCGGCTGGCCCCGGCTCTTCCCGCAAACCTTTCCCCTATTTCAAATCTAATTGCTTCCCTTCAAGCCCAGCTTGGTTCTGCAGAAAAGCAGCTCAACGGCGGGGCGGCTAGAGAATTCGGATTGGTTCGAATTACGCGTTTGTCCTCAGCACCTCGGCGCCCTCTGCTGCGATTTCCCGCTTCCCGGTTGAAGTATCATGGCAGCGGAAAAGCCCCCGCCATGCCATCCCGACCAGCCATCCTGCGCGCCCTGTTCGCCTTGTTTCTTGCGGCGAACGCGGCCCATGCCCAGGCCCTGCCGCCCGCGGTCGAACTCGCGCTGAAGCGGGCCCATGTTCCCCTGTCCGCGGTTGCCGCCTACGTGCAGAGCGTGGACGGCTCAAGCCCGCTGCTCGCCCACAACGCGACCCAGGCGATGAATCCGGCGTCGACGATGAAGCTGCTCACCACCTATGCCGCGCTCGAACTGCTGGGAACCACCTACACCTGGACGACCGCAGCCTATGCCGGCGGCAGGCTGCAGGGCGACACGCTCCAGGGGGACTTGATCCTCAAAGGCGGCGGCGACCCGAAACTGACCCTGGAAAAATTCTGGCTGTTGCTGCGGCGCCTGCGCGCGCTCGGCCTGCGCGAAATCCGCGGCGATCTGGTGCTGGACCGCAGCTATTTCGAACCAGCGGCATACGACCCGGCGAAGTTCGACGCCGAGCCGCTGCGCGCCTATAACGTCGGCCCGGACGCGCTGCTGCTGAACTTCAAGGCAGTGCGCTTCCAGTTCGTCCCGAACGTGGAGACGAAGACGGTGACCGTCATCGCCGAACCGAAGCCAGCGGGCCTCGTATTCGCCGCTTCCGTTCGCGCCACCGACGGCGTCTGCGGCGACTGGCGCGCCGGCATCCAGGCCGATTTCCAAAGCAACGGCGGATCGGCCAAAGCCAGCTTCGCGGGCAGCATGCCGGCGGCCTGCGGCGAGCGTTATTGGAACGCCAGCCTGCTGGCGCAGCCGAACTACGTCTACGGCGTGTTCAAACAGTTGTGGGAAGAAATGGGCGGCACGATCGCGGGCGGCTGGCGCGACGGGGCCGTGCCCGCCGAGGCCAGGCTGCTTGCCAGCGCCGTATCGGCGAGCAACGCCGAGATGGTGCGCGACATCAACAAGTTCAGCAACAACGTGATGGCGCGGCAGCTGTTTCTCACGCTGGGCGCCGAAACGCTCAAACTGCCCGGAAACGGCGAGCGCTCGGCGCAGGCGCTGCGCTCCTGGCTGGCCGAAAAGAAGCTCGATTTTCCCGAGCTGGTCCTGGAAAACGGCTCGGGCCTGTCGCGCCAGGAGCGCATCAGCGCGGAACACCTGGGCAGGCTGCTGCTCGAAGCCTGGCGCAGCGCGGTCATGCCGGAGCTGATGTCCTCCCTGCCTTTGGTCGCCTACGACGGCACCATGCGCCGCCGGCTGCGTTTCGAGTCCATCGCCGGGCAGGCGCACATCAAGACCGGCTCGCTCAGCGACGCGCGCACCCTGGCCGGCTACGTGCTGGCCAGACAGGGACAGCGCCGCGTGGTGGTCATGTTCATCAACCACCCCAACGCCGCCGCCGCCCAGGCGGCGCAGGATGCGCTGCTCGAATGGGCGTACGCCTCCGGCGAGCGCGACTGCCGCGACTGCCGCGACCGGCCGTGAAGCCCCTGACCCGCTGGCTGCTGGGCATGGCCTACGCGGCACTCACGCTCGCGGCGATCGTTACAGCGAACGACTGGTGGCGGGGTGAAATCACCGCGCCGCGCTGGTATCACTGGCTGCTGCTCGCCTGTCTGCCGCTGCTCGCCTGGATTTATCTGCGCTACCTGTCGGTGTTCGCGCCCGGAAAGGGGCAATGCCTGCTTCCCCAGGATCGCGAACAAACGCACCGCAACTAAGCCGGTTATCGGGGCCAGCTTGACCAATGTCAAACCGCAGGGCAAGTCGAGGGCTAGGATTAAAGCGTTCCCAACAGCCTAATCCGGAGCCATCATGGACACCGAATATCAAGTGGTCACGCGCGATAAGCTGATCGACGACATGCGCGTCGTAATCGCCGACACCGAGCAGCTGCTCAGAGCCGTCGTTGGCCAGTCGGGCGAAAAATTGGCCGCGCTGCAACCGCGGATCGAAGAAAATCTGCGCAACGCCAGGGAGCGCCTGCAGGAATTCGAGCAGGTCGCAAGGGAAAAAGCGCGCGCCGCGGTGGATGCCACCGATGACTACGCCCACGAACATCCCTGGAAGGTCGCCGGCTTCAGCGCGCTGATCGGCGTTGCGATCGGATTGCTGATCGGGCGGCGCTAACGGCTTGCGCGTCGCGGCGCGAAGTGCACCGCAATTGCGAGTTGGCTCGTCATCACTGGCGCGGCCGGCGGCCCGGCCGCGCGGATCGTCAATTGCGCACGGACGATGAACCCGTCCGCACGCAATTGACGATCTTGGATTAACCCCCCACTGTTTTTGTTTTTATCCATAACCGCGTTTTTCGTGCGGATGCGTCAGCATCCGTGCGGAAAACGTGGTTGGCGCGCGATAGCGCGCAAAGTCAACGCACCAAGCTCAGCGCGTGCGATGCAGCGTAACTTGCGACAGAGCGATCAAAGCCCCAATTCTCCCCACAACGCGTCGACCCGCCGCTTCACCTCTGCATCCATCGCGATCGGCGTACCCCAGCCGCGGCTGGTTTCGCCCGGCCATTTGTTGGTCGCGTCTATGCCCATTTTCGAGCCCAGGCCCGACACCGGACTGGCGAAGTCGAGATAGTCTATAGGCGTGCGCTCGGCCAGCAGCGTATCGCGCGCCGGATCGACGCGCGTGGTCAGCGCCCAGATCACTTCCTTCCAGTCGCGGATATCGACGTCGTCGTCGGTGACGATGATGAACTTGGTGTACATGAACTGGCGCAGGAAACTCCAGATGCCGAACATCACGCGCTTGGCGTGGCCGGGGTACTGCTTTTTCATGCTCACCACGGCAAGGCGGTAGGAACAACCCTCGGGCGGCAGGTAGAAATCGGTGATCTCGGGAAACTGTTTTTGCAGCAGCGGCACGAACACCTCGTTCAGAGCCACGCCCAGCACCGCCGGCTCGTCCGGCGGCTTGCCGGTGTAGGTGCTGTGGTAGATCGGGTCGCGCCGCATGGTGATACGCTCGATGGTGAACACCGGAAAGCGCTCCTGCTCGTTGTAATAACCCGTGTGATCGCCGAAGGGACCTTCGAGCGCCGTCTCACCCGGGTGAATTACGCCTTCGAGCACGATTTCCGCGCTCGCCGGCACCTGCAGATCGCTGCCCAGGCATTTCACCAGCTCGGTCTTGGCGCCGCGCAGGAGGCCCGCGAACTGATACTCCGAAATCGAGTCCGGCACCGGCGTCACCGCGGCGAGTATCGTGGCCGGGTCCGCGCCCAGGGTCACCGCGATCGGAAACGGCTCGCCCGGATGATGCAGGCCATGATCGCGGAAATCGAGCGCGCCGCCGCGCTGCGCCAGCCAACGCATGATGACCTTGTTCGGCGCGATCACCTGCTGGCGGTAGATGCCCAGGTTCTGCCTGGCTTTCAGCGGCCCGCGCGTGACGGTGAGGCCCCAGGTGATCAGCGGGCCGGCATCCCCCGGCCAGCAGGTCTGGATCGGCAGCCGGGAAAGATCGACATCCTTGCCTTCCCACACGATTTCCTGGCAGGGCGCGCGATCGAGCAGCTTGGGCGCCATGTTGAGCACCTGCTTCAGCACCGGCAGCTTGTCCCAGGCGTCCTTCAGGCCTTTGGGCGGATCCGGCTCCTTCAGGTAGGCGAGCAGCTTGCCCACTTCGCGCAGCGCCTCGACCGAATCCTGGCCCATGCCCAGCGCGACGCGGCGCGGCGTGCCGAACAGGTTCGCCAGCACCGGGATGCGCGGCCGCCCCTGCATGCCATCGAAGCCTTTGGGCTTTTCGAACAGGATGGCCGGGCCGCCGGCCCTGAGCACGCGGTCGCAGATTTCGGTCATCTCCAGGCGCGGATCGACCTCGACCGCGACGCGCTTCAATTCGCCCAGTTGTTCCAGTTGCGCGATGAAGTCGCGCAGGTCCTTGTAGCGCATGGTTGCAGGTCCCGTTAACGCCAAACGTAATCCGCGGCGATGCCGGCAAAAATGACAGCGCCGACCCAGTTGTTGTGCAGGAAGGCCTTGAAGCAACCCTCGCGCCG
>Ga0334722_10000792_pt1 | contig 43561 bp, 41 predicted proteins | sample C3_bottom_MG_FD_207210 | JGI IMG/M metagenome (GOLD analysis project Ga0334722, IMG submission 207210) | Sediment microbial communities from Yellowstone Lake, YNP, Wyoming, USA - C3_bottom | ecosystem: Environmental > Aquatic > Freshwater > Lake > Sediment | place: USA: Wyoming | collected...
TTTTTGGTTCAATACTAATCAAAAGAAGATTGTCATCTGGTAATGGAACGGTAACCATTTTGACTTTTGCATGTTCTGTCATGGAATATCTTTCTTTACCAATAATATGAGATAGATTTTTGCGTATTTCAAACATTTGTTTAGAATAAAATAATGACAGTGTGGTTTCTTCAGGAATTAAAAGACTCTCTTTATCCTTACGCATACCTCCAGCTAAGATATCACCACTCATAGTGTAAACAGAAACAAAACGTATGGAGTTATCTATTGAAAATATATACGTACATAATTTGTGATAATCCATACTTAATACATTCGGAATTGTTATTAAAAAAGATAATTGAACTATGAAGATTTAAACTGAATTTCAATAATCATATGTATGGTAAATAAATCATAAACATGAGAATAGGCGGTAATTTTTCATAAGAAGCAGTTATTTACTAATGTGGTTACCATAATTTTTTCTTTAGAGAACCAATATCTATACCCGAATTATATTTTTTTTCTTCAGTAGATAATCAAGCCAAAGATTCGTAATCTTCTCTTGGACGGAATTCTGTTTTAGGCGGGAATTGAGGTTTGGAAAGTCAACCTCGTCCATCTTTTGATCTTGATTGAAGCAACTAAAGACTGGGTCAGTCTGCTCCCCAGTCTTTGGATCTATATGGCGCTGAAGGCATTGGGCGCAAACCTCCTTCATCATGCATTGCATCATCGAGTTGATGGACGCAATAGCTACATGGTTTTCTTTTAAGTAAGGCTTCAGAAGAGTCTGGCGTGCTTGGTGTACTGCTGCCATCATTCGATCGGAGCCGATAGCAATTATCCTATCAGCTCCCAAAAAAGGCACTACAGTTTCGCCGAGTTTGCCTTCGGCGTAAGCAACCATAGCCTGAACTATATTTCCAACCATAGTTTTGTCCTGAGGCCGTCTCTTCTCAATCGATGGAGCAATATCGGTGCTCCATACAATAACATCAGATGCTGCTTCAATGTCATCGAACTTGAATACATCTTCACTTTTTTTATAGGCTGCAAAGTAGATCACTTTATTTCCTTTAGCACGGAGTGCTTTTCCTATGGAAAAAAGTACAGCATTACCGAGTCCACCGCCTGCTAAAATGACAGTCTCTCCACCAGGTGGAATCTCTGTTGGATATCCAGTCGGACCCATAACAACTACTGGCTCACCTTCACGTAGAGAAGCACAGAGTCTAGAGGAATGGCCTATTTCTAATACGATTAATGAAAGAAGCCCTTCTTTCTTGTCAACCCACGCACCTGTAAGGGCAATTCCTTCAATGGCAAGTGTGGTACCATCAATTTTCTCTGCATGTGTCTCATAATTCTGAAGACGATAGAACTGACCAGGTTGAAACCGTTGTGCTTGGAATGGGGCCTTTACAACCACCTCAACAATCGTAGCTGTAAGGCGATTTACCATATGAACCCGAGGTCTGAGCCCCTCATCTAATCTCTGTATCATCTCTTTGAATCTGGCCTCGCGTACAATCTGGTCGTTAGGATCTGAGAATTTAATTTCCTTTTCAAAAAGCTTTACAATGTATGGATATCCTTTTCTGGCGGAAGCCATCGCCTTTACTACATTTCCTGCATAAATCGGATGGTTATCTCCGAAAAAACTGATAAACTTATCATGTTGTCGGTAGGAAGTGAAGACACATGGGGTATTGGTTGAAACCGTATCCAATTCTATGGTTTCCACCAGATCAGGTGTTGACTTTCCGTTCCATTTTGGTTCAAATTTTTGGAAGAACTTTTTCTTGTTATCCATCTTAAATGAGCCTGGCCATTCTTTTTCATAGATGATGTTGGGGGTAGTACCAGCGGCGACAAGGACACTCCTTGCAGTAAATGTCACGATTTCTCCAGTCCCACACAATTTACCATTCTCATCTTTTTTCTGTCGTTCAAACGAAACAGCTTTCACTGCTCCATACTCATCTGGGATGCACTCTACAGGGTTCATATTTTCTATAAAGATGATTCCTTCTTCCATTGCTTTGATAATCTCTTCATGGTTGAGGCGATATGCCGGGGAATCAAGCATACTTTTTCGGTAAACAAGTGAGGCACCTCCCCATGATTTAACCAATGACGAAAAATCAGGTTGCTCTCCTGTTGCTTCTGCTCTCTCTCGCTCGTTTTGAATTGCTTTAGCATGAATAAGGAATTCTTCTAGGATCTCTTTTTCCTCAACAGAAAACATTTTCCATATTTGTTCTTCGCCAAATTCACTGGAAAGGATCTCAAACCTATGTCGAATCTTCTCAACCTGAACTGGATAGTATGCCATTAGTTCAGTTGTAGTATCAATTGCTGTTAGACCACCACCTATAACTACAGCTGGTAGGCGTACCTGTAGATTTGCCATGCTGCTTTTCTTGGCAGCGCCTGTTAACTGAAGCGCCATAAGGAAATCACTTGCTTTGCGGACACCCCGAATCAAATTATTCTTCATGTCTACAACGGTTGGTCGCCCAGCCCCAGTTGCAATCGCAATATGATCAATGCCTAAGTTCCAAGCATCCTCAATTGTCAGGGTTCCGCCAAAGCGAACACCGTCATAGATACTAAAATATTTCCTCCTAGCTAAGGTTATGTAGATTAGTTTTAGAAAATTCTTGTTCCATCGAACAGTAATGCCATACTCTGCAACACCACCAAATCCAGCCATAATCCGTTCATCTAGCGATTCATAGATGTCACTGACATTCCGAACAGGTTGTGGTGGGTTGTTTTTATCTCCAACCAAATTTTTAGAGAGAGGTTCAATCTTAAGGCCATCAATACCAATCACCCCAAATCCTTCATTGAGTAGATATTGCGACAGGGTAAATCCTGCAGGTCCCATCCCGACTACCATCACATTCTTTCCATTGTAGGGGAGAGAAAATGGCCGTTTTACATTAAGTGGATTCCACCGTGTCAGGAGAGAATAGATTTCAAAGCCCCATGGAAGATCCAAACAATCCGTCAGGATTCTAGTTTCAATCTGTGGAATGTTGACTGGGTCTTGCTTCTGGAAGATGCATCCTTTCATACAATCGTTACAAATCCGGTGACCAGTTGCTGGTAGCATAGGGTTATCAATCATTATCGTTGCTAGTGCGGCTATAGTTTCGCCGTCCCGCTTTAAGATATGAGCCTCGGAGATTTTCTCATCCAACGGACAACCAGTGAGTGGGGTTCCAAGCTGGCTTTTCATAACTTTTCCTTCTTTGTCAATGAATCCTTTGGAGCAAGAATCTTTATCACGTTCGTGGCAGTAGATACAGTAGTCGACCTCATTGAGTACTTGAAGGCGAGTGTATCGTTTGTCTGTTAAATCAAAACCAACCCGTCGTCGACTACTCTCTTCTGGCCCAACCGCAAGTTCAGGAACGTTGTGCTTGGGATGTGTCTTTTTGACAAGCTGTAAGAAATCAATTTTTTCAGGAAGTTTGAATGAAACCCAATCCCTTGTTTCGTCAGATGCATGATGGTTATGGAAATGAGTCAAGAACCACTTATGTGCGATCTTGAGAAATCTCTGTGTTGTCTCACATGCAATTTCATCACTTTCCAATCCATCAGGTATTGGTAAATCAAAAAGAGATGATCCAACGGAGTTAGTACGAATTTTCTCACAAAATTCAATTAATCTTTTATGGCTCAATTCGGTATCGGTTCCCTGAATCCCTTTCACTTTTCGTGTTAAGGCCAACTCTATACTCATCAACGTGTTTACTGTAGTGGCAAATGATAGTTCTCTTTCTCCCTTTGGAGCGACTTTGCCAAAGATCACTTCTTCTAAAATTTTCATCTGCATATCTATCTTAGGCAAATCAATTTTGGCTGCCTCTTCAGGTTTTACTGCTTTTGTGTATTTGATTACAAAATTTTTTTTAAATTGAAATATTGATTTCGTCGTATCCGTCATAACTCGCTCGGTTTCTACAAAGGGTTCTATTTGAAATAGTCGAGCGACAAATAGGCCAAGATGCGGCGCAAGTTTAACAATTAAGTTAGATTCGTCAACAGGGGAAAAATCTTTTCTTTGGCGATAGTCAGCATATTGTAAACTAAGCTCTAGATCAACCTTTTCAATCTCTTTATAGAAATATTCTGCCAACATTTTGAGGCGTAGTGGATCATAAAGATCTGAATAAGTGAATCCTTCAATTCCTAATGAAACCAGATTATCCATATTGATAATTTATCCCCTTGTTGCCACATGGAAGATATCCTTGAAATCTTCTTTTGATAAATCCATTAGTAACCCAGCCTTTTTTTCAAATTATTTTAATGTTATTAAACAAAGTTACTCAAGGCTATTTTTATGGCCTCTAGAAGAAGCAAATATTCCTACAATCTGGGTTCATCTTAACTGAATCACTACTTTATATGAAGAAAATTAAGGTGTTAAAGGAATTAAACAAAATCCCCAAAGGAAGAAATTATTTTTTTATTTCAGGAAAAACCTCTTTTAGGATTTTTTTATTAGCTGCGGCAATAAATGACAATCTTGTCTTATAGCTAAGATCTGCATCTAATGGTTCTAATTTTGCATCTAAAACTAAACCACCAGCTTCTTTTATCAATAAATAACCTGCTGCAATATCTTGTATTCTGATTTTTCCCCTAATATCGATAAAAATATCAATTAATCCTCGCGCAAATAGGGCCATTTCAAGTGCGTTTGCACCAAAATGCCTAGTGTGATTATTACTTTTAAGAATTGGTTGTAATCTTTTTATTTGCTCAGGAGTAGCTCCTGAAAGATTAATTCCAACGATTCTATAAATTGGTTCATTTTCTTGTACATGAATTTTTTTTTCATTTAAAAACGAGCCTTTCCCCTTTGATGCCCAATACATATCTCCAGAAGAAAGATCAGTTACAACTCCGTCAGTAATGGAGCTTATTTTATCCTGAGTGGCAAATGCTAAAGAACAGCAAAAAAAGGGAACACCTCTCACAGCATTTGCAGAACCATCAATTGCATCCATAATTACAAATCCTTTAGGCTTACTTGATAATTCAACACGTCCACATTCTTCCCCAAGAACTATACATTCAAAGGAAATTTCCTTAAGATAATCCAAAATAGTTTTTTCTGCAACTATATCTATATTTCTTGAAATATCTCCACCCGCACCTATTCCATAATTTCCTGCAGCTGCACTAGTACCTGCTAAACCTTTGACATTTTCGAATACTCGTTTTGAGGCTTCTTTAAGGATTTCAATAACTTCCATACTCCATTCCAATTTTTTCGTAATTTAAGTGAAAGAATAAAAAATTACTTGAAAGCATAAATAACTAGGCTGGAGTTGAGCGTGTGTGAGTGGCAAAGATCAATCTGTTGTTAGCAAAGAAGCGTTAATGTCTACTAAATCGGGAAAACAAATCATTAAACAAGGATTGTTTAAATCACAAGGTTTCAAGCTTTTTAATAAGTATAAAGAAGAAGCTGAAAATGAATTTCCAAATTTTGCTGAACGGTTTACCGACGATTTACTAAGAGAAATTAAAGCAGATTCTTCACCAAATACAACACAACAAAAATTTGCAAAAGAAGTAGGTTCTACAGAAATCATTTTACACGAATCACAAATTGATGGAATTAAATCTAAACTTGAGAATCGTGAGGTACTCAAAGATCGTGTTTTACGAATACTAAACTCAAATTTTGTTAAAATGACCTTCCCTGTTTTTAATGCATTATATGATGCAGCTGCAGAATTTTCAGGAACTAATGATCCTCAAATGCGTCAAAACATGGTAGATGGTCATATCATAGCAATTGATCTAAGTGAGCCTATGGATAGGATTGTAGACAAAGATGAAGACTTGGACTATCTTGATGACTATAAGTTGATGAACCCTTACATTTTGAAACTTGCTAGAGATAAGATTTCAAAAGGAGGAGAAGAGGTTCTAAAAGAATTTGAAGATGGTTTCAAAGATGCAAGATTAGGTCAGTATATTGACACTAAACTAAAAACAAAACCTCTTACTATCACTGAAGAAGAAATGAATCAATGTTATAAAAAATATAGAGCAGTTATGGGAACTGCTGGAAGGAATATGGCGCTTGCAAAAAGACCTCTTGGAGAAATTTTCTATCTAGGGATGGCCAGAGCATCTGAATGTGTAGGATGTGGAAACGAAATAGAAGACACTATAAAAAATAAATTTGTCAAAATTCCTTCATGGCCTCTCTATTATTCTCTCCTTGCAAATGATGTAAAAAAAGGATTTGAGTTAACAATGGAAAAAAGTAATCTATATCTTAGTGATGCACGTCTGGCACTTGAACTTCTACCAGATAAATTTTCATACAAAGAATTTTTGGAATTTCTCTTTCTTACTGTTGAGCATTATAATCAATTCTGGTATAATCGTTTACAGAAGGCAAACATTTGGTCCACTCTTTCAGAGAATCTTCCAAAGTGATGTATCTTGATGTGGTCGGAAAAACATAGACCTCAAAGCATAATTGATATGATGGGAAATGAGGATGCACGTGCCTCATTTGTGGAATGGTTTGGAAAATGGAAAAAAGGTACTAAACCATTATTACTTGTCGGACCACCCGGAATAGGAAAAACTACACTTGCAAATCTTGCTGCAAAGCAGTTTGGTTATGATATGATTGGTCTTAACGCAAGTGACGTTAGAAATAAAAATCGTATTGAAGAAATTCTTAATCCAATTCTTGGTAATACCAGCATACTTGGAAGTCCAATGATTTTTGTAGATGAAGTAGATGGAATTTATGGAAGATCAGATTACGGAGGAGCTGAGGCACTTATTAAAATTCTAAAAGAACCTACAGTTCCAATAATTTTAGCTGCAAACTCTGATCTTTCTACTAAAATGAAAAGTATCAAAAAAGTAGTTAAGACAATTCGTCTACGTCCTCTACCTCCTAGACTAGAACAATTATTTCTAAAAAAAATTCTAAAAAAAGAAAATGCAAAACTCAGTCCAGGCTCTTTAATTAAAATCATCAGTGAATCTAGAGGTGATCTAAGATCAATGATAAACTCAGCACAAGCTTTTGTAACAGGATTTGAACCTGCTACTGAAAAATCTTTTGAAAGTTTGGATGTTGAATCTGGCGTTAATGCATTTTTCAAGGCAAATTCAATTGATGAAGCTCGAAGTGTCCTTTATTCACTTCGTATTGACCCTCGTGAAAAAATTAACGCTTTTTATTCCAGTGTTATAACAAGCAGCATTTCAAAAAGTGAGCTGGATAAGATGTTACAAGTCCTCTCTCAAGCAGATATATTGTTTGGTAAGATTATGAGAACGCAACAATGGAGGTTGTTACGATATCTTGATGAAATCTTGATTGGGTTGTATCAGAAAGATTCGTCAGTAAGATATTCGCAATATAATTTATCATGGCCTCTTCTCAATCGACTTCGTTGGGATGGTAAAAGTATCAAGGAATTGGCTACAATTCTTGCTAAAAACATGCATATATCAAGAAGTACTTTTGGGACTCTTTATTTTCCCTACATGCTATTTTGTATAAAGAATAAAAAAATGAATTTGGACTTGGAAGAAAACTTCAGCGATATTATAGAAAAGGAGATAGAAAAGTTAGTATGAGCTGGCGGAAAATCTCAATGAAATTTACAGGAACATGCATTGTATGTAACAAGAAAATTGAAGCCAATGAGATTGGACTTTGGGCTCAAGGATTAGGAGTTAAACATGAAAAATGCGCTGAGATAAAAGAACTCAAATGTATTGTTTGTGGGGCATCCGCTGGATGTTCCCAATGTGAATATAATGAAGACTGTAATCTTGAGATAGTTTCTCAATTATGCATCTGTAAAAAATGTAATGAGTCTGAAGATCCTTTTACTTCTTATCAGATTTCTGTAAAAAAGAAATTTCCTCTGCTAAATCTTAAAATTGAAACTTAAGGCCAAAAACGGTAGTCTTTGACGACAGTTTCAATAGTAAATTATTTCTTTTTAGTATTTAGATCATACTGATCATTTCTACGTGAATGTTATATGCAAATTTTGTATATTTAGTATGATGAGCGCAATAGGCTGGAAATGTTACCGATGTGATTTAACATTTAAACAAGAATCCCATGCCCTCATACACAAAGATATCACAAATCATCCTGCACAAGAAATAGAAAGAACAGTATAATATTTTCAAAAAATAACTAATTCCCTAGATCGCAATCATTCCCACAAAATATGCTAAAACCTTAAAATTTAACATGATTTAGGTAATGATAATGTCTGAGGGTAATGTTGGAGAAGAACCAAAAAAGAAACGTGGAAGACCCAAGGGTACTAAGAGTAAACCAAAGGCAGAAATTCAGACAATAGAAACTCCTAAAGAAAAATCAAAAGTTGAAGCATCAGAAAGTGTATTAACTGCAGCAGAAGTCGCCGCTATTGCAGAAGCTCAAGCAAAAGTAGCAGCTGCTAGATTAGCAGCAGCAAAAGCAGCTGCAGAAGCAGAAGCAGAAAAAGAATATGAAGCAGCAGCTGCAGAAGTAATAGTTACAAATCCAGGTAATTCGTTTACTCATAACCGTGGAGCAGAGCAAATTTTTAGAAGAGAGATGGGCGAACCAGAATTTTGGCTAGATAGACTTGGTCGAGCTCCAAAAAGAACTATACTTTCACAAGATGAAGAAAAAGAAATTTCAAGATTAGTAGAGATTCCAACAGATCAAATTCCACCATACCAGCCAGTACATATGCTCAGTCCAGAATATGACGGAACTTCAAACTACGAAATTGGAATTAAAACTCAGAAAGAAGAAACACAACAAAGACTTTTACGCTTACGAAGTGATCCAAATGCAAGTGCTCAAGAAATTAATCAAGCAGAAGAAGATCTAAAAACTCTTGATTATCTATATGAGAATTATAATATAGGAATGAATGTTTTTCGTACAGCAAAAGGTGGAAGAGCCAAACTTCGGGAATGAATAGTGATACGAATGGCTGAAAATAATTTTAACATCATTAATGCAAGAATTACTTTCAAAAATATTCCTATACATAAGATAGGCAGCTTTTCATTCAAAGATCTCACAGCTGCATGTGAAGCGTTTAAGAAACTTTCTGATGTTTCAGAATGTTTAATCATTCAAAATGCTTTCAGAATTGAAGTATTTATGGTGGTCAACATAGAAAAAGGAGACATACCAGATGCAAGACGAAGTGAAGGAAAAAATCTTACTATAAATCGAATCAAAAAAACATGGGAATCACTAACAGAACTAGATACATATGACTTGGATCACTTTGACCAAACTCTTGAAGTGTATAGGAATGCAGATGTTTACCTTCATCTTTTAAGATTGGCTACTGGTTTAGACTCAATAGTTGTAGGACGAGAAGAGATCCTTAATGAAATAAAAGAATCAATTTCAAATGCTAAACAAGATAAAACATCTGGTAAAGTATTGGATAAATTGTTTGATAGTTCTATACGAATCGCATCTCGGATTAGGGATTCTACTGGAATTAGTAAAGGAACAATATCCATTGGTGATATAGCTATCAAAACCGTCGAAGAAAAAACAGGAATATCTGGAAAACAAATCCTACTTATAGGCACTGGTGAGACGGCAGCAATGGTTGCTACATCTCTTAATAAAAAAAATGTTAAATTTGATGTAACCAGTCTAACTATTGAACGGGCTACTGGTTTTTCTAAAATACTCGGTGGTAAACCAGTCCAATTTGAAGATGTTTTATCGGCATTTGATAAGTATGATATAGTATTTGTTGCAACTACTGCAGATTATTTCTTGATTAATTACAATAAATTAAAAATGGTTATGCAAAATAAAAAGAAAGGAACAATGATATTAGATATATCAGATCCAAGAGCAGTTGATGAGAAAGTTTCTACATTTCCTGGAATGAAATTGATGTTTAGAGATCAAGTTTCTGAGATGTATGAAGAAGATGCAACAGCTAGAAAAGGTAAAGTTCCTGCTGTAGAAGAAATGATTAGTAAAGAAGTTCCAATTATCGAGGCAACAATGAAAAGACTTGATGCAGAACCTTTAGTTAAAGATGTAACTGTGACCGTAGACTCATTAAGAAAAAAAGAATTAGAGAAAGCCTTGCAAATGTTAGGAGAAACTGATGAGAAAAAAATTAAAATTATTGAAGAGTTAACAAAGGCTGTAGTAGAAAAGATTGTTTCTGTACCTATGAATAATCCAAAAAAAGCATCAGACTAAAAATAACCTCTAACTTTAGAAACTCCAAGCAAATTATTTTATTTCTTTAAAAAATGATTAGCCGTATGATTCATACTTTACTTCAAAGCTTCCATCTTCACGTTTATCATGTTCTGTGACAAAGCCTCTTGCTTTCATAACTTCCATTACTCCATCAATTGTTCCTTGATATCCACAAATATAGATAATTGAGTTATCTTTGGTAAGTTCTTCTCCAACTAGTTCCTCTATTGGAGATAATCCACCAGGTTTTGGTTTAAAGAATGATTCGACTCTTCCTGTTTGACCTTTCCAAGATCTGTTAAACCATTCTTTTGGCCTACTGATAGCAGCTCTATATTTGAAATTCCACTTATCTTTTCCTCTATCAATACTTTCATCGTCTAGTTTTGTGAAAAGGCCTTTGTAACTTAATTCATCTACATAACTTGCACCATGAAGAATTATGATCTCTCTTTTATCACCTACAGCATGTAGATGTTGAGCATAAGCAACAAATGGGGCAATCCCAGTACCGCCTCCAACACAAATTATCCTTCGTTTATCTGGTTCGCCATTAGGTAACGTATTACTTATTGCTAAAGCATTTCCCGTTGGCTCTCCCCAAAATATCTGATCACCTTCACTTGCATAGAATAAATGGGTTGTAACACGACCCGGTAAAGGCTTTCGAACCCATCTAATTACAAATTCAAAATATTTTTTATTTTCAGGGTGTGAAGCAATCGAATATGCTCTACGAACAATCTTAAAATTTTCACTAGGTATCGGCACACCAATAGTCAGAAATTGACCTGTCCTATACTCTGGCATAATGCCATTCTCTGGAACAAATCGGAGTATAACAAGATCTTCTCTAAGAAATTGTGTGTAAGTTACTATTCCTTTATTGTCTAGAACCATCCAAGTATTTTTTCGCAGCTTTGGATAAATGTATTTCTGTTAAGTTCAAACCCAAAAAACTAGAACCATAAAAGGACGAAGAATCTAACTTAGACAATAAAATCTAAACTTAATATATGTAAAAGCATGTTTCAGATCGCTGGGCATGCATTCTGATAAAATCGAAGAGTTTTTAAAAAAAAATAAGATAGCAGAACATGCAGGTGGACAAGACAGAATATTAGCTCAGCATGAGAAAGGAAAACTAACTGGAAGAGAAAGAATTGATCTTTTATTAGATGAAGGCAGTTTTGTAGAACTAGACAAACTTACAACGCATCATTATCATGAATATGAAATGCAAAAAAAGAAATTTTTTGGTGATGCAATTATTACTGGTTATGGTAAAATAAACGGAAGACAAGTCTTTGTTTTTGCTTACGATTTTACAGTTCTTGGTGGAACACTTAGTCAAATGGGCGCAAAAAAAATTACTAAACTAATGGATCATGCTTTACGCGTTGGTTGTCCTATTATTGGAATTGCTGATTCAGGTGGTGCAAGAATTCAAGAAGGTATTTTAAGCTTAGATGGTTTTGCTGACATTTTTTATCACAACGAACTAGCATCTGGAGTTGTTCCACAAATTACCGCAAGTATTGGACCATCTGCAGGTGGTGCAGTATACTCCCCAGCAATGACTGATTTTGTAATTATGGTTGATAAAGCAGCTTCAATGTTTGTAACAGGACCGGATGTCGTAAAGACTGTTCTTGCTGAGGAAGTCTCAACTGATGAATTAGGTGGTGCAATGACTCATGCAACAAAAAGCGGTGTTTCTCATTATGTAGCAAAAAATGAATACGATTGCATGGATTATATTAAAAATCTTCTATCCTACCTTCCACAAAACAATACACAAGAGCCTCCTATAATTCAAAGCGATGATGATCCAAATAGACTAGATCATAATTTGATAAATGTCATTCCAGAGAACACTCTCCAACCTTATGATATGAAAGAAATTATTCATTCAATTTTAGATAATAATACATTCTTTGAAATTCATGAGTTATTTGCGCCAAATATTATCGTAGGATATGGAAGATTAAATGGTAGAACAGTTGGAATTGTTGCAAATCAACCAATTTCATTAGCTGGTGCACTTGACATTGACTCTTCAAATAAAGCTGCAAGATTCATTAGGTTTTGTGATTGTTATAATATTCCAATCATTACTCTTGTAGATACTCCAGGATACATGCCAGGTACAAATCAGGAGCACAACGGTATCATTAGACATGGAAGCAAACTTTTGTACGCGTTTTGTGAAGCGACAGTCCCAAAAATTACTTTGGTTATCGGTAAAGCATATGGTGGAGCCTATATTGCAATGGGAAGCAAAAATCTAAGAACCGATATTAATTACGCATGGCCTACTGCACAAATTGCAGTAATGGGTTCAGAAGCAGCCGTCAAAATTATGAATAGAAAAGACTTGGCAGACGCAAAAGACCCTGAATCTTTAAAGAAACAACTAGTCGATGAATTTACTGAAAAATTCTCTAATCCCTATGTAGCAGCTTCTCATGGAACAGTAGATGCTGTAATTGACCCTGCCGAAACAAGACCAATGTTAATTAAAGGATTAGAGATGCTTTTGAACAAAAGAGAAAAACAACTACCTCGCAAACACGGAAATATCAATTTATGAGAAAATTATGATAGAAAAAGTTCTCATCGCTAATAGGGGCGAAATTGCTTTACGAGTTATCAAAACGTGTAAAACACTTGGTATTAAAACAGTTGCAGTATATTCTGATGAAGATTACAATTCACTCCATGTAAAGCAGGCTACAGAATCTTATCATATTGGTGAGGCATCTCCTGCAAAAAGCTACCTTAATCAAGAAAAAATACTAGATGTAATATTATCATCAGGTGCTGATGCAGTACATCCTGGTTATGGTTTTCTTTCTGAAAATTCTGACTTTGCAAATTTGTGTGAAAAAAATAAGATTAACTTTCTAGGCCCATCTGGTGCTTCAATGGAGCTTTGTGGGGATAAGATGAAATGTAAAGATGTTATGGCAAAAGCAAAGGTGCCAACTGTTCCTGGAAGTCCTGACTTGGTCAAAGATGCTGATGAAGCACTTTCTATTGCAAACGATATTGGTTATCCTGTTTTACTAAAATCAGTATATGGTGGAGGAGGAAGAGGAATTAGATTAGTTCACAATGATAAAGAGCTTCGTGAAGCCTATGAAACAGTTACTGGAGAATCAATGTCAGCCTTTGGAAAATCCGCCATACTTGTGGAAAAATTTCTTGAAAAAATAAGGCATATTGAATTTCAATTAGCACGAGATACACATGGAAATGCAGTTCACATTTTTGAACGCGAGTGTTCAATCCAGCGTAGAAATCAAAAATTAATTGAAATGTCTCCATCTCCAGTAGTTGATCAAAAAATTAGAGACGAGATTGGTCAGCTTGCAGTAAAAGCTGCAGTAGCTGTTGATTATACTAACCTTGGTACAGCAGAATTTCTAAGAGTAGATGATGGGTCATTTTATTTTATTGAAATTAATGCACGGCTTCAAGTGGAGCATCCTGTAACTGAATTAGTTTCTGGATTGGATCTGGTAAAACTACAAATAGATATTGCAAATGGGGAAGAAATTCCTTTCAAACAAAAAGACCTCAAATTAAATGGGTGTGCAATAGAAGGTAGAATAAATGCAGAGGATACCTTCTTGGACTTTGCTCCTTCAACAGGACCCGTCCCTGATGTAACAATACCATCTGGACCTGGAATTCGTTGCGATACATATCTTTACCCTGGTTGTACTGTCTCACCATTTTATGATTCATTGATGGCAAAGCTCAATGCATGGGGTCAAAACTTTGAAGAAGCTAGAGTACGTCTGTTAAATGCTTTAAATGATTTTTACATTGAAGGAGTTGAAACCTCTATACCACTATACAAAACAATACTAAAGTCAAAAGAATTCATGGAAGGTAACTTATCAACAGATTTTCTTCAACGATTTAAAATCATTGAACGACTAAAGGAAGATGTCAAAAATGATACAATTCAAAAACAAGATGCAGCAATAGCTGCCGCTGTAATTCACTCTATTCACTATAATAGTCGAGTAAAATCATCTCAGGAAACTAACATGTATTGGAAAAATAAACTGGATAGATCTTAATGGATTACAAAATAGCAGACATAGAAGATATGTTTAATGCTGAAATTGTTAAGCAATTAGGAAACTCTGAATATTTAGTTAAAATAAATGACAATGAAAGAAATCTAAAAATTCTTAACATGTCTGCTAGAGGAATAGAATTTGTTATAGATCAAAAATATCACAAAGTAAAGTATCTCGATACGACAACTTCTCAAATGAAAATTGTAGTTGATGGTGTCCCAATCACTCTAAATATGCATAATAATCTAAATGAAATTGTTTTTAAAAACTCTGGAGAATCTGGAATCGGTACTTCTCAATTAAACCTATATAGTCAAATTCCAGGAAAAGTTTTTAAAATTTCAACATCTGAAGGCTCTGAAGTAAAAAATGGTGATGTTATTTGTGTTCTAGAATCAATGAAGATGCAAGTTTCCATAAAATCCCATAAAGATGGTGTTGTTAAAAAAATAAAAATTAAAGTTGGTGGTACAGTTGCAAAAAATGATATTATTGCAGAAATAGAATAATTTAAGAAAAATTAATTTCCTTTGCTGAGAAAATCTTTAATCTCTTGATAATTTGGTTCAACTAGTGGATTATCTGAGACCCACTTGTATGCAATCTTTCCATTCTTATCTACAATGAAAACTGAACGCTTTGCTGCATCGTAATCTTTTACATGTAATAGATGTGGCATTAATACATCATAATCTCGAATTGTTTTACTTTTGTAATCTCCAAGAATTGGAAATTTTAAATTATTTTTTTCTGCAAATGCCTTATTTGCAAATGGACCATCATTACTTATAGCTATAACTTGTGCACCGAGCTTTGATAGTTCATTCCATGAATCTCGAAAAGTACACATCTCAGTTTCACAGACAGGGGAGCTTGCTGCTACAAAAAATGATATAATAATTTTTTTCCCTTTGAATTCATCTAGGGTTCTCATTTTCAACTCAGTATCCACCAATTCAAAATTTGGAGCTTGATCTCCAACATTCAAAGTCATAAGAATTGATAGAAATCTTATCATATTAAGAATTTTGTAAAATTTAGTTTAGAAAGTCTTTGATCGAAAAAAAAATGTGGATAGCTTTTTATATCTTCGGAAGGGTCACAAAGCTACTTTGGTGGGCGAAGCAGTAGCAGGTTTTAGTCATGTATTAATGATGTTTGTTTTTGCAATAATAGCAACTGCACCTGCACTAATTATATCAAGAATGATTTCGCCAAGAAGAAGAAGTAATCCAGTAAAATTCCTTCCAATGGAATGTGGTCAAGTCCCATCTGGTGCTGGAAGGACTCATTTTATGATGCAATATTATGCGTTCATTTTGATGTTTGTTGTTTTTGATGTAATGGCCATTTTCTTGTATGCATGGGGAAGCACAATACTTAATCTTGAAAAAACTGCCACTCTTCCAATAATAGCATTCTTAGGAATTATGTTTGCTGCTATGGCATATGCACTTTATCAATCAAAGAGGCGGGATATTTGGTAATTATAATTAAACAAGTTTGGTTTACTATGGAGATAAGGGATTAAATTGCTAAAAGATCTGATAACTCCACAAAATGCCAATGCCTTTGTTGGTAAGTTAGGTGATATTTTAGTCAAAGCAATCGACCAACCATTAGAATACGCCATTAATTGGGGTAGACTCTGGTCCCTTTGGCCAGTACACATTGAAACAGCATGCTGTAGCGTTGAATTTGGTGCTGCATCTAGCCCACGATATGATGTCGAAAGATTTGGTATCATAGAGGCATTTGGTTCACTAAGACAATGTGATCTTGTTGTAGTTCAAGGAACCATCACACGAAAAATGGCACCAAGACTTCGATTAGTATATGATCAGATGCCAGAACCAAAATACGTAATTGCTATGGGTGCTTGTGCAATTACCGGAGGATTATATTTTGATTCATACAATGTTCTTCCAGGAATTGATGGAGTACTTCCAGTAGATGTGTATGTCCCAGGTTGTCCCCCTAGACCTGAAACTCTTATTCAAGGATGTATGCTCCTTCAGGAGAAAATTAAGAGGATGAAGGCTAGGTAAGAATGCAATGAGTGATCCTGAAAATATTACAGAAGAGACTGAAACAAAACCCATTGTAGAAAAACAAGAAGACCTTCCAAAATTTGAAAAAGATCAATCTGATAAAATTACTGCAAAGTTTGGCTCTAAAACTGAAATTGCTTTTGTAAAACCAGATAGAATTAAAGTTAACGTAAAAAAAGAAGACATACTTGATGTAGCATCTTTCATTCGAGATGAGCTTAATTATGATCATGCAGAATCTGTTACTGGCGTAGATTTTCCTGCAGACAAAGAAATTGAAGTAGTTTATCACTTGGGTTCATACACCGATCCACAATTAAGCAGACAAGTTTTATCCTTGGCAACAAGGGCACCGCGTGAAGATAATCCTAATCCCGGTAATGATTCCACTATACTCCCAAGTCTAAGGGATATTTTTTACAGCGTAGAATTTCATGAAAGAGAATGTTTTGAGATGTTGGGAGTTTTCTTTGAAGGTCATCCAGATAATAGACGATTATTATTACCAGAAGATTGGGCAGATCTCCCACCGCTTCGTAAAGACTTTGCAATAAAAGGTAGATAGAAATGACTGCAAGATTACCTCCGGGACTTCAACTAGAAAAAGTCGATGAGAGAATAATGACTCTAAATGTTGGCCCACAACACCCAGGCTCAGGCCATATGCGACTAATTATTCAAGTAGACGGAGATCGTATTGTTTCATGCGATCCTGATCCAGGCTATGTTCATCGTGGAGAAGAAAAAATGGCCGAATATAGAAACTATATTACAAATATTCCTCATTTAGAAAGACCTGTTATCCATGATTCATGTAACATACTATATCCATACTGTCTAGGTGTCGAGGAACTTTTAGGTCTTGAAGTATCAGAACGTGCAAAATATGTTAGAGTAATTGCATCTGAATTAAACCGATTTACCTATACCCTTTATTGGTTAGCCATCTATGGAATCTTCTTGGGTCATTCTACCATGTTTATGTGGCCTGCTGGAGATAGAGAACTTGCAATTGATCTTTTAGAAAAGTTAACTGGAGCGCGAGTTACACACTCATACTTTGTTCCAGGGGGCGTACGAAACGATCTTCCAGCAAACTTTGAAGATGTATGTCTAAGACAGATAAATTATTTAGAAAAACGACTAAAAACATATGCCGATATCTTCTATGATAATCCAATTTTAATTGCAAGAACTGAAAAAACTGGCGTGTTATCTAGAGAAGATGCAATTAGACTTGGTACAACTGGTACAGTTTTGCGTGCAAGTGGTGTAGATTATGATGTTAGAGTCAAAGAGCCATATGATGTATATGATGAACTTGATGTTCACACTAATGTTTTAAAGAATGGTGATTCATATGATCGTTCTAAAACCCCTTGGCTTGATATGTTAGAAAGTTGTAACATCATTAGACAAGCCCTAGAAAAAATGCCAAAATCTGGCTCAGTTAGAGTAAAATTAAAACCAAATCCAAAAGGTGGAAACGATGAAGTTTACAAAAGAGTAGAATCAGGAAGAGGTTCACTTGGTGCATACATTGTTTCCAGAAGTAAACCAGAACCATATCGTGTAAAATTGAGCGTTGGTTCATTTAGAAATCTAATTTGCATGCCTTATCTGTTAAAGGGAGAAAAATTAGGTAACATGCCAGCAGTTTACTGGAGCTTAAACTATTGGCCTGTGGAGGCAGATAGATAGATGTCAGTTATTGCACCCAAGTTTAGACTAGGTTATTTTCTTAAATCCCTAACAGATAATATTTTTTGGATTATTATTTTGCTAACACTAGTTGGAATTCCTACCCTCATGCTCGTTCTGTTTTTCATTGATTTACCAGTTCTAAATGGAACTCTTCTGACCCCATTCCTTGCTTTTACGATGATATTTCATCCTGAAACTAGCGTTCCTCTTGTAAAATCTCTCCTGTATACTGATTTCTTTAAAATTGCAGCATTTCCTGGTTTTGGGTTTGCCGCTTTACTTGCAGCAGGTACAATTTTTATTGAAAGAAAACTGCTTGCAAAACTTCAGCTTAGAGTTGGACCATTATACTGTGGAAAGGTTGAAGGAATCTTACAATTAATGGCAGATGGACTAAAGCTAATCTCTAAAGAAATTATTATTCCCGCCAAAGCTGATAAACCAATTTTTTGGGCAGCTCCAGTTTTGTTTGTTGCAACTGCTGCAGCATTTGTTTCTTTGATTCCAGTAGCTCCTGGATGGGTTATTGCAGACTTGGATGTAGGACTGCTTGCAGTATTTGCAATAATTGGTTTTTTCCCAATAATTACAATTCTATCTGCATGGTCTGCAAACAGCAAGTTCCCATTCATCGGTGGCATAAGAGCACTGCACCAGATGGTTTCATTTGAAATACCATTAATTTTGTCACTTCTTGGTGCTGTAATTTTAACTGGCACATTGAATTTATCTAAAATAGTTGAGAGCCAATCAAATTATTGGTTTATCGCATTTCTACCAATTGGCGCCATAGTATTTTTCATTTCAATGTTAGCAGAATTAGAAAGAATTCCATTTGATTTACCAGAAGCCGAAAGTGAAATTGTCGCAGGATGGTTAACTGAACTTTCTGGTATGATGTATGGCCTTGTTCAACTTGGTTCATACCTAAAGCTGTATGCATTTGCTGCATTGTTTGTAGTGTTGTTCCTTGGCGGTTGGCAAGGACCAATGGTTGTACCGCCATTCCCAGCAGAAATTATTACACATGGAATAGAAGCTGGTCCAATCACTGTACAGGTTCCAGGTCTTCCAATAACAACACAGGAAATGTTAAACGGTACTCTTTGGTTCACACTAAAAACTGGCGCAGTGATATTTTTCATTTTGATCCCAAGAGGAGTCTTTCCAAGAATTAGAATTGATATGCTTTTGAGTATAGGTTGGAACAAACTAATCGCTTTGGCTTTTATTAACATCTTTATAGCACTAGGCTTGCTCTATGCTGGAGTATTAGGACCAGGAGGTTTATTGTAATGGGTACTGCTACTGGAATTATTCGGGCCCTAAATTCAGGTATTAAACACCTTGCCGTTAAACGATTTACCTTAAGATATCCTGAAGAAAAACTCAAGTTTGTAGGCGATGGATACCAATTTGATCCAACTACTGGAGCTGGAATTGCAGGTTACAAAGGACGACACATGCTTTTTCATGATAAATGTACGGGATGTCAGCTTTGTGCTATTGCCTGTGAAGGAGTAGCTGAAGCAATTGCAATGGTTAAGGTGCCAGAAGAATGGAAACATAACAAAAAAGCTATCATGCCCCAAATAGATTATGGAAAATGTGTTTTTTGTGGACTTTGCGTTGATGCATGTCCCTTCTATGCTTTATACATGACAAATGATTATGAACTTTCATCATTTTCTAAAGAAGCATTAATCTACACACCATCTCAACTACAAGTAAAGCCTGAGGTTAATCAAGACGTAGACATAGTCATTGACGACAGAGGTGCAACACATGGTTGATGCAGCATTTCTTGCATTATCTGTAATTACAATTGGTTCAGCAATAGCTGCACTTGAGTTTCGTTCTCTGATATATGGCTCGATATCTCTGATGGGAACCCTAGGTGGGATTGCTGGTTTCTTCTTACTGCTTGACTCGCCGTTTGTTGCGATGTTTCAAATCGCAGTATATGTTGGTTCTATTGCTGTTCTAATCTTGTTTACTGTCATGCTTGTAAAAAGAGAATTGATATTCAAAAAAATTGAAGACCCTAGACGAAAGTTTGCAGGAATCGGTCTAATGCTGATCTTAATGGTGGGCTTAGGTTCTATTATTATTGATTCTGGTCTTAGAACTATTCAAACTGATGAGCCTGCTGTTGACTTTCGAGATATTGGTGAGGACTTTCTAACATATTATTGGCCTGCATTGATTCTGATGGCACTTATCTTAGCAGGGGCTGTCACAGGGGCACTTGTTTTAGCAAGACGGGAGGATGTTGAAGATGAGCAACGAGTTAATTGATTTTGTAATTGTATCAATTGCACTTTTAGGTATTGGAATTTACGGCTTATCTGTTAAACGAAATGCAATTAGAATGCTTTTTGCAGTTGAAATAATAATTAATGCTGCAAATCTAAATTTAATTGCATTTGCGAGATTTATCCCCAATAGTGGAGGACAAACGCTTGCATTATTTTCTATTGCAATTGCAGCAGCTGAAGTTGCAGTTGGTCTTTCCTTGTTTATAGTGGCCTATAGAATGTACCAAAACATCGACATTGCTGACTTTAGGAGCCTTAAGGGATAATGGATTATGCATTATTGCAGGCAGTTTTCTTGCCTCTCTTACTTTCACCAATTGCCTATGTTATAGGCAGAAAATTAGGTGTTAACGCAGCTACATGGTTTACTTTTGGAGTTCTACTCTACTGTACAGTTCTTGTAATACTCGCTGCTCTAGGTGGAACATATGAAGAACATTATTTGTGGACTAAATTATTTGGTGAATTTGGATTCTTACTAGATGGATTAGCAAGTCCATTTGCCATTATAATTTATGTTTTATCTACCATTCTTGTATTATATTCCAAACCATACATGGTACACAAATTCAAGGAAAACTATGAAGAGTTTAGCAATAAACAAAACCAAGCAAGTGCAGCTCAAACTACTGCAATCGTTGAATCTTCAGGTCTTACTAATTACGTGAATAAACAATCTAGTGTTTACTTTGCAATGTTCCTTGTTTTTGCAATGGGAATGCTTGGTACAGTTCTTGCAACAAATCTAATCGAATTTTATATTTTCTTTGAGGTAATGCTAATCCCAGCATTTTTCATGATTGCTTTTTGGGGAGATGGAAACAAACGAAGAATAGCATTAATGTTCTTTTTCTGGACACATGTAGGTGCAGTTATTTTACTTTTAGGCTTTTTAACAATTGGTTTTAGCGTTGGAAGCTTTGACTTTGCTGATATCCAAGAATCAAAAATACCATCAGATGTTGTTCAGTTAGCTGCAGTAGCAATTATCATCGGGCTAGGTGTAAAGCTTGCAGCTTTTGCATTTCATATTTGGTTACCTTATGCTCATGCTGCTGCACCGACTCCAATTAGTGCTCTCTTATCACCTGCAATGATCGGAATTGGCGCATACGGGATCTTTAGATTAATTATAGAATTTTTGCCAATGCAGTATGCAGACCTTGCCATTTGGTTGCACATTTGGGGGCTTGTAACCATGTTCTATGGAGGTGCAATGGCATTGATGCAAGATGACATCAAGCGTCTATTTGCATATTCTAGCATTAGTCAAATGGGTTATCTTTTGTTTGGCTTGGGTTCGCTTTCATCTTTGGGTCTTACAGGTGCAGAGATGATGTATGTTACACACGGATTAGGAAAGGGCATTCTCTTCATGACTGCTGGAGTTTTAATTGTCAAAGTAGGTACAAGAAATATTTCACAATTAGGTGGCTTGGCAGGTAAAATGCCAATTACTGCTGTTTGTGCAGTAATTGGAGCTTTGACCATAATGGGTGTGCCTCCCACGAGTGGATTTATGGGAGAATGGACACTTTTTTACGGAGCACTTGAGACCGCTTTAAAAGAGGGTTCTACTGTACGCGCAATAACATTTGGACTAGGTTTGGTCGCAACAGTGCTAACAATGTCTTACATTCTTTGGATGCTAAAACGAGTATTCTTTGGAAAACTTCCAGAAAATCTATCACATGTAAAAGACGCAAGTTGGTATATGTTGGCACCAATGATGGTACTTGCAGGCTTTACAATCGTGTTAGGAATTTATCCTGACATATTCTTTGACAAAATTATTCCATACATGAACGGAGTGATTGGGGTATAGAATATGGCAACTGAGATAATGGGATTAGACTTTGGATTGAATGCGTGGTTAATTTGGATTGTGCCTTTCATCGCAGCTCTAATAATTCCTGCTGTTGGAAAAGGTTCCAAAAAAGCAACTGGTTACGTAGCAGTAGGTCTATCACTTGCTAGCGCACTGTTTGCAGCGTCTCTTCTACCTGGGGCATTAGAAGTACATGAAGTTCATGAACAAATATCATGGATTTCTTCAATTGGTCTCAAAGCAGGTGTGTTAGCTGATCCACTTGCAGTAATCATGGCAAATGTAGTAGGATGGATTTCCTTCTTGATTATGGTTTACAGTACTGGATACATGAAAGGTGACAAGGATATTGTAAGATTCTGGTTCTGGATGATGTTCTTCATTGGTTCAATGCAACTTATCGTGCTTTCTGATAATCTACTTCAGTTGTTCTTTGGCTGGGAAGGAGTAGGTCTTGCATCTTATGCTTTGATTGGCTTCTGGTATCGTGATAAAGCACAACATCATGTTGGTAGAGAAGGATACTCTGCACTTGGCTTGATGGAATATTATTCACCAACTCATGCTGGCATGAAGGCATTCATCATGACAAAGGTTGGAGATATTATGATGTTGGCAGGAATGTTTTTGATTTTTGCATTTGCTGGAACGTTTGGATTTAAGGAACTCGCTGGTGAAACAACTTGGGCGACCACTATGGCTGCACAAGGACTTTTGATTCCTGCAGCAATATTGCTTTTTGGAGGGGCAGTTGGGAAATCTGCACAATTTCCACTAAATGAATGGCTACTTGAGGCTATGACTGGACCTACAGCAGTTTCTGCACTAATTCATGCTGCTACAATGGTAAAAGCAGGAGTTTTCTTGGTTGCAAGATTAGGGCCACTTTTCTTTGCATTAGGTGCGGCGGGAATTTTAGCTGATCAATTCTTTGAGGTCATAGCCTGGGTTGGGGCCTTTACCGCACTTTTACTTGCCACCCAAGGAATGGTTAATCCAGAAATTAAGAAAGTACTTGCGTATTCTACTGGTTCCCAAATTGGTTACATGATGATGGCACTTGGAATTGCAGGTTTATCACACCAATTTGTTGATGGTTACACCGCAGGATTTTTCCATTTAATTTCTCACGCAATGTTCAAGGCATCCTTGTTTATGGCAGCCGGTTCGTTGTTACATGTTGTTGGCTCACGATTTATGACAGACATGGGTGGACTACGCAAACAAATGCGAAAAACATATGCCTTCATGTGGGCAGCTGGTCTTGCATTAATGGGTGCTCCATTTATTACAACAGGCTTTTGGAGTAAAGACGCGATATTTGCTGCAGTTTATGAATCTGGCAACACATGGGCTTTACCAATTTTCATAATTGCCGTATTGACTGCGGTAATCACTGCATTTTATACTACAAGAATGATTGGAATGGTTTTCTTTGGGAAAAATAGTAAGCACATTGAAAAAATGGAAAGTGAAGGGCATCATATTCATGAAGCCCCCATGTCAATGTGGATTCCATATGGTATACTCGCTGTACTAACAATCGGTATTGGAATTATTGGTTTATCTGCAGAACACGGAATTCACGAATTATTTACAAAATACCTGGAAAACTCATTTGGAATTCACTCAGTTACCAATGAAGTTGAACAATCAATGTTACCTGGATTCTTAGCTGGCATAAATCCTATAGCCCTTGGTTCTTCTTTGATAGCGTTTACGGTTGGATTTGGACTAGGATACATATTCTATATTGGACGATGGGTTGATCCTGTTAAATTCATAAATTCCAATTTATTCTTCTATTCACTTCACAAAGTAATCCTAAACAGATGGTACCTTAATGCTATGATTTATTGGGTATTTGTCATAGCCCCCCTCTGGCTTGTAAGAGGAATTTGGCGTTACTTTGAAAGAACTGTAATTGATATGGGAATGAACGTAGGTTTAGAACGAACTGTAGCATGGAGCGCCAAAGTTGTTCAGAGAACACAAACAGGCGTTGCACAATCATATCTTTACGTATTTGGAGCAGGACTCCTCTTTATTGTCCTGATATTATTGATTTAGGTGATTTGTAGATGATTGAAATTTCTTCAACTCCATTGATTTTGTTGGCAATCCTGGGAACAGTAGGAGTTGCTCTTCCATTAATTAACATTGCACAAAAAGAACGTGGTTCATCATTATTTTATGGTACAATAGCCTTTGGTGCACTTTTAGCATCTATTGGATATGTTATTTATCAATTTGTAACTGGTAATGTTACACAATCTGCAATTTTCTCAAAAGATGTTCTAGTTGATGATGCATTTGGTGGTTTGTTTGCAATTGCAATGTTAATTGTTGCAATAATGACAACTGTTGGTTCTTTCAGTTACATGAGAAAACAGAAAAACCCTGCTGTCTACTTTTCATTAATTTTATTATCTGCCATTGGTATGGTCTTTGTTGCATACTCTACAGATTTGGTAATGCTCTTTGTAGCATGGGAGTTAATGAGTATTCCAACTTATGTCCTAGTAGGTTACATGAAAAAAGATCCTTCATCAAACGAAGCTGCACTCAAATACTTTTTGTTTGGTGCACTTTCCTCCGCAATCATAATTTATGGAATTTCAATCGCTTATGGTATTACTGGATCAACTAACATCGGAGAAGTCATTCATGGATTTTCAACACTTGATCCTTCCATGACCCCACTTGCTTTGCTAGCAGTTGGAATGTTTATTGCAGGATTCGGATTCAAGATGGGTCTTGTTCCTTTTCACATGTGGTTACCTGATACCTATGAAGGAGCTCCTCCAACTATTACTGCACTTTTAGCAGCAGGTACAAAAAAAGTAGGATTTGCTGCTGCATTTCGAATAATTGTAATGGGTGCAGTAGCTCTTAGCCTAGATTGGACCTTTGCACTTGGCATAATTGCAGTCATGACCATGACTGTCGGAAATATTGCGGCTATAATGCAGAAAAATTTGGCAAGAATGCTTGCATATTCTAGTATTGGACATGCAGGGTACATACTCATTGGCCTATCAATTGCCCCATTCTCAGCAATAGGAATTCAAGGTTCCTTATTCCATATCCTAAATCATGCAGTAATGAAAGGTGCAGCATTCATTGCAGTTGCAGGAATTGTTACTACTCTTGCAGTTACTAGCATCGATAAGCTAAAAGGCCTAGCAAGAAAAATGCCAATTACTTCTCTAGGACTAGTAATTTCACTTCTTGCACTTGCTGGTGTTCCACCATTAAGTGGATTTTGGAGTAAACTTATGTTATTTGGTGCTGCAATTAATGCAGGACCAATTGCACCATGGGCTCCATGGCTTGCAATAGCCGGCGTTCTAAACAGTGCTCTGTCACTAGCTTACTATGGTTGGATTATCCGAAAGATGTACTTTGAAGGAGAAAACGAAAAGAGAGTAAAGGAACCCAAATCCATAATCGCAGTTATGATTTTCTCAATAATATTCACAGTCGCAATAGGTGTTTACCCAGATCCAATAATTCAATTTACTCAAACAGCGGTTCCTAACTTGACGGCACTTTCGCCTTAAACATAGTAAATTTAATCAAGTTTTCTAAATGTGATTTTGCGTCACCTTCATGAATTTTTCTTAAACCGATTTTTGCCTTTTCAGAATAACTTTTTAGCAAATCTTCCATTTTATTAAAAACGTCACGTGGATCAGAACTTTTCTTAATTAAAAGATTGAATAGTTTATCCTCATTTTTCCAATCGTTAAGATCATCTTGAATTTGATAGGCAATACCAATATTTTTTCCATATTCTGATAATGCTTCAATTTCTTCTTCTGAACCGCCACCCAAAATTGCTCCTAGTCTTGCTGCTGTTTCAAAAGCAGTGGCAGTTTTGTATTCAATTACTTTGAGATAATCATCAAAAGTAGCATCTTCACTTTCTTCTAAACGGCCTTCTATGATTTCTCCTTCGCTCATGAGCATTGCTGTAGTGGCTAGATCCTTTGTAATTCTTGGATTGTCAAGTCTTGAGCAAATATTAAGAATTAATCCTAAAACAAAATCTCCAGTAAGTATACTTGCATTATAACCATATTTGATGTGGAATGGATCCTTCTGTCTTCGCATAGTTTCATTATCGATAATATCGTCATGAATGACTGATTCTGTATGTAAAAATTCAACAGCACAGGATGCAACATATGCATTGTCATCAGCTTTTCCAATGCTTTCAGCAGATAGAATTAAAATTAATGGTCTTATCCTTTTTCCACTTTCCATTGCATATTTCAAGGGTTCAATAAACTCAGATTCAGAATATAATTCGAGTTCTGATTTTAATGAAGAATCAATTTTTTTAATATAATTACCATAGATTTCTAACAGAGGATTGACTTCGATGTTTTTTCTACTCAAAAACAGCCCTGCCACACCTACTTTTGATAGCATATTAAAAGTTGGTGCTCCCGCCGGGACTTTCATCATTTTTTGATTTTGAACCCGGGATCACCGCCTTGAAAGGGCGGTATGCTTGACCGGTCTACACCACAGGAGCCCGTTTGCATCCGGTTATTTTATCCATAAAATCTTTTGGGAGCTGCAAAGATTTTTTATCATCCTTCTACGATTAAACTCATGAATTCTCTCATTAAAAGAATTGATGAAATGATCGAAGAAAGAAGTTTACTTAAACATCCATTTTACCAAATGTGGTCAGATGGAAAGCTTTCATTGGATTCTCTTACAGGATATTCAAAAGAATATTTCCAACTTGTAAAAGCTGTACCATCATTTATGACCCCTATAATTAAACAAGCACCTGATTCTCTAAGAAGTGAACTCATATCAAACCAAGAAGAAGAAGTAAAACACATTAAACCATGGATGAGATTTGCAAAAGCATTAGGTGTTGCTCAAAAGGAATTAGATCAATACCAAGGCCTTCCAAAAACCAGAAAAGCTATATCACAACTTTCATCATTAATGGATTCATTTGAAGAGGGTTCATGTGCAATGTATGCATTGGAAAAGGAGATTCCAAAAATAAGTCAAATAAAACTTGAAGGATTAGCAGAATTCTATGGTATTTCTAGCGAAGAGGCCACAGAGTACTTTAAGTTACACACCGAAGCTGATATCAGACATGCAGCAGCTTGGAGAAATGCTTTTGAACAATCTTCATCTAAAAATGAAGATTTAATCCAAATAGCAGAAAAATCAATTTCTGCACAAAATCTGTTACTTGATAGTTGTTACGAATCTTACTGTTAACTCTATAACATTTTATACTGAGGATAGAACCTTTTTTGCGTGGGGCCCGTAACTCAGCTTGGTAGAGTAACCGGCTCATAACCGGTGAGCCAAGGGATCGAAGCCCTTCGGGCCCACTCTCCACAAAATAGGTTTTCAGGAAGGAATTTACCTTAGTTTTAAAATAAGTCACCAATCTATGTACTATGGCTGCAATGAAGAATCAGAGTTATATCTGAAAAATGATGTGAAGGCATTTGTCTGAGCTGCCAAGTTTTTTAAATTTTTTTAATTTTGGTTCACTTGCATTTGGATTTTCTCTAAAATCTCATTACTTACCAAACTTGCTTCATGTAATGACTTTGTTATCTCTATAATGTCAGTTAATTGATGCACCTTTACTCCTTCTGAATCTAAGATCTTTTCTGCACCCTCTAATCTGTTAAGAATAACATATGCATCAGTTACTACCATTCCTGCTTCTTTTAGCAGTTTAATGCTATTTACCATAGAACCACCTGTAGTTGCCACATCATCTATCATTAAGACCTTCATTCCTTGGTGTATCTTACCTTCAATAGATTTTGTTGTACCATGTTCTTTTGGTTTGGTTCTAACGTAAATTAGTGGTTTTACAGTTTCCATTGCCAAAGCAGAAGCTATTACCAATCCACCAGTTGGTACAGAAGCTAAGGAATCAAAATTATCAAATCCTATTTCCTCTGAAATTAAGTCTTGGAGATTTTTTACCATTTTGCGAAATTGATGTGGAAAACTTGAAACTAACCTTAAATCAACATAGTATGAACTATTTTTTCCACTAGATAGAGTAAAGTCTCCAAACTTTAGAGCCCCATTTTGATGTAAAAAGGTTGCAAACTCTTTTACAAATTCCACACTAAAATTAACTAAACTGGATTTATTTTGGTTTGTGTTTTTGTTCATTTATGCCTGAAATCTGGTTAAACTATGGTAAAACTGACATCGTACTGGACATTAGAGCAGAAAACCTCGACCAACAACTAGATTCTCAAGGTAAAACACTCAATGATTCTGAACTTGGAGAAAAACTTGATACACTTGATATTACCAAGCCAATGGAACTCGTAGTTCTAAATAGCTCAAAATCTATTCAAAAAACTGTTTCAACCCTTTTTGAGAAATGTGAACAAAAATCAGCCCCAATACCACACATTTTAGCAGACAGAACAATACTAAATTATGTCAAGTCATACCTCCCTGAAGGAAGTTTGATATCTGAGTTTGGTAATGATGATCTCTCAAATTCTAACCTTGTTTTTGTTGGAGAGATGGAATTTGATGGATTATTTGGATTTGAAACTATAGCTACAAGACTGATTAAAAAATTTGGAAATGAGCAAATGCTTTCAGCATACGAACAACGAAAAGGTGACCTTCCTGCACCAGGTGAAGTAATAGATAATATTCAGACCGCTAAAAAATTTACAGACTCTTTTGATATTATGGCAATTGAGATTGTGGCAAATCAAAATGGATTAGCTGATTTATCGATCGGACATCCTTCATCAACAATGTCAATCTCAAAATCCTTTGGTGAATCAGCTACTAAACAGGTAGAAAAACATCGAACCATGATGATTAGTACTGGAAAAGATACAAGTAATGATAATCTTAGTAAATCTTTAGCATCTCTATGGACTTGTAATACTGCAATTAAGGATAATGGACTAGCAATACTTCTTGCAGAATGTAAACATGGAATTGGGTCTGAAGCAATTCAGCAATTCATTGAAGGTAGAATGAGTATAGACCGTCTCAAAAATCCTGCCAAATATATCAATGGAATGGAAGATCTTTTATTCTTAACAGAGATCCAAAAAAGATTTCAGGTAGGATTAGTTTCAATCTTGCCTGAATATTATACAAAAAAATTGGACATAATTTCTTTTGGAGGAATTAAACGAGCAATGGATCATATCCTAAAAATACAGGGTATCAAACAAAAAGTTGCAGTCGTTTCTGATGGTGCTAGAATTCTCTTAAGGTAGTATAGTAGGTGGAATAGGTGCACATAATATTGCAAGAACTACCACCACAACATACAAAATTTTTCGATTTTTAGGAACTGGTGATATGTCATCAAGTGGCATTGCACTAGGATTTCGTGAACTGAGAAGCAAGATAAACATCGCCATAATAAAATATCCTAATACAAAAAGAACACCAATACTTGCATAAGTTCCAATTCTATGCAATTTTGCTCCGAAAAGAGCACGAGCCATATGTCCTCCATCAAGCTGCCATGCAGGTAATAAATTCAAAAATGTAATTAAAAATCCAAGCCATGCAGCAAACAATACAGGAGTCATTACCACTTCTTCTCCATTGCCTCCTTTTCCAAATATTGCAAAAGATGCTTTCATAAGTATGGGCTCATTCATTTCAATTAATTCAGATCTTGAAAACAAGTCATTTGCAAGATCATTAGTAATTACTGGTGCTGTATATGCGCCATACATTGAGACAATAATTGCAATTGCCAAGCCTGCAATAGGTCCTGCAATTGCAACATCATAAAGAATATGTCGATTAACCGTTAGTCCTCTCGATGTTATTACAGCTCCAAATGTGGGAATTCCATAGATGGGAATTCCTGGAATAAAATATGGCCACGATGTTTTTAGCTTGTGTAATTTAGCTGCAATTAAATGACCTGATTCATGGATTCCCAAAATCCCTAACAATGAAACTGTGTAAATTACAGCTATATCGAAAGGATCTCCAATGTTGATTATACTATTTGCCCCAATTGTTCTGTAATACCCATCAATCATTACAAGACCAACAACTACCGCAAAAAGAATTCTAGGTGTCCATGAACTTGATAGCCATTTTCGTTGTTTTCGTGGTGGAAATCTATTTACTAGAATATACGTACCATCCGATGATTTTTCCATTCGACATATTAGATCTCTTGCCTCTAATTTTTGGGCTAACTCTACAAATTTTGATTTGAACTCTCTGTCTTCTATTCTGAATTTCAAAGTATCCAAAGTAAGATCTACATTGCTGACCTCAAACTGTGAAGAAACTATTGAAATAACTTCTTCCTGTGTTGGCTCACTCATTCTTTAATCTCCCCAGATAGTCCATTAATGCTTTTGCGGTTAAAATATACCAATTCCAAAAATACTCAAAATTAAATATTTGAATATATTACTACTAGTGTGCAAGTAATCCTTAAGCAGATAGGTGATTGTTCCATTAGGAGATGTGATCCATCTGATCTAATTCCAGTGATGGAAATTAATATGAAAACGCTTCCAGAACATTATTCAGACTATTTCTACGAAAGTCTACTTGCAGAATTGCCGGAGGCATTTCTTGTTGCAGAAATTGAAAGAAGGGTAATTGGTTACATTATGTGTAAAACAGAATATGGATTCTCAAATTTCAAGAAATTAGGATTTGTAAAAAAAGGACATGTAGTATCTGTTGCTGTACTTGATGAACATCGCAAAAAAGGAATTGGTAGGGGTCTTGTAGAAGAGGCAATAAATGGTGTTCAAATCAAAAAATGTGATGAGCTATACCTAGAAGTTCGTTGTAGTAATACTGAAGGGGTAAGATTATACGAAAAACTTGGCTTTATCATAAAACAGAGACTAAAGACGTATTATCGTGATGGTGAAGATGCCTTTTTAATGGCAACTGAGTTTCAGTACTAGATTCAAATAAATAAGTCAAGCCAAACTTGTAGCGCAATGTCAAAACGTAGCTCTACTGGTATTATCATCTTTGTTTTATGTATAGTTGGTTTTTTTGTATATGCTTATCTTCTCATGTTATCTGAGTGGAGTCCAATAGTTCTGCAGTTATCAATGCTTATGGTCGTTGGTGGAGTTCTTGGAGTAATCTCTTGGATTGGTTATACCATGGCAACTACAAAACCATCCCCATCTTCAATTACATCAGATGATGAATAATAATTCTATTTTATAATTCTTACATCAACTACGGTTTGATAATATCTCGGACCTACAGCTCTTACGATTTTAGAATTAAGGATCGTTGATTTTATTGGTGTAAAATCTAAATAGTGTTTTTCAGAAAGTTTTGCAGCGTGTGATTTTTTATCTGCATGAATGTGAGAATAATAGTGAATTATTCCTTTACTTTTTGTTGCTAATATAGCCGAATTAAGAAATTCATCTGATCTTTCTGGTAATAACATCAAAACTCTATCCCCCTGGTCGCGAAATTGTTCTTCAATGATTTTTTCAGCGTCACCATGTATGGAAACAACTTTCCCAACAAGTTTGTTTAATTTTATATTTTTCTCGCATAGTTTTGCAGCAATAGGATTGATGTCAATGTTATAGACTATGCATTTTTTCCTTTTAGCTGCTATTATTGAAAACATTCCAACGCCGCCAAACATGTTGATTACTATTTCTCCATCTTGGACAAGATTTGCTATTCTATCTCGCTCAGTAGAAAGTCTTGGGGAAAAAAATGCCTTCTCTACATCTACAATAAATCTACAACCAAATTCCTTATACTCTGTCTCAGTTTTATCTACTCCTGCAAGAATTTCTAAATCTCTTGTTCTAAAGTCACCTTCAACTGACGATGATTGATAAAAAACAGATTTTGCAGTTTTGACTTGTTCAAGTAATGTCTTGCCTATAATCTTCTTCTTTGATAATAAAGAATCTGGAATCCTAACTATTATGATATCTCCAATTTGATCAAATGCAGAGAAGAGTTCTTCGCTTTCTTTTTCTGAAAGAATATTTTTAAGTGCTTTTTTTAACATCCGAGTCAATTCTTGTAATAGAAATTTCCTGAATCTTTCTGGGTTTTATCTAATCTGCTATCACTTTTGTTTACTCTGGGTCTGAGAGATTTCTCATCACGTCGGAATGTTATATCTAACGATTTTAGGAATCTATTCATTGCATCAGTTTTTGAAAGAGGTGATGTAGCGTGTCCTTCTATCCCAGAAGTTCCTTCAAAAATTACCATTGAATCAGAAATAAGATCCATTAACTGTAAATCATGATCGATTATAATTGCAGATTTTTTGTAAGAGCGAACAAATCTTTGAATAAACTTTGCAATCGCAATTCTATCCTCAACATCTAAAAAAGCTGATGGCTCATCTAGGGCATAGACATCTACTTTTTGTAATAAACAAGAAACTACTGCAACTTTTTGAAGTTCCCCTCCTGATAAATTTTTCACAGACTTGTTGTATAGTTTTTTAATTTTTAGTGGATCAATAATTTGCTCTTCTTCCGTACTTCCTTGAATCGGACCTCCATTTGCTTTTTCTAACAAATCAACTACTTCAACATCAATATCATTTGTTAGATATTGTGGTTTGTAAGCAATCTTAATTTTTTTGTTTATTTCACCTGAATCTGGTTTTTCAACACCTGCAATCATTTTCATAAAGGTAGTTTTTCCAAGTGCATTTGCTCCCATAATTCCTAGAACTTCCCCCTGACTTACTTTGCCTGGTTCAATCGTCACTGAAAATGATGTAAATTTTTTCTTAAGTAAGGGATATGATATAATTTCATTTCCCATTTGAAAATTCTCTGTTGTAGTAGCAGACGAATCAAATGTGAATTTTTTGTCTCTGAATCTGACATTTTCATTTGGTAAATAACCATCTAGAAATACATTGATTCCAACCTTTGTTGATAGTACTTTTGATACAATTCCATAGGCGGCGGGTTCACCATATAATACATCGATATAATCACTGAGAAAGTCTAGTAGAGTTAGATCATGCTCAACTACCATTACACTCTTTCCAATTTTTGCTAATCCATGGATTACTCTTGCTACACTTGTTCTTTGATATACATCATTGTAAGAAGACGGTTCATCAAAAAAGTAAAAATCTGCATCTTTGGAAGTGGTAACTGCTACTGCTAGTCGCTGTAATTCTCCACCGCTTAGCTCTTTTAGGTGATTTTCTAAAGAATTGGTCAACCCTAATTCTTTTACTAGCTCTTTTGAAACTCCTCTCTCATCAAATTTTTCAAGTAACTCTTTGGTAGTGCCATTAAAAACTTCAGCAATGTTGTAAACTTGTTGAGGTTTAATTGAGGCCTTGATATTTCCATCCTTAATTTTTTCAAAATGTGATTTAAGCTCAGTTCCACTATAATATTTTAAAATATCGCCCCAATCTGGAGGTTCACTATAATTTCCTAAATTTGGTTTTAAGTTGCCAGATAATATGTTTATGACAGTACTTTTTCCCATTCCATTTCTTCCAAGTAATCCAACCACTTCTCCCTTTGTTGGTGTAGGAAGTTTGTATAATCTGAATGAATTAATTCCATATTGGTGAACTTTATCTGTTGCAAGCTCTGATGCTAAATTTATAATTGTAATTGCATCAAATGGACAAACCTTTACACATATTCCGCAACCATTGCAAATGTTTTCATCAATTTGAGCTTTTTTTATTTCTTCATTTAATATTATACAATCAGCACCTGATTTGTTTACTGGACAGTACTTGATACATTCAAGACCACACTTTTTTGGTTGACATAATTCCTTATCAAGCACTGCAACACGATGAGTCATGAGTGTACACGCTTTTTCTTTAATTTATATATCTTCGAGAAACCGAGTTAGTTATTCAATCAATTTGATTGAGTCTGAAGATACATCATAGTTACCTTAATAGATAACATCAAAAAAATACGTTATAAGCCGGCCATAGCGTTGGGGTGCGACCCAGTCCCATTCCGAACCTGGAAGTCAAACCCAATGTCGCTGCTGTGTTACTAAGATGCGAGAGCTCTTGGGAAGCAGTAGTGCTGGCATCTTTATTTTGAAAAAACTATAAGCTAGATCAAACTGATTATTGCATGCCTAATTGTTCTGTTTGTGGTCAACCGTTTGATGATGACATTCGTTTTTTGAATCACATGATGGAAAAACATGGATTTAGAAATCCTAACGTAGACAAACCAGATAGAAATAGTAGGGGATACTAAATCTCGCTTTATACATAATTTTTAAAAGTTAAATGATAATTTTGAAACCCAAGTTATGCATATACTACATCTTGCCAAGTATCAATTTCAAGAGTATTTGCAAAAAGTATGTTTTATGTCCTAAAAGAACAGGCTTTGTTCCTTAATGTAAAAAATAATATTCTATAATTTTCTAAGATAATCTAGAATTAATCGTACTCCATATCCAGTTGCCCCTTTTGGATTATAGGATTTCTTTTTAGTGGCCTCCTGGGTCCATGCAGTTCCTGCAATGTCTATGTGTGCCCAGGGGGTATTATCTACTGCATTTACCAAAAATGCTGCTGCTGTTATGGTTCCAGCAGCTCTTCCCATGCCAACATTTTTCATATCTGCAACATTTGATTTGATCATATCCATATAATCATCATTTATTGGTAGTTGCCACAGCTCCTCGGAAGTTTTCTCTGATGAACTCTTTATTTTTTCTGCTAATTTCTGATCGTTACTTACAAGTCCTGCAACATTATTTCCTAATGCAACAATACATGCACCTGTAAGAGTTGCAAAATCAATAATTGATTTTGGTGAGTAATGTTTTATTCCATAAGATAACGCATCAGCTAGAATTAATCTGCCTTCTGCATCTGTGTTTAAAATCTCAGCTGTTCTACCACTGTATAGTCGTACAATATCACCAGGTCTATATGATTCACCACTTGGCATGTTTTCAACAGATGGAATTATTCCTACAACATTGATAGGTAGTTTTAATTCTGAAACTGCTTTCATTATTCCTAAAACTGTACATCCACCACACTTGTCAAATTTCATTTCATCCATTTTGTCACCTGGTTTTAATGAAATTCCACCTGTGTCAAAGGTTACAGCTTTTCCTACAATCACAACTGGTTTATCATTCTGTCTGCCTTTGTTATGTTCTAAAATAATGAGTTTTGGTTCATTTTTACTTCCTTGACCAACTGCTGAGATGCCACCAAACTTTTTTTGCTTAAGTTCATTCTTGGAGAAAATTTTGCATTTAAGTTTATTCTTAGATGATAATGATTTTGCAATGCTTGCAAGAGTAGATGGTGAACATTCATTGGGAGGAAGGTTTGAGGTATCTCTTGCAAATAATGTCCCTTCTGCAACAATTTGCGCCTGTAAAACAACCTTCTGAGCATTCTGTGAATTTGAAACTAAAATTGAAAGATCAGGTGATTTTTCACTTTTTTCTTTCTTGAATTTGTCAAATGAATATAGAGAAAGCATAGTACCTTCTACAACTGCTGAAATTGACGAGTCTAAATCAATCGGAAATCCAATTGGAATAACTATTGAAAATTCTGATAACCCTAAACTACGAATCTTTTGCGCAATTTTGCCTGTAACATTCCTCAATACATCAGTAGATAGTTTGTTCTTTGGACCAAGTCCAGCAATTAAGATCTTATTTGCTGGAGTAATTCCTAGAGTTTGAATAATGGACATCTCTCCAACTTTACCTTTGATTTCTTTGATTGATTCTTTTACTGAAGAATTGATTTTTTCATGAATTTTTCCTAATCCAAGTGGCTCATTAGAATTTTCAATAACAAAAGCACAAAGAATTGGAGTTTTTTTATTTGAAGGTTTTGTAGATTCTGCTTTTATCTTCATAATGTTTGGCTCGTGCGTTTAGTAGTATTATAGATTACTTTATCTTTATTTTTTTACTATTTGTTAGTAGACTTGTAGAACGAAGAAAAACAGCCTTAGTTTTACAGTCCACATCACATGATTCTTGTAGGTTTAAAACTTTGTTACTTCCGTTTGCTCTAATTATAGCTGACATTAAAGGAACTAGTCCGGCTCTACCACCATAAGCTATTTTTCTATCAACATACCAAAACATTTCAAGTGCACTAGTATCCAAAATATCTTCTCGTAACTTTTTTCCAAGATCTGTATAATGACCTACAATACGTAATCTACCTCTTGCCAAAAAATTAACAAATTTTGCAAATTTTACACAAAGATGACACCGATTATCATAAAGTACAAGTGGCATGAAATCATCCAACTCCATAATTATATCAGGTTGCGATCGGATTAAAATTTTTGGAAGTAGCTTAATATTTCATTTACAAACGAACAACAAGGATGGGCCTAAATTACTATAAAATTAAAAAGAATGTTCTCAAGGCACGCAAACTTGTAATAAAAGGCACAACCGCAGCAGCTTCAGGCCATCCCGGGGGCTCCTTTTCAATGGCTGAAATAATGGGCTGTCTTTTTAACAAATATCTTCGATTTGACCCAAAAAACCCTCTATGGGAAGACCGAGATAGATTAATTCTCTCAAAGGGACATGCATCTCCTGGTCTTTTTTCTAATCTTGCCGTCGCAGGATATTTTGATCCTTCAGAGATTGAAACGCTAAGAAAGTTTGGAAGCAGATTGCAAGGACACCCTGATCTAAAATGTCCTGGAGTAGAATTTTGTGGAGGTTCTTTAGGACTAGGATTATCATATTCAATTGGTAACGCACTTGCTGCAAAATTAGATGGCAAAAACTATCGAATCTATACTATAATAGGTGATGGGGAATCAGATGAGGGACAGGTTTGGGAAGCAGCAATGGCAGCTGCAAAATTTAAAGTTGATAACATGACTGTCTTTGTAGATAGAAACTTCATTCAACAAGATTCGTACACAGAAAAGATCATGCCACTTGATGAAACTCTTGAAGGGAACGATCTATCAGAGATGTGGAAGGATGCAAGCAGATGGAAGCTTAGTGACAAATGGCGTGCATTTGGGTGGAATGTAATTGACATTGATGGTCATCGAATTGAGCAAATTGATCATGCAATAAAAAAGGCAAACCAGACAAAAGGTGTTCCTTCAATAATTATTGCAAGAACAATCAAAGGAAAGGGTGTGGAACATATGGAGGATAACCCGCAATGGCACGGAAAGGCGCCAAAACCTGAAATGGCTCCTATCATTAATGCAGAGCTTGAATCACAATTTATGATTGCCCCATCTATAATTGCAGGAGATATGTCAAATTTAGAAAATGAGGTAAAGCGATGTGCAGAGGGAAGAGCAGATTACATTCACCTTGATGTAATGGATGGTATCTTTGTTCCAAATACTACGTTTGATCATACAAAAATAAAACAGCTTAGGCCACTTACCGTTATTCCATTTGATACACATCTAATGATAAATGAACCTGTAAAACATATACGGGATTATGTCGATGCAGGATGTGACATAGTAACTGTACATACAGAAGTTTGTGATGAATCGAGCTTTGGTGAAATCAAAGATGTATTACAACAAAATCAAGTTGGAGTTGGTCTTGCAATTAATCCAGATACAAATCTCCCACAATGGTCCCACAAATTCATTGCAGACTTGGATCAACTAATTGTAATGTCCGTGGTTCCTGGAAAATCTGGACAAAAATACATCGAGTCTAGTCATGAGAAAACTCAAAATCTAGTTAAAATTCTCAAAGATAACAAATTTGAAGGAACTATTGAGGCTGATGGAGGAGTGACCCTTGATAATGTGGGTCAATGTTTTGTTGATGGTGCTCGAGCCTTTGTTGGTGGAAGTGCAATAATTGGGCAAAAAGACGTTAGGGGAATTATTCGAGAGTTTAGAAATGTCATTTTGAAATCTAGACGAAAACTGTTAATCCAAAAGGCAAATGAGCTTGGTGGAACAGAACTTGTTAACAATTGGATAAATCTACATGTTATTGGTGAGAAAAAGAACCAACTTATTCAGATAGCAAAGGAGCTTGGATTCAATTGACGATGACAAACCAGATGGCTGACATGCGAACCGAATACGGAAAGGCACTAATTGAAATTGGAAAAGAAAATCCTAACATTGTTGTTTTAGGAGCAGATACTACTGACTCACTAAAAACTGCTGGTTTTGGAAAACAATTTCCTGATAGATTTTTCAATGTTGGAATTGCAGAAGCAAATCTTGTAACTATAGCGGCTGGTCTTGCATATGCTGGAAAGATTGCATTTGCAAGTACATATGCAATATTTTTACCAGGTAGATGTGTTGATCAAATTAGAAACCAAATAGGTTATCCAACAAGAAATGACAATAAGGGACTAAATGTAAAGTTGGTAACCTCACACGGTGGACTAACAGTTGGTGCTGATGGTGGCTCACACCAACAATTAGAAGACATTGCAATTATGCGTGCAATTCCAAACATAAGTGTATTAATTCCAGCTGATGCTATTTCAGTATCAAAGCTAACTTGGATTATTTCTCAACAGTACGGTCCATTCTACATGAGAATGACTCGGTCTGAAACACCTGTTATACATTCAGAGTCACAAGAGTTTGAAATTGGAAAGGGAATTACATTACGGGACGGTTCTGATTGTACCATTGCAGCATGTGGCATAACGGTAAAAATGGCACTTGATGCAGCTGAATCCCTTAAAAAAGAAGGAATTTCTTGTAGAGTGCTTGACATGTTTTCAATAAAACCAATTGATAAGGAACTTTTAGAAAAGGCAGCTAGAGAAACAGGCGGAATTGTTGCTTGTGAAGAGCATAACATTATGGCAGGATTTGGTTCTGCAGTAGCTGAGGTAGTTTCAGAAACCTATCCTGTTCCAATAAGAAGGATTGGTACGCAGGACAAGTTTGGTGAATCTGCCCGAGATAATGAAATTCCACTTTTGCTTGAAAAACATGGAATTACATCTATTAATATAGCAAAAAAGGTAAAAGAAATCCGGAGTAAATCATGAAAATATTTCTTGATACTGCTAATCTAGAGTCCATAAGGAAGTATAATGACATGGGATTACTAGATGGCATCACAACTAATCCATCACTTCTATCAAAGGAAGGTGGTGATCCTCAAAAAACAATGGAGGAAATTACTAGAATCATCAAAGGTGATGTTTCCCTTGAAGTTGTTGCAACAGATTATGAAGGCATGATGGAAGAGGGTCGTAGACTACGCAAGTATGGTAACAATGTTGTTGTAAAATGTCCAATGACTTCTGAAGGTCTTAAAGCGTGTAAAGCACTTACTGCAGAAGGAATACCCGTAAATGTCACTCTAGTATTTTCACCAAACCAAGCATTACTAGCTGCAAAATCTGGTGCAAAATACATCAGTCCTTTCATTGGAAGGCTAGACGATGTTGGAAAGGATGGGATGAGTCTGATTCGAGAAATTAAACAAATTTTTTCAAATTATAATTTTAAAACACAAATTCTTGTTGCAAGCGTTAGACATCCAATGCATGTAGTAGATGCAGCAAAGATTGGTGCCGATGTTGTAACATTGCCACCAGCTGTTCTAGGACAAATGCTAAAGCATCAACTAACAGATATTGGTTTGAAGAATTTTCTGGCAGACTGGGAAAAGCTTAAATCGGAAAACCCAGACATTAGCATCTAAGTAATTCTATTCAAAACATATCTTTTGTATATAGAAGCCCCACATTTTTCACAAACAAAGTTTGTGTGTTGAACAGGTGGTCTGTCAGGATCCCTCCAGACAATAGTACTAGGAAGCATTTTTTCACCGCAGGTCTTGCAATCCACTATATCTTCCATAGACTCCCTATGATTTAATAACTTCGTTGAATATTTTGGAAAACTCTACCGAATCTCTAGAAAGTATGTGGAAAGCAAAAAAACTAGAGAGAGAAGATTAGCAGATTTTAATATAAAAGAAATGATAGAATCTACTCGTCGTAGATCATTAGTTTTTTCTCTTCTAATAGTGCGTGTAGGTTATGAACAGAGCGATAAACGTCAGCTTCCTTTTTTGCACCAGTACAAACTAGTTTTCCAGAAGCAAATAGCAGAATTACAGTTTTTGGATCAAGCATTCTGTGTATTAAACCTGGAAATTGTTCTGGCTCGTACATACTTCGTGGGAGAACTCGAGCTGCGTGTTCCAAGTGAATCTTTCCACCAAGATTAATTGCAGCTACAATATTTTGTACAACAATTACAGCATCCTTTTTGATTTTAATTCCACCTTTTCGAAGCTTTTGAACTACAGTTCTTACTGCTTTGATTGCCATTTCTTCGGATTTTGCACCAGTACATACCATTTTCCCTGTTCTGAAAATCAGTGTTGCAGTTCTTGGTACCTTTAGACGGAACACTAGACCTGGAAACTGATCTGGATGGTATTCAGTATCTGGAAATTTTTTTGTAACCTCGTTAAGATCTATTTTCTGATCTACAGAAGCTGATGCTACAACGTTTTCAACACTCACAATTGGCTTTGTCTGTGGCATTTAACGTCCTTATAAAGGCCCTTTATATATACTAAATATAAGATTTGCCCTATCATTTTGAGTTAAGAATTCTTTAGGTGATTTTCCTGCTTTCTAAGAGATATTGCTATTTTTTTAGATTAGTGATGTTCCTAGATTTTTTTGTAGTCTAAATGGTTTTACAAATAAGGGATACGTAGAATTGATAAGTTATCCCTGTATTTTATTTTGCAAATATATTGTAAATTGTTGTTTTATCTTTTGAACATTTCTACTGATTTCTGTTTAATGTCTATATTCAAAATTAAAAATTCTATCTGTAATGACAGAGGAGAAAAAATTAGTCCTTCCAACAGCATTTTTGTCAATTATTGTCATGATGGCAATGATTGGGACAAACACAATACAAAATGCTTTTGCAGAGCCAGAAGCAACGTCAGAGCCAGTTGTAAAAGCTTCTGAAGAACTTCAAAAAAATCCATTGGCAATGAAAATTCTTGCTGAAATGGAAAAACAGAAACTAAAATACACACAAAAAATGTTAGAAAAGCCGCAACCCGTCAAATTAACTTCACAACAAGTTGAGGTAGAAGAAAAAAGGGTTGTAGTACAACAACGACTAGATGAAAAACTGAATGCTTTTATTGAAAAATACAAAGATGTAATGCCAAAGGCAGCTTATACAAAATTTGTTGAAAAAAAACCTGACTATGTTCGGGGTGTGTTTTGGGGAATGTTTGATTACATGCAAGGTAAAGTTGATAGTGCAAGAAATGCAATGAAGGTGGTACTAGATGATGGAGGTTCGTTCAAGGAGGCTCAAGACGCTTACTTTGAACATGCATCAGCAAAACGAGTGCAGCTAATCCAAGCAGTAAAAGATCTTAACATTCAACATGGTTTTGCAGAAAAATCAGTGCAAGATACATTTGATAAAAATGGAAAGCTTCCTAGATCTGATTCATAACCCTTTTATTTTTTTTAACTAGTGACGACCAACCCACTGGTATTTATATTCTTCATCAATTAAATCAGTAATAATTTGAGACTTTTTGATTTTCATTGGTTTTAGCTTTATTTCAAAAAATCCTAATTGTCCTTTTGCAGGAATTGATATTCTGAATACTTTTGCATTTTTTAAGCAAAAACCATACTTGTTATTTTGAAATTTTTTAGAAGCTAAATGTTTTTTTGAATCTTGGTTAAAATCTGTCTTTGTTTTGTATTTTTTTACATCGTATATCTCCGCTTTGCCAATTATTGCGCCTCGGATAAGGGATTTTTGGTTAATTTTTAGCCTTTTACAATCATCTATTCTAATTTTTTGTGGTGAGTGAATTAGAAATTCTCCTCTAAAGTTAGTATTCCAACGCCTAATCTCAATAGTCTTTTTGCCTTGAACTATAAGATTTGCAAAAGGTTGTGATACGGAAAGGCACTTCATTGTATGCTGCATCTATTTGTATTTGGTGCTATTTTTGTTCTAATACTTTTTCTTCTCTAGACATCCCAATCTGAAACCTCTTTGGAATTAGTTAGATAAAAACAGATTCTTGTAGGATAATCTTGTATGGATTATACAGAATAATCTTACAGAGGACAATATAGCGAAAACTTAACTACTTAAAATGATTAGCGCTCTGAATAGACAGAAAAATCAGTGTACTATTATTCGGTAGCTACTCTTATCAATTCAGGAATTTGTCTGCCTTTTGCTTGAGGCAGTTCTGATATCCCACCAGTCAAACTTTCAGTTACAATGCCTTTGCCTGCAAGTACTTTAACAGCCATCAACGAAGTATTTCCAGCCATGCAAACCAGCAACGACTTGCCTTTAGACCCTTGCAGAGCTTCACTTAGCTCTTCTGGAATTTGTTGTGTTGCTAATAGTTGATCCACGGTTCTTGCCTTTGGCACAGAGATCTTGCTTTTATCAATACCAAGAGATTTTGCAATTAGCTCTATTCCTTCTTCGCGTGGAGTATACTGTGTATGAATCCAGATTACTCTATCATAGTCGCCTACGTTTGATACAGCTTCCTGCAGTGAGACCTGAGTACGGTTCTGCTTCTTTGCCATCTCTTTCAGACTCTTTTTGTACTTTTGTATTCCATCAGCAACTATTACGACAAACTTTCCATCGCCGCCAAAGTTTGCCATCTGTATCACCGCATAAAGTGCAAGAGCACTACTTTCGCCTATGTCGTGACCTTTGTCGACAAAAAACTTTAGAAGAGGTTTTGCCTGCTCAAAATCTACTTCATGTTGTCCGGCATATATCTCAGGTTCATATAACTTCAAGCCAGCTGCCTTGTCTTTTGTCCTAATTCCTGCAACATCTTGATTACTAGATGGAAATACTACATGCAGCGACTTTTTTCCATATTTCTCAGACAAGTATCTGCTCAAGCCACCAGACGTGCCGCCTGTACCAAAGGTACAAACAATTCTAAAATCTGCCAGCGAATTTCCTTTTTCATGTAATTGTTGGTCTATCTCAGCTGCGGTAACAGTTCTATGTACATCAATATTCAGTTCGTTGTCATACTGTTCTGGGCAGAAACAACCGTAGATCTTGGCAAGAAACTTTGCTAAGTTTATGATGTCTTGGCTAGCTAAAAGCGATTGTATCTCTGAGCTTGCTTTATCAAAAATGTCAGGATCAAATCCAATCTCAGTTAATTGTGAGCGAATATTAACAGCGGTTGCTTTTGCAGCCAAAAGATTTGGGTTGTCTTTCATTCCTGGAGCAGGGCAGATATCCATGTCAAGATCCATGATGCGTATATTCTCGTTTCTC
>Ga0334722_10000793_pt1 | contig 43519 bp, 16 predicted proteins | sample C3_bottom_MG_FD_207210 | JGI IMG/M metagenome (GOLD analysis project Ga0334722, IMG submission 207210) | Sediment microbial communities from Yellowstone Lake, YNP, Wyoming, USA - C3_bottom | ecosystem: Environmental > Aquatic > Freshwater > Lake > Sediment | place: USA: Wyoming | collected...
CCGCCACTCTCGGACCGGCGCAGCACTGAAGGGCGCCGGTCCGGTCCCTAGGCGGCGCGAAACCCCGTGCTCTGCTACAAGGGCTAGATAGAACGATTCTTGCATGCAGCGGCGCGGGGATACCGCGCCGCTGCTTTTTTGTTGCCGGCCCCCGCGAAGCGGTATATTGAGACTCGCCCCCTGCCGAGGGCGGCAAAAGAGGTCGCGCCATGGCTCGTCGAACCCTTCCCCTCCTCGCCGTCCTTCTCCTCGCCCTGATCTTCGCGCCGGGCCTGGCCGCCCAGGCCGCGGGAGAGCCGGGTCCCGCTCCGAGCTCCGGGGGGGACGCCGTCCTCTACGCGGCGGTCGCCGAGGCTCTCCTCGCCAGAGATTACGCCGCCGCCACCTCGGCCCTCGAGGCCCTGTCCAGGGACTGGCCCTCCTCGCCCTACCTCGTGAAGGCCGAGGCCCTGGTCCAGAGATACGGCAAGAAGCGGGACAACTCGGGCCTGGTGACCTTCTACATGGGCGGTCTGGCCTCGGGCCTCGGAGCCTCGGCCCTGATCCCGACGAGCCTCGGTGCCAACCTGAGCGATCCGGCCGCCCTCGGAGCCCTGTATCTCGCGGGAGCAGGGTCGGGCATGCTGGCCTCCTGGCTCATGTCCAGGGACGGCGACTTCACCCTCGCCCAGGACCTGTGGATCGAGAGCATCGAGGGTCTCAGCCTTCTCAATTGGACGAGTCTTTACTCGGCTTGGGTGCCCGACACGAGCCCGGCCGCCTACGATCCGAGCTATGTCCCTGCCGTGATTCCGACCCGCGATCGAGTCATGGCGGCGGGTAGCCTCGGCTTCATGGTCGGAAGCAGGGCCCTCGTGTGGAGCCTCGTCCGCGACCAGAAGCCCTGGCTGGGCCGCGTAGTCATGGCCACCCAGGCCTCGGCCTGGGCCGCCTTCTACTCCGGCATGATCCAGGGCGAGATCCTCCAGATCTCCGATCAGCGCATCGTCACCACGGTCAACATGGCGGCCAGCGACCTTTCGTATATCGGAGGAGCCCTCCTCTGGAACGATCTGGGCTGGGGCGCCTTCCGCTCGGGCCTGGTCACCGTGGGCGGCATCTCGGGCGTCCTCGTCGCGGTCAGCCTCAACATGATCGCCGACGGACTGGCCCCCGGTCTCGACAATCGCCTGAAGTCGGGCTTCAACATCGCGGGAGCCCTCGCGGGCCAGGCACTGGCCGTCTGGTTCACGCGTTCCTTCGAGAACGAGGTCCAGCCGCCCCCGGGGCTCCGGTTCGGCCTGGCGCCCGCCTTCCAGGCCGGGAGGCCCGCCCTCGCCTTGAATCTGGGCCTGTCCTACTAAACCTGCCCCCGGAAAGCAAAGAAAGCTTTACACGAACGGCCTCGCGGCGGTACCTTCCCTCTCCATGAACGACAAGACTGAGAGCAGGCAGCGCGTCTACACGGTCCTCGGCCTCGCCATGGCCATGTTCCTCGGCGCCCTCGACCAGACCATCGTGGCCACGGCCATGCCGCGGATCGTCGCAGAACTCCACGGCCTCGAACGCTTCACCTGGGTGACTACGGCCTACCTCCTCGTGTCGACCCTCCTGATCCCGGTCTACGGGAAGCTTTCCGACATCATGTCGAGAAGAGTTCTCGAGATCCTCTCGGTCGTCCTCTTCCTCTTCGGTTCGGCCCTCTGCGGGCTGGCAGGCGAATGGGGAACCCTGCCCTTCCTCGGCGACGGAATGAACCAATTGATACTGTTCCGCGCCGTCCAGGGACTCGGGAGCGCCGGCGTCTTCGCCCTCGCCTTCATCATCGTTTCGGATCTCTATCCGCCCCGCGATCGCGGCAAGATCTCGGGCGTCTTCGGCGCAGTCTTCGGCCTCTCGAGCATCCTCGGGCCCCTCGTGGGCGGTTTCCTCACGGACAACGCGGGAGCCTGGCTTCCTCCCATCGAGGGCTGGCGCTGGGTCTTCTACGTGAACCTGCCCCTCGGCGCCATCGCCCTCTGGTTCCTCGCGACCAAGATGCCCCACTACCACCCGAAGGACGCGGGCCATCAGTTCAATCCCCTCTCCGCGGGCCTGATGGTCGCTACCTTCGCCCCCCTCATCCTGGCTCTCCAGCTCGACAAGACCCAGCACCCCTGGACCAGCCTCTATGTCCTCGGCCTCCTCGGCGCGTCCCTCGGCTTCGGAGCCCTCTGGATCGTCCATTCCCTCCGCACGAAGCATCCCATCCTCGACCTCAGGCTCTTCGGCAACAAGGTCTTCGCCTGGAGCAGCGTCGCGAGCTTCTTCTTCGGCGGCGGGTTCATGGCCATCATCATCTTCCTCCCCATCTACATGGTCTTCGCCCAGGGCATCAGCGCCACGGGAGCCGGCATCAGCATCATCCCCCTCTCGATGGGCGTGGTCCTGGGCGCCGGTATCACCGGGCCCCTCATCACGAAGACCGGGCGATACAAGCGCTTCATGGTCTTCGGCGCCGCCCTGTCCATCCTCACCTTCACCCTCATGGCCGGTCTCCGCGTGGACACGCCATACTGGCAGGTGGTCGTCTACATGTTCCTCGTCGGGCTCGGCTTCGGTCCGGCCCAGTCGATCTTCGCTCTCGCGAGCCAGAACGCGGTCGAGCCCGAGCGGGTAGGGCAGGCCACGAGCGCCATCCAGTTCAACCGGCAGATGGGCTCGGTGGTCCTCGCCGCCATCCTGGGCGTGGTCTTCAACAACGCCCTTGTCGAGGCCCTGCCGAGACACGGCATCGATCCGGCCAAGTCCGGCGGCGGCGGGGTCGCCCGCAGCCTCGGAGACGGTCCCGAGGAGATCCGGGCCGCCATCGTCGGGGGCTTCGACGCCACGATCACGCGGATCGACCAGGTCTTCGCCCTGCGCGGAGAGGCGGCGAAGGCCGCCATCGCCGGGCTCCTGGCCGATCCGAACCTTCCCGCCGAATACAAGGCGAGGCTGCCGGCCCTCGGCGAGCTCCTCTCCTCCACGGGCCCCGGCCGAGAGCAGGGGGTGGCGGCGACCCAGGCGGGCGTCCATGCCGCCCTCGAAGCGGCCAAGACCAAGGTCGCCGATTCGACGGTGGCCGGCCTCAAGGCCTCCTTTTCGGACGCCACGGTCCGCGTCTGGCGCTACGGAATCTTCCTGATGGTGGCTCTCCTCGGGGCCTGTCTCATGGTCCCGGGCCTGACCCTTCGGGGCCGGAGCGGGAAGCCGGAGGAGGCCCCGGCGGTTCCCGCCGCCGCGCCCTGAGTCTTTTCCCCTTGCGGACGAGGCTGCCTACCACATACTTGGAGGAGTCCGCAAGGAGAAGACATGCGCCGTCGCTTCACGCTTTCAGCCAGGATCGCCGTCACCACGAGCCTTTTCGTCGCCGCCCTCTTCAGCCTTTCGGCTCTTATCATGAGCCTCCGGGTCGAGGCCGCCGTCTCTGGTCTCGTGGCCAGGGACAACCAGCAGATCATCGAGGCGAGGGCGGCCGAGCTCACCCAGCTCATCGAGAAGATGGCCTGGCAGCTCAGCATCGTCGCGGGCGAGCCCCTCATCACCGACGGCACCCAGGCCCAGCGCGAAAAGGCCGTCCTCCTCTTCAAGGACCGCTTTTCGCCGGAGATCGTCGGCGGCTTCTTCGCCAACCTCGACGGCGCCAACTTCACCTCCTCCGGAGCCCGCAACAACATCACGGACCGGGACTACTTCCAGGCCGTCGTCACGGGCAAGGGAGATTTCCAGATCTCGAATCCCGTGATCTCGAAGTCCCTGGGCTACCCCATCATCGTCTTCACCCGCGCAGTCAGGGCAAAGGGCGGCGACCTGCAGGGCGTCTACGGTCTCCAGGTTCCCCTCGATTCCCTGAGCGCCGTCGCCTCGGGCATCAAGGTCGGACGGACGGGCTACGGCTGGATCGTCGACGGGCTCGGGATCGTCATCGCCCACCAGAACAAGGACGCCGTCCTGAAATTCGACGTCACCGACGCGGACAAGAACGGCTATCGCGGCCTCGACGCCATCGGCAAGCGCATGCTCGAGGGCGGCTCGGGTTTCGGGTCCTGGGCCAAGCCCGTCGGCAAGACGATGATGGCCATGACGACCTACTGGACCCCGGTGCCGAAATCGCCGGGCTGGGTCCTGGGGGCCAGCGTGCCGAGCGCCGAGATCGACGAGACGCAACGATCGATCTTCCTGGCGGTCGCCGGCATCGCCGTCGTGGGAATATCCGTCTCCGTCTTCCTGGCCTTCCTTCTCGGCAGGTCGATCTCGAAGCCGGTGGTCGCGGCCGCCAGGGGCTTCCGCGAACTGGCCGCCGGCGAGGCCGACCTCAAGCACCGCATAGAACTCAGGCGCAACGACGAGGTGGGCGACCTGATCGGCGACTTCAACTCCTTCATGGACAAGCTCCACGAGATCGTAAGTACGCTGAAGGGTTCGCAGGGCGAGCTCGGCAAGATCGGCGGCGAACTCGGGCGGAGCGCCGCCGACTCGGCCGCCTCGGTGGTCAAGATCGGCGAGGGCGTCACCCTCCTCCGCGACCGTTCGGCCGTGCAGGAGAAGAGCGTGCAGGAGTCCTCGAGCGCGGTGGCCCAGATCGCCCGCAACATCGAGTCCCTCGAGGGGCTGATCGCCGATCAGGCGGCCAGCGTCACCGAAGCCTCCTCCTCCATCGAGGAGATGGTGGCCAACATCGGCTCGGTGGCCTCGTCGATCGAGCGCATGGCCGAGCAGTTCAACACCCTCTCCGCCGCCTCGGAGGAGGGCAAGGCCGCCCAGGGCGAGACCTCCGAGCGCATCGACGGGATAGCCGAGAAGAGCCGCTCCCTCCTCGAGGCCAACGAGATCATCGCGGGCATCGCCTCGCAGACCAACCTCCTGGCCATGAACGCCGCCATCGAGGCGGCCCACGCCGGGGACGCGGGCAAGGGCTTTTCGGTCGTCGCCGACGAGATCAGGCGCCTCTCCGAGACTTCGGCCGAGCAGTCGCGCGGTATCGGAGCCGACCTCGCCGCCGTGCAGACCTCGATCGAGGAGGTCGTGACCTCCTCGCGCGGCTCCGAGGAGATCTTCGCCACCGTGGCCACGCGGATCTCGGCCCTCGCCGACCTGGTGCGCGAGGTCAGGATGGCGATGATGGAGCAGCGCGAGGGCTCGGTGCAGGTCCTCGACGCCCTGCGCCAGATGAACGAGATCACCTCCCAGGTGCGCTCGGGCTCGGGCGAGATGAGCGCCGGCAACCGGACCGTGCTCGAGGAGATGGAACGTCTCCGCGAAGGCTCCTCGTCCATCGCCACGAGCCTCGACGAGATGGCGGAGGGCACGGAGGGCATAGCCTCCGGCGCCCACCTGGTCTCCGGTCTCGCGAAGGAGACCTCGGGCACCATCGCCAAGATGGACGAGGCCATCGGCCGCTTCAAGGTCTAGACGGGCGGCTTCCTAGAGAAAGTCACGCAGGTTCTCGTCGATCCCCTTCCTCATCTCGAACCAGTAGGAGAGGGCGGCCTCGGCGGGGTCGGCCTCGAAGGCGGCGATCCACTTCGCCAGCTCGGGGTTCGTGTCGCCCTCCACGTCGCGCCTCCGCCTGAGGAAGCTGGACACCAGCTCGAGGTCGGCGGCGCTCTCCCAGTAGACCGCGGCGTTGCGGCTGTTGATGCGGCTCGCCGCCACCGAGACCGCCGAGAGGTACTCCTCCTTGAGGCCGTAGACCGAGCTGATGGCCTCGGCCATCATCTCCTCGCCCCAGGCACGATGGAAGCGGCAGAGCCCGGCGTTGTCCATGCGGAGCTCCTTCTCGAGCCGCTCGGCGCAGGCCTTCCCGAGCTCCCTGGGCGGCAGGAACTCGGTGCCGTAGTGCATGTAGTACTTGCCCATGATGGCCATCGGCGCGAGGACGCCCGGCGTCCAGTACTGGTTGGGTACCATCCAGCCCTTCCGCCCGTTCGCGGTGTAGACGAAGCGGTCGAGGATGCGCGTGCCGCGCTCCTTGCGGATCCTGCGCGCCCACTTGCGCGGGCCCTCCGAGAGGTCGAGGATGCCCCGTTTGTCGAGGATGGAACCAATTAGTTCCATGACGAGCTCGGCGTTGTGCGCCGAGTCGGCGGTCGCGTCGAAGGCGGCCTGGCCGGGGCCGTCGGTCCAGCGGGGTATCCGGGTGACGCCGAGATCCTCCGGCGACAGCTCGCCGCGATCGAGGAGGTCCATGAGCCAGGCCAGGAGGCCGCCGAGGGAGATGGCGTCGAAGCCCGCCGCGTCCGAGGCGCGGTTGACGAGTTCGGCGGCCCGCTGGTCGAAGATCCCGACGAGGGGACCCAGGGCCTGGTAGGGCTCGTAGTCCTTCTTGAATTCGCCGCGGTACTTCTTGCAGACCGCCGCGCAGGGCTCGCCGCAGGTCGCCTGGCTCTTCGTCGCGATGGTCTCCTCGTTGAACTGCTTGAGGTAGTGGCCCGCGACCAGGCGCGCGTGGAGGCTCTTCCTCTCCTCTTCGGTCCACGAAAGGGTGCGGTAGTTGAAGGCGATGAGGCGGCCGCCCATCTGCGCGTAGTTGACGCCGAAGGTGCCGCCGGTCTCGAACTTGGGATCGAAGCGGTACTTGGTGGTCGCCTCGAAGTCCTTGACCGCGAGCTTCTGCTGGTACTTCTCCTCGAACCAGGAGTCGGCGACGCGGCGGTCGCGGAAGTCCTCCTCGGCCACGGTGCCGCCGTAGATCACGGCGGCGATGCCGTGGTCCTGCAGCATCTTCGAGCCGAAGCCGCCTCGGCCTGCCCAGGTGTCGATGTCGCTGGCCCTGCCGTCCTTCAGGGGCGCCGAGAGGAGGCCGGCGAAGTCCGTGTCGAGGGCGGCGGGCCCGGCGGCGAAGGCGCGATGATCCGCGGAGTAGCGACCCCCGAAGCGGGCCAGGGCGTGGTCGAGGAGGGCGTAGGCCCCCCAGCGGCCGGAGCGAGGCAGGCTACCCGTCTCGCCGCCCCCGTACCAGATCCGGTCCAGATCGACGGGCTCGACCTCGACCTCGACCTCCTCGCCGTGCTCCCGGTTGAGATAGAGGATGGAGGGCCGGGCCGCCTTGCCGACGAGGGAGACCAGATTGATGCCGAGGTTGTCGAAGACAAGGCCGGCCCCCCCCATGCTCGACACGTAGAAGCCGCGCCAGTTGGGCGAAAAGCCCGTGAAGACGAGGCGGTTGGAACCCGGGAAGATGGAGCCCGCGAAGAGCCCCGTCCCGAAGTTGAGGCAGCTCCTCTGCCCGTCGAGGTGGACCCCGAGGTCGACGGGACCGAAGTAGTCGCCGACGGGATAGCGGCGGAGCCGGTAGAACCCGGTGGTCGCGTCGATGGAGAGGACTTTTTGGGTGGTTTTCACTGGACCTCCTCGAGGAACGGGCCCGGCCCAAGCAGGCCGGTCTCCCGACAACTTTAGAGGGCCGGCGGCGTGCGCGCAATGGATGGTTCCTTGACGATTCCGCCTTCCATCGGCATCTTGTTGCGTGCATGGAAAGGGGAGCCGCCCTCCCGGGGGCTCCCCGCCAGGTCATTCACAAGGAGGATTCGCATGGAAGCGGATCGCAGTGCCTTCGCCGGTCGGACCGGGAAGGATGGGGCGCCGGAACCCTGGGCCCCGAGGTTCTTCACTATCTTCACGGGGCAGGCCTTCTCCCTCTTCGGTAGCGCCCTCGTGCAATTCGGCCTGGTCTGGTGGCTCACCCGAACCACGGGTTCGGCCACCGTCCTCGCCACGGCCACCATCGCGGCGGTTCTTCCCCATGTCCTCCTAGGCCCCTTCGCCGGGGCCCTCGTCGACCGCTGGGACCGGAAGCGCGTGATGATCCTCGCGGACGCGGGCATCGCCCTGTCCACCCTCGTCCTCTCCCTTCTCTTCCTCCTGGGCCTGGCCCGGCCCTGGCACGTCTTCGTCATCCTGGCCCTGCGATCCCTCGGCAGCAGCTTCCACGGCACGGCCCTGGCGGCCTCCCTCAGCCTCATCGTGCCCGAATCCCAGTTCACCCGTGTCGCGGGTCTCCGCCAGGCCCTCGCCGGCGTCAACGGCATCGTCGCGCCCCCCGCGGGAGCCCTCCTCCTCGGCCTCCTCCCGATGCAGGGCCTCCTCCTGATCGATGTCGTCACGGCGGCGATCGCCATCGGGACCCTGGCCTTCTTCGCCATACCCCATCCGGTCGCGGAGGAGGAAAGGGGGAGGACCAGCTTCGTGACCGAACTCAAGGCTGGCTTCGACTACGTCCTGTCCTGGCCCGGTCTCCTCGCTCTCGCCATCCTCGCGATGGCGCTCAACTTCCTCCTCTCGCCCGCGGGGAGCCTCATGCCCCTCGTGGTGACGAAGCACTTCGGGAAGGGAGCCCTCGAGCTCGGTGGCCTCGAGTCCCTCCTCGGTCTCGGCACCATCGCGGGTGGCCTCTTTCTCGGGGCCTGGGGAGGCTTCAAGCGGCGCATGTCCACCACCATCCTCGGCGTGGTCGGCATCGGCCTCGCCGTCCTCCTTGTCGGCCTGGCCCCCCGCGACGCCTTCTGGCTCGCCGGAGTCGCCTATCTCCTCCTCGGCTTCGCCGGCCCCGTCGCCAACGGGCCCATCGGCGCCATCCTCCAGGCTGTCGTCAAACCGAACATGCAGGGCCGCGTCTTCACCCTCGTCGACAGCGCGGCGATGGCGATGATGCCCCTCAGCCTAGCCCTGGCCGGGCCGCTTTCGGACGCCTTCGGCCTCAAGCTCTGGTTCCTCGCCGGAGGAAGCCTCTGCATCGCCTTCGCCCTCGCCGCCCGCTCCATACCCGTCCTCATGGGCATCGAGGACAGCCCTCCCCCCGAGGACCGGGGAGGAGCCTGCCCGAGGACAGTCGCGGGGACAGTCGCGGGGACAGTCGCGGAGGCGGCCGGCTCGCCGCCCGCCTCCGCGGGGCCCACCCGGCCCTAGCGGGGAGGGAGGGAGAGGACGAAGTTGTGGAGGGCCGCCTCCAAGGTCTCGAGTTCCCGCGCCGACAGGCCCTCTACCCTGTCCCTGAGGCTGTGATAGTCGGTCTCGTCGTACTGGCAGAGGGTGAGGGCGGCGGCGCCCGCCTCCCCGAGGGGGCCGGAGTCGACGTTGCGCACCGGGAATTCCTGGGCGCAGTCGATGCCTCGCGACCGAAGGAAGGCCTCGAGGCGGCGGCCGAGCTCCAGGCTCGGTCCGTCGCCGTTGGAGTACAGGGACAGTCGCGTGGGCCTCGCGTCGCCGACCATGTCGAGGTTGAGGGCCCGGAGCCCGCGGAGGGGGAAGGGAGGGGCCGAGGCGAAGGCCGCGGCCCCGCTCAGATTGATCTCCTCGGCGTCCGTGGCGAGAAAGGCCAGGTCGGAGCCGAAGTCCCCGCGGGCGAAGTCCGCGGCGAGGGCGAGGAGAAGGCCGACACCCGAGGCGTTGTCGAGGGCGCCCGGGAAGTATCCCGAGCCCGCCGCTTCGTTGCCCACATGGTCATAGTGGGCCATGAACAGGAAGACGGGTTTGAATCCCTTTCCGTCGCCGTCGTAGGAGGCGAGGATGTCCCGGCAGCGCCTGTCCTCGAAGCCCAGGGGGTTGGCCAGTTCGACGACTGCACCCTTGGCGGCCGCCTCCCGGAAAAAGGGCAGCCTCTCCTCCGAGACCACCATCTTGACGAGCCCCGACCGCGGCTCGGCGAGCCTGCGCGGCGCCGTCCCCGGATAGGCCACCCGCCTCTCCGCGCCGGCCGCGTCCTGGACAAGCAGGAGGCCGACAGCCCCCCGCCCGAGAAGGCCCGCATCATCCCCGTTGTCATAGCCCTGGCTGGAGAGGAGGAGGATCGATCCGGGAGCGAAGGAGTCGCCCGGGCCCTCGAGGAGGGCGAGGGGGCCCCTGGCCGCCGCCTCCACCCAGGCTCCGTTCACCACATCGCGGTAGTCCTTCCTCCAACCCAGCTCGACTGTCCCTCCGCCCGGATAGCTGACCGAGAAGCGGGGCGCCCGGACATAGACCGGCGCCCGCTCGCGAAAGGAAATGACAGTTGTCGGCAGCCCGAGGCTCCGGAAGGCCACCTCGATGTAGTCCCCCGCCTTTATGCCGCCCGCGGAGCCCGCCTGCCTTCCCTCGTAGCCCGGGGAACTGAGCTCTCGCGCCACCTCGATCGCGGCGACTGTCCCCGGGGAGGGCCCGTCGGGAAGACCCCTGAGGAGACTTCCGCCGAGGCCCGCATCGGCCCGGAGGAGGAGGGCGAAGGAAGAGACCAGGAAAAAGAGGGCCGCGCGCGCCGCGCCAGCCGGTCGGACCATGCGTGGAGTTTCCATGCCTCAAGTATGGTCTGTCTTCTCCTCGGCGCCATGGGAAGATGACCGGCAATAAACCCGGCGGATTCCTGGAAAGGTTGGCTGATATTTCGATAACATCCAATTATTGCTATCTTACTAATCTTCCGGGTTCGCGTCCTCCACGGTGATATAATGTCACTATTGCCATAAATATCGGAGGCGGCGAATGAGCTCGTTTAAAGCCGGGGGTTCGAGATTCCTCGGGTTCCTTGCCTCGACCGCGGTACTCCTCCTGCTCGGAGCCTGTCCGGGGACCCTCGCGTCCGGAGGGCTTCCTGGCGGGCAAGACCTGGCGGGCAGTCTCCCCGGCGCGCCCACAGGTCTACGATTGACGAATGTGGATGCCACGATCGTCCGACTCGATTGGGCGGACGGCTCGGACAACGAGAGCGGATTCAGAATCTCCCGCTACAGCTTCCTGTCCGGCATGTTCACCTCGATCGAAGTGGCCCAGCCCGACCAGGTCACCTATGTGGACAGCGGGCTCACTGCCGGCATCGAATATGGGTACAAGGTCAGAGCCTACAACTCGAAGGGCGAATCGGCGGAAACAGCCCAGGTCAGCATCCACGCCGGCGTTCCCGTCGCGGCGCCCGGCGAGCTCGCGGTGACGGCGACCACCTCGACTTCGGTCAGCCTCTCGTGGAGGCAGAATTCGGCGAAACTCGCGAGCTTCCAGATCGAACGCTCCCCCTCTTCCGATCCCGGGGGATTCGTCCAGATCGACAGCGCCACTTCGTGCACGTACACCGACTCGACCTGCAGCGCCTCGACCAGGTACTGGTACCGAGTCCGCCAACTCAGTCCCGACTGGGTCCTCTCGGACTACAGCAGTCTCGTCAGCGCACTCACCCTCGAAAGCCTCGGGCCGCCGAGCTCCCTGACCCTCGCGGCGGGTGCCGCCTCGATATCCCTGTCCTGGACGCCGAGCCCCACACCGGGGGCGACCTACACCGTGTTGAGGAGGAGCGAGGGCTACAGCTACGCCTCGGCCATTCAGAGCGGCCTTGCGGCGACCACCTATACCGACGCGAGCGCCACGCCCGGTTTCCTTTATTACTATTCGGTGAAGGCTGTCCTGGGAAGCGACAGTTCGGCGGCGACCTCCGAGAGGTCCGGCTCCATCGTCTATGTCTACCGGGAGTCCGAGCCCAATGGTCCGACCACCTGGGCCTCCGATCTTTGGTACTACAGCGGGAATTCGATCCTGGCGAAGAAGGTCTTCGAGATCATCGGCGGCTACTCGGGGGCCAATGCCATCTACAACCCCTACATGTACGAGAAATACGATTACGATGTCTTCAAGATATCCCTCGCCAAGGATGACAAGATCACCCTCCGCATCAACTCGGGCAACGTCAACTCCATGAGCGGTCTAGGCGTGTCGGTCTGCTGGGTGGACTCCTCTGACATCGAAGGCGCCCACGCCTTCACCTCGAGCGGCGGCACCTACAGTCTCTGGCTCAACTACGGGCTCACAGTGACGGAGGCTTACATCAAGGTCTCGATACCTACGAGCGCGACTGGTACCAACTATGATTTATCCTTCACTGTCACGAGGTGAGGAGAACGAAAAGGCCCCCCGACTCGGGGGGCCTTCGTGCCGATCATGAGGGAGACTCGGGCTAGAGGTCTCCGATGGTCGCGACCATGACCGCCTTGATGGTGTGGAGGCGGTTCTCGGCCTCGTCGAAGACCTTGGAGGCCGGGGAGCGGAAGACGGCGTCGGCCACCTCCATGTTCCGGAGGCCGTACTTCTTCTCGATGTCCTTGCCGACATCGGTCTCGGTGTCGTGGAAGGCGGGAAGACAGTGGAGGAAGATGGCGTCGGGATTGCCGGTCTTCTTCATGAACTCTGGTGTGACGCTGTAGGCCTTGAGCTGCTCGATGCGCTCGGCGAACTTGGCCTCCTCGCCCATGGAGACCCAGACGTCGGTATACAGGACGTCTGCCCCCTTAAGCGCCTCGTCGACCCTGTCGATAGCGAAGAACTCGATCTTGCCGCCGGTCGTCGCGGCCAGGGCCTTCATCTCGGCCGTGAGCTTCTCGTTGGGGCAGAGTTCCTTGGGCGCGAGAGCCACGAAGTGGAGGCCCATCTTGGCGCTGCCGATCATGAGGGCGTTGCCCATGTTGTTGCGCGCGTCGCCGCAATAGACCATCTTGACCTTGTTGAGGGGCTTGTGCACGTGCTCCTCGATCGTGAGGAGATCGGCCAGGATCTGGGTGGGGTGATCGTCGTCGGTGAGACCGTTCCACACCGGCACGCCCGAGAATTTCGCCAGGTCCTCGACGAGCTTCTGGGAGAAGCCGCGGTACTGGATGCCGTCGTACATCCGCCCCAGGACCTTGGCCGTGTCCTCGACGGACTCCTTCTTGCCCATCTGCGAGTTGGTGAGGAAGGTGGCGTTGCCGCCCTCGTCCCAGCAGGCCGTCTCGAAGGCGCAGCGCGTGCGCGTCGAGGCCTTGTCGAAGATCAGTACTATGTTCTTCCGGTTGAGGAGCTCGCCCTTGATCCCCGAGCGTTTCTTGGCCTTGAGGTCGTGCGAAAGGTCGAGGAGATAGCGGATCTCCTCGCTCGAGAAGTCCTTGAGGGTGAGGAAACTGCGTCCCCTGAGATTGACGGGCATGAAGGGCCTCCTTGGTCGGATTCGGTCCGGAATCCTACCATCCGCCTGCGAGGAGGGTCAAGCAAGTGCAGGATGCATAAATAGTTACCCGGGCTGCATGGAAATGTCTTCACTTGAAGAATTTCACGCCATGGCGCTAAGGGGAGAAGAGACGCAAAGGGAGAACGGACCTCGAAGCTGAGAGAATGACGCCGCGCTATTGATTACTCGGGTGATGCCGCTTTTCATCAGCTCCTCGCCAAAATTGACCAAGAGCCCGAGGCGGAGCCTAGATACCCTCAAATATGTTAGCAACTGTTTCTTGTGGGCCGGAAGCACATGCTCAATCGATTTCAACTCCACAAACAGATTATGTTCTACGATGAGGTCTGCACGAAATGCTTGATGAACCACGAGTTCCTCCCATACAACTGGGAGTGGGACCTGGCGATCCACCGCTAGCCCTGACTTAGCGAGTTCGTAGGAAAGTATCGCCTCATACACCGATTCGAAGAGTCCAGGCCCGGTCTTCTTGTGAATCGCGAGGCAAGCATTGACAACGCGGGAGGCGATCTCGTCTTCCGACATAGCCTTTCTTTCCAGCTCCTTTGCGTCTTGGCGTCCTTTGTGCCTTGGCGCCTTTGCGCGAAATTTCCCATTTTTAGTGCCCTTTCAGTTCCCCTTCTTTGAAGGATAGAGGAAGCGTTTGATGCTTTGTTTGGGGGTCTTCTCGAAGGGTTCCTTCTGGTGCTCGACCTTGCCGATGCGCGAGAAGGCCGCGAGGCGGGAGTTGGCCTCCTTCTTGATCCCCTCGAGGAGGACGCCGGCGGCGTGCTCGGCGGAATGGAAGGCCTCGCCCGCGGCGTGGCCCGCGGCGTGGCCCGCGGCGCGGCCGGCGTCCGCCAAGGCCTGTCCGAGCTGAGTGGCGGCGAACTCGGCGCTGTCCAGTCCGTCCTGGAAGCGGGCCGAGAGCTCCTCGAGGACCTCGGGCTTGAGCTGGATGAGGGCGGTCAGGCCCTTCTCGTCGCCGTAGACGAGGGACTCGGCGACGTGGGGGGAGGCGTTGATGACGGCCTCGACCTCCTCGGGGTAGATGTTCTCCCCCGAGGCGCCGAGGATCATGGTCTTGAGGCGTCCGCGGATGCAGACTCTCCCCTTCGCGTCGATGAAGCCGAGGTCGCCGGTCTTGAACCAGCCGTCCGGGGTGAAGCACTCCCGGGTCCTCTCCTCGTCTCGGTAGTAGCCCGAGAACACGTTTGGCCCCCTGGCCTGGATCTCGCCCTCGCCCGTGTCGGGGCGGGGATCGGCGACGCGCATCTCGAGGCCGCGCATGGCGGGGCCAGTGGCGCGGAAGGCCTGTTTCCTGGGATGGGAGCCCGAGAGCATGGGCGCCGTCTCGGTGAGCCCGTAGCCGATGGCGTAGGGGAATTTCGCGGCGCGGAGGAAGCGCTCGACGTCCTCGGAGAGGGGGGCGCCGCCGATGCCGTAGAAGCGGACCTTCCCGCCGAAGGTCCTCTTGAGCTTGAGGCCGGCGAGGCGCTCGAGGAGGGGTTTGAGGGTCGCCACCTTGTACAGGCCCATGCCGTCGAGGGTCGGCTTCACGTTGGAGCGGTAGATCTTCTCAATTATGAGAGGTACGGTGAGCATGACGGTGGGACGCACGATCTTGAGGGCCGGAAGGAGGGCGGTGGCCGTCGGGGGGCGGTCGAGGTACCAGACCGAGGAGCCCTGCATGATGGCAATGACGAAGCCGATCGTGAACTCGTAGGTGTGGGCCAGGGGCAGGACGGAGAGGAAGCGGTCGGTGCGCTTCAGGATGATGATGGAGCGGCAGGCCCAGGCGTCCCACACGAGGTTCTTGTGGGTCATCATCACGCCCTTGGAGAGGCCGGTGGTGCCGGAGGTGTAGACGATGGCGGCCAGGTCGGAGCCCTCGATGGCGGGCGCCTTCCAGGCGGCGAGGGCCCCGTCGAGGCGGGCGGCGCCCTCGGGACCGGCCGGGTCGAGCCCGGCCGGGGCGCCCGAGACGAGGGCGAGGTCGTCCACCGAGACCAGGATGCGGCCGGCGGCGGCCGCGGCGATCTTGGGTTGGAGCTTTTTCGAGGCGAGGATGAGGACGGCCCCCGAGTGCTCGATGATGTTCTTCATCTGCTCGGGCGTGAAGTCGTTGAGGATGGGCACGAGGACGGCTCCGGCCCTCGAGGCGCCGAGGTAGGAGACCCCCCATTCGGGCCGCGACTCGGAGACCAGGGCCACGCGTTCGCCCTTCTTGACGCCGAGGAGGCCGAGGAGGGCCGCCACCTTTCGGGAGCCGGCTTCGAGATCCTCGTAGCTCAGGGGCGCCTTGCCGACCATGCCGAGGGCCGGTCGCCGGCGATAGTGCTTCGCGCCCTCTTCGACGAGTTCGGGCAGGGTGAAGGAACGGATTGGGTACATGGGTTTCTCCTCGATGCTGGATTGACGCCTTCGGGGGCTCTTGGGTTGCGGGTAATTCCATTTTCCCCGAAAGGCCCATCCGGCTCATGGAAGGAGACCAGCCCATATTCCCGAGACGGTCGAAGGAAGGGTCAAGGCTTTCCGTCTTGATCCACCCTGCCCGCGAGTTCAGGGGTCGAGACGATAGAGGCTCAGACGGTCCTCGTCCGCGGAGGAGACGGCGAGGAGGCCGCCGTCCGGCGAGAAGGCGAGGGCCCAGGGCTTGGCCAGGGTCGCGTCGCCGCCGTCGGGAAGGAGGGCGGCGACAAAGGCCAGTCCCCCCGCTCCGGTCAGGTCAAAGAGGCAGAGGCCATCGCCGGCGCCGCCCCCGCTGACGAGGGCCCGCCTCCCGTCGGGACTCAGGGCGAGGCGTTTGGGATAGTCGAAGCCCAGGGCTCCCGAGACTCCGCTCTTGACGGCGGCGACCGGGACAAAGAGGCCGTCGCCACCCCGATCCAGGCGGATCAGGCACTTGCCGAAGTAGGAGAGGACGTAGAGCGCCGCCCCGTCCGGGGAAAACGCGAGATCGACGGGGTCAGAGAGTGAGGCGAGGGGCAGGAAGCTCTCCTTCGCGACCTTCTGGACGAGGTTGAGGGCTCCCCCCAGGGCATCGACCGCGAAGAGATAGAGGGCATCGTCCCCCGCCGTCCCTGCGGCAAGGAGGCTTCCGTCCGTCGAAAGGGCCAGACAGTAGGGGCGGTCGAAGCTCTCGAGGCCGGGGTCGCCGGCCCTGGCCGCGAGGCGGAAGGGTTCGGGAAGGCCGCCCTGGTCGACAGGGAGGAGAAGAATGGAATCGGAGGCTTCCGAGGCGACGAAGGCGAAGGGAAGCTCGGGCAGGGCCGCGAGGGCCCGGGCCGAAAGGAGCTCGGGAGCGCTCGCCCTTCCCGTGAGGGAAGGAGCTCCCTCAGGGCCGAGGCTCCAGGAAAAAACCGAGCCCGCACCCTCATCGAGCATCAAGCCTCCCGCGGGGCCGAAGGCCAGCCTCGAGGGCGAGACGAGCTCGGGAAGCTCGGTCTTGGTGAGGGCGGCCCGGGGAAGGGGGGAGCCGCCCCCGGGAAGGGTGGGATCGGGAGCTCTCGCGAGCTCGAAGCCAGCGAGGCCGACCCCGTCCCTTCCGAGGGCGAAGAGACGGCGCCCCTCCGCGGTAAAGGCGAGGTCGCGGCAGCCGTCGAGGCTCTTTGCCGCCGCAAGGCCGGCGAGGTCGGCCTTGGTGAGGGTCTCGGCCCAGGCGAGGAACCCGAGGACCCTTGGTGCCGAGACGACCAGGCCTCCGCGGGCCGAGCAGGCCTCGTAGCCCCCCCCCGCCACCCAATCGAGGCGGAACTTTCCCTCGCCTCCGGGAAGGAGGCAGCAGCTCGACTCCTCGGACGCCACGCGCTCACCCTCGAGGTACCAGGAGCCGGGCGCCAGGGAGAGGGGAAGGGTGAAGAGGGTACCTTCGCCGACCGAGACCCGCCGCAGGGGAGGAAGGAGAGCCAGGCTCCGCGAGACGAAGCTCGGGCCCAGGAGGGACAGCACGATGCGGGCGGCGGCCGGCTCGAAGAGTACCTGGACCCTGGTCTCGCAGCCTGCGACGACGAGGACGGAGTCGGCGAGCCCGGTGAGCTTGCCCAGCTCGCCATGGAGCCTGAGTTCGAGGGCCCAGGTTCCCGCGGGCACGGAGGCGAGGGTGAGGGAGCCGGTACCCCCCCTCCCCGAGATCGCCAGATCGATCTCCCCCGGAGCGCCGAGGCTGCCCTCCACGAGGGCCCCCGGGCCCGGATCGCCCGAGGTGGTCCAGGAAAGGGAGATGCTGCCCGTTCCCCCCTCGGGAAGGAGGAGGAGGGTCGCGCTCCGTCTCTCCCCCGGGGTCAGGGTGAGGGAGAGGGAGCCGCTGACCAGCCGCTCTCCGGCAGCGGAGAGGCCGAAGCCTTCGAGGCTCCAGGCCCCCGCCGCGAGCTCGAGGTTGAGGGTCGCCTTGTCGGAGTCGAAGGATTGGACCTGCCCCTCGGCTCCCAGGGCGTCGAGATGGTAGGAGGAGACCGCGGCGGAAGGCGGGGCGAAGGCCCGCCCAGGCGAGCCGAAGGAGAGGGATACTGTCGCGGATGTCGCGGTATCGTCGCTCGGGTTGCAGGCGATAGAACCGATCGCAAGGACCAAGAGGGGGAGCAGGCCAGCTTTTTTGCTTCCAGAACGGCCGGGACGACCCTGGCCCCTGTCGTTCCGTCGCGGCTTCCGCGGCGCCGAGGCCAGCATGAGGCTGAGAAGCCCGGGGGGAAGGGGAGGGCGGGGCGGCCGACCTCCGGCCTGTGGATTGAGTTTTTCCATGAGTGCCTCCTAAGGCGGGTAGACGCCCGGGGCTCCCTGGTTCGCTTCACGAAGAAAAGGACGGGGCTCCTGCCGATATATGGGTGGTTGGCACGGCCGCCTCTGGAGTCCCAGCCTTCGGGCGCTATAATGAAAGAGACGCTGAACCTTCATATGCTGCCGGCTTTCGCCTGCATATGTGTCCGCACCCCCATTCCCTACCGGCGAGAGGTTTTGATGTTCCGTTCCGCCACGAAAGCAGCCCTGTCCTCACTTCTTCTCCTACTTGCTATCGTGGCGGTCGAGGGGCAGAGCAGGATTCCAGCCGAGCAGGATCTTACGACGGTGGCGGCGAACAATTGGCTCCAGGTCGTGGGAACCCCCGCCAACGGCGATCCTGACACCCTCATGGTCGCCTTCTTCGAGATCCCGGACAGCGAGACCTCCACGCTCTATTTCGGCGTCCGCGATCCAGGCACGGACGGGCGGTCGCAGGCAGCCGGCGGTTTTGATCTGAGCGGTCCGCTGGCGACGCCGGGAGTCCCCGACCAGGATACGACCGGTTCGACGAGCTTCAGCCTCGTGGGAGGCATCGGCACCATAAGCAGCTCCTACTCCCGCCTCATCTACTACACGACGATCTCCCAAGCCTATACCCCCGCGACTGGCGCCGGTGTCGGTACCATCGCGTCCTTCAGCGCCGGAAACGTGAACGATGCCGCCTTCACCGCCCCTTCCTATGGTTGGACCTACTTCGCCGGAGTTTCCCCGAGTCAGGGCGAGCACATAGGCAACAAGTACTATTTCAAAGTGATCGCCGAGGCCTCGGCGGCGGTCGGGAAGAACGCCTTCCAGCTCGATGTCTCGTACATGAACAGCGGCGCGCCCACCGGAATCGCCGGAGTCAGTGCCTTTGCCTACGCATGGACCCTCGCCCTGACCCAGAGGACGACCCCTCCCAACACCTGGTCCCTCTATCCCTTCGTCGACGACGGGGCGACCGGCAATGTCGCCGTGCACAGCTGGGACATGGACAACGGCGAGGCCCTCGCCTTCGAGGCGAAGTCCGGCTATCCGCTCGGCGCCCCGACCGTTTCCGTGTCCGCCGCGACTTGGCCGACCGACGTCATGACGAACGTATACTCCATCTCGACCGTGGAGACGAACTCGGGCCAGAACCAGAGGAACGGGACTTGGAAGGAGACGGTGACGGAGAACGCCCTCCCCGTCGGGACCGACGTGAACCCCGCGGTCTTCTGGGCCTCCAACTCCGCGAACACCGCCTGGGACGGCGAGGCCATCGACATTCCGAAGCGCATCTACTCCGCGCCCTATACGCCGCCCGATCCCGACCATGTCGTCATCGTGCCGGCGAGCCAGACCCTCGTCACCGGGGGACTGGCCAACCTGGATCTCCAGATCGTCGACTCATCAGGTTCCCCGGTGCCCTATTCGCGGAAGGTCTATGTCCAAGCGCCAGGAGGGACCATAGCCCCCGACGTCAACCCGGCCGCGACCGCGACGGCCGAGCTCATCACAACTGATACCTCGGGTCTGGGCACCTTCACCCTAACTTCGGCGGTCGCGGGCACCCTCAATCTGACCCTGACTACCGATGGGGGCACCAACGGGTCGAGTTCCCTTCCCGGGGCGCCCGGCACGGCGAGCGTCACCTTTGTCGACGATCCCGGCCCCAAGCCCTCGAGCGTCTCCAATACGAGCTTTCAGGTCAGCGCCGCCTCTCCGCAGAACCTGCCGAACCTGACGATCACCGACACCGTCACCTCGAACATAGGGACGGGGTTCAACCTTCGGGTGATCATTCCCGGGGGACTCGGGGCGGTGTTCGACAACACCGTGGCGACGGTCACGGTCAGCGGCGCGAACGCGGGCACCTGGAACGTGACCTACGTGAATGGCAACAAGACGGCGATCATCGCGGTCGTCGGCAATCCGATCGCCCTGGGGACGACGGTCTTCGCCGGGCTCAGGCTCGCCGGGCCGTTCACCGCGTCGAGCGGGAGTCTCGGGATTTCCTGGACCGGCAGCGACACAGTCGCCGATGCCTCGGACGACAAGGTCATCACCCTGGCCCCCACGAGCTATTCCTGGTTATCGACGGCGGCTTCGTCGGACTGGACGGTCGGGGCGAACTGGGCGGGAGGATCGGCGCCTCCGGCCAACAACGGCACGGAAACCGTCATCATCCCGACAAGTAACAACTATCCGATTCTTGTCGCGGCGCAATCGATCGATATCGCGAATCTCTCGATCGCCTCCGGAGCGAGCATCACACTCGGCGGCGGCACCTCGAGTCTCCGGATCCGCGGAACCTTCAGCAATCTCGGCACCCTCGTCATCGCCGACAACGAGTCCCTCGTCCTCGACTCCGGCAACGACCTCGGCTCGGGAACGATCAGCTATCAGGCCACGAGCGGCTCCAGGTCGATCAAGAACCTCGCCTATTTCAATCTAGTCCTGAACGGGGTGGGGGGCACGTTCACCCTCCCCGGTCCGGTCTCGGTTGCGGGCAACCTCTCGATAGTCGCCGGCACGCTGGACGCCGGGGCGAACACGCTGACCGTGCTGGGCAACTTCACGAGGACCGGGATCTTCACCCCCTCCACCTCGACGGTGATCTTCGCCGGTTCCTCCCCGTCGACCATCTCCGGGGCGACGACCTTCCACAACCTCAGTTGCGTCACGCCCGGCAAGTATCTCTACCTCACCGCCCCCGAGGCCACCACCGTCACGAACACTCTCACCATCAGGGGCTCCGCGGTCTCCCAGGTGAAACTCCACGGCACCTCCGCCTCGGCTTCGATCACGCAAGGCACGACCACCGATGTCAGCCATGCGGACATCAGCAATGTGACGATCGGTTCCGCCACGGCCTACTACTCCACCCTCTCGGGAACCACGACGGGATGGGTCAGCACCTCGGCCAAGACCTGGAGCGGCTCGACCGTCTCGTGGAACACCGCGTCAAATTGGCTACCCTCGGGCGTCCCGACAGCGAGCGACGATGTCATCATCCCGGCCATGGCCCTCCAGCCCGTCGTCGACGCGGCCTACACCGCCCTCGCGAACAGCCTTACAATCCAGTCGGGAGCCATACTCGATCTCTCCGGCAACGCGGGGAACGGCCTCACCCTGTCCGGGGCCTTCTCCAACGATGGCATCCTCAGGCTCGACGGCGATGAGACGGTGATCTACACGAACGACACGAATTCGGGGAAGGTGGAATATCGCGGGACGGGGGCCTACCTGGCGCCTCTCAATGGCGGGAACGCCTACTTCGACCTGTCCTTCCTGGGCGCCGGCGGGAGTTGGTCCCTCAACGCGCCGATCACCGTGAGCCGCAATCTCGCACTGAGCGCCGGCACCTTGAGCGCCGGCACGAACGACGTGACGGTCGCAGGCGACGTCAATCTCGCGGGGGGAACGGTCTTCAGCCAGAGCGGTGCGGGTGCGCTGGTCATGCAGCCCGCGTCGAGCGCCAACCTCAACTCCGGCGGCCTGTCGCTCAACAATCTCGCGGTCAACTCGGCGGGAACGGTGACCCTCTCCGGCAGTGCGCTGTCCCTGGGAGGCAACCTCGTGGTGACGGCCGGGACCTTGGCGACCGGGGCCCGGGGCCTGACGGTGGGCGGCTCGCTGACGGGCGGCGGCACGGTGACGGCGACCACGAGTTCCGGCGTGACGGTGACGGGAGACCTGGGCCTAGGGACCTACAACGCGACGAGCGCGACGACGACGGTGGGCGGGAACTTCTCGCCGACGGTCTTCGCGCACGGCTCGGGCACCCTGACCTTCAACGGGACGGGAAGCGCGGGAACCTACAGCTTCAACAACGTGAACATCACGGCGGGCACGAGGACGGCGACGGGGCCCTGGACTGTGGCGGGGGCCCTGGCCGCCTCGGGCGGGACCTGGGACATCAGCGGGCAGACGATCAACCTGGCGACGAGCGCCGACCTCACGGGCCTCGGGACCCTGACGGCGAACGCGACAAGCCTCCTCAATTTCGACGGGGGCGGGGCGATGAGCCTGACCGCGGCGACCAAGTCCATCCCGAAGGTGACGCTGAACGCGGCGGGAACCCTGACCCTTGCGGACGCGCAGACGATCACGACGGCCCTGACCCTGAGCGCGGGCACCCTGGTGCCCGGGACCTTCACCCACCAGGTGGCGGGGAACTGGGACGACAGCCTTGTGACCTTCGTGCCGGCGGCGGGGACCATCCAGCTCACGAGCGCGACACCGACGATTACGCAGAAGGCGACGAACCGCTTCTTCAACCTGAGCCTCGGGAATGGCGGGAGCCAATCGAGCGCCTTGGTGGTCAATGGGGCCCTGGCTGTAACGGGGACCCTGGCGACCGGAGCGAACCCCCTGTCCGTGGGCGGCTCGCTGACTGGCTTGGGCACGGTGACGGCGACGACAAGCTCGGGAGTTTCGGTGACGGGAGATCTGGGCCTAGGGACCTACAACGCGACGAGCGCGACGACGACGGTGGGCGGGAACTTCGACGTGACGAACCTGACCGCCCCCTCGGGCACCATCGAGTTCAACGGTACTTCGGCGGCGCAGTCGATCACGCCCTACGGCCATTCCTTCGCCGCCGTCGCGATGACCGGAAACAAGGGAGTCAGCCTGGTCGGTTCGGCCAGTTTCGCGAGCCTTTCCACTTTGGCCGGCGAGACCTTCACCCTCGGCGGGGCCTCGACGACCGCTCTCACGGTCAACGGCGCCTACACGAACGCCGGCATCACCGATCTGAGCTCCGCGGGCGCCGCCGCGCCGACGACCCTCGTCATGGCTGGCGCCGCCTCCTCCATCACCAACACGGGGACGATCCAGGTGAGCAACTCGACGGGCCTCGTCGAAGTGGACGGCAGCGGAACCACCACCACCCTGGCCGGAGGCTCCACGGCCCTCAGCCTCAACACCAGGGCCCTCACGCTGAAGAATTTCACTACCCCGGTGTCGCACTCGATAGCGGGGGGAGAGACCCTCAGTATCGTCGGCACCGTCACCCTCGGCGGACTGACCAACGCGGGCACCCTGGCCTTCGACTCCGCGGCGGCTTCGACCCTGGCCCTCGGCAACCTGACCTCGACTGGAATCATCGCCAATGACGCGATCAGGACCTCGGCCATCAATGCGAGCGGCAATGTCTCCATCACGAGCCCTACCTTCCCCAATCCGACGAACAATACCCTCACGATGACGGGCTCAGGCGCCACCTTGGCGGTCGGCGCTCTCACGACCCTCGGCCATCTCGCCGTGAACAGCGCGACCCAGGTGGTCAGAGCGGGTGCGAACCCCCTCACCCTCGCGGGAAATCTCCTCGTCACGGGCGGGTCCTTCGACATGAAGGGCCTCGCCGTCACCATGAGCGGAAGCCAGCTCAGGGGCAGCATTGTCAACACGAGCGCCGCCACATCTCCGGCCTTCAAGGCCACGGCAGCCCTCAGCCTGGCCGCGGCGACCAGCATTTCGACGGTGAGCGGAGCCGGCGGCGGGACCATCACCTTCCAGAACAGCCTGGACGGGGCGGCGGGCGGCGAAACACTCGACCTCTACGCGGGCGCGGGCACGGTGACCTTCACCGGTCTCGTCGGTAACCTCAATCCCCCCGGGGCCGTCGTCGTGCATTCCGACGGGGGCCTCGTCCAGAGCGCGGCCTTCTCCGCGGCCTCCCTGACGCAATCGGCCGGAACCGGAACCGATACGCTCGGCGCGAACCTGACGACGAGCGGGGCTCTCAGCCTCACGACGACGGGCACGATCAACGCGGCCGCCATCACCGTGTCGAGCGGAGGCGGGGCGCAGGATTACTACGGGTCCCTGAACCTGAACGCGGCAGGCACCTTCGCCTTGAACTCAGGGAACGGCAACGTGGAATTCCACGGTACGGTGGGAGCCGGCGCCCTCGGTCGGACTCTCTCGGTCACGGCGGGCGCGGGAACGGTGAAATTCGACGCCTCGGTCGGCTCGGGAACGGCCCTCGGCGGACTCACGGTGAACTCGGCCTCGGCCTTCACGACCCTCTCGACCGTCCTGGTTGATGCCGCCGGAAACGGGGCGGATCTCAGGGTGGACGGCACGGTCAGCCTCGGGGGCACCCTGACCAACTCGAACGCGTCGGGCGACATTCAGGTCCAGCCCGTCTCGCCCGCCGCGGACCTCCTCCTCGCGAACGGGACGGCGATCGGCAGTCTCGGTCTCGATCCAGCCTCCCTCGCCAACCTTCGCGCGACCCGGATGCTGTACCTGGGCTCCTCGAGCGGAACGGGGGCGATCAGGGTCGGACTGGACGGTGGCTTCACCCTCAACTCGAACACCACTCTTCGCCAGCTGTCCACGGGGAATCTCGCCTTCAATCTCGCGGGCGCCAACAGCATGACGATGGCTGCCGGCCTCAATCTCGCCCTCGCGCTCGGAAGCGGCACCGTAGCCCATTCGGGCTCGGCGTCGAACGATCTGACCCTGAGCGGAACGGGGACCCTGTCGATCACCGCCGCGAGCGCGGGCGTTTCCGGCACTCCCCTCACCGCTTCACTGACAAATCTCGGAACGACGAACCTGGTCAGCGGCCTTTACCTGACCGACACCGCGGCCCTCACGGTGAGCGGCAACATCGTTTCGACGAACGGGCCGATCAGCCTCAAGGGCACAGGGGGCCTTGCAGCCAACGCGGGAGTGACGGTCAACTCGAACACCGGCGCCCTGACCCTCGATGCCGGCACGAACACGATGTCCCTCGACGCGACGAGCACGCTCAACTCGACGGGCTCGGTGACCTTGCGGAACGCCTCGGCGATCGGGCTCGGCATCATCACCGGGAACCCGGCCCTGATTATCGGTGTGGGCCCCGATGTGACGGGGGCGGTGACGCAGAACGGCGCCTCGACGATCGCGGTGGCCAGCCTGGCCGCTTCGACCTCGGGGGCGATGACCCTGACGAACGCCAATACGATCCCGGCGGTCGGATCCCTGACGACGGGGGGAGCGACGCAGATTACTACGGGCGGAGCGATGGCAGTGACAGGCGCCGTCAGCACGGGTGCCAACGATGTGACATTGACGGCGACGGGGATCACCATAGCCGCGACGGCGGGCATCAGCGCTCCCGGAGCGAACATCCACCTGTCGGTGACGACGGGTGGCGTGGCGCAGACTGCGGGAGCGGGGATCCTGAACGCCTCGGGTCTCGAGGTGGTTTCGATCGGAGCGATCGCCGCGAGCTACAGCTTCCCGAACGCGAACACGATCTCGAAGCTCGCCGCGAACACCCAGGGCGGGGCCTTCAGTTTCAACAGCGCGAGTGCCCTCGCGGTGGATTCTGTGACGACGCCCGGAATCACGACGAACGGGAACAACCTGAGCCTGAGGGCGAGCGCAGGCGGACTCAGCGTCAACCAGGACATCGTGGCGGGGCCGGGTTCGGTCTACCTGGATTCGGGCAGCGGCGGCATAAGCCAAAACGCGGTGGGCTTCGGCAAGATCACGACCCTGGCCGGCCTCGAGGTCGTGGGCGGCAGCGCGGGCGGCTTCTCCCTGACGAACGGAGCGAACAGCCTCGCCAGGCTCGCGGTCAATACGACGCTCGGCGCCGTGGACGTGTATACCCTCGGCAACCTCTCCCTCGATCATGTCGTGAACCTCGCGAACGACGGCGTGACCACGGGCGGGGCGAACTTCACGCTGACGGCGACGGGCCTGGTCACCCAGACGAAGGCCGTCAATCTCTCGACGACGGGCCTCCTCGCCATAATCACCAAGAACAACGCGGGACAGAGTATCGACCTGAGCGGCGCGACGAACGCTGCGCGGTATATCGATCTGCAGGTGCAGAGCGGAGCCGGGGCGGCGACGGCGGCGGGGAATATCCTCTACGCCGGCAGCGCGGCTCCCTTGACCGTGAACCGGCTCCAGGCCGGCACGGCCTCGGGCACCGTCAACCTTACGCTGGCTTCCGGCCCTATCGCGATCGACCAGTCCGGGCCCATCACCGCGGGAACCTCGGTGACCATCGCGGCCGGCACCAATTCTGTCGACTTCGCCACCAACGGGTCGACCAACAACCTGACCGCGGTGCACGTGACGAGCGCCGCCGCCCTCAAGCTCGACTCGGGCGCGGGCTACAGCCTCGACGGTACGGCCTCGGGCGCCATCGACGCGACGACCGCCGCCGGAGACCTGACCGTCACTTCCTCGAATCTCGCCGCGCCCGGGACCTCGACAATCAATCTCCATCCCTTCGGAAACCTCGTCGTAAATGGGACGATCGTGACAGGATCGGGCTCCATAACCCTGCAGCCGGGCGGCACGACGGCGCTCAACGCCGCCGTGTCATCGACCACGAGCGGCGCCATCGACGTCTACGGCACGACAGCCATCCTGAATGTCGCGGCACCGACGAACCTGCTTTCGACCTCGAGCGCGAACCTCCGTTTCCATGGGCCCGTCGTCCTCGCGAAGAACACCCTCCTCACGACCGGGACCGGGGCGGGCACCGTGACCTTCGATTCGACGGTCACGGGCACTCTCGGCACCGAGACTCTCGGCATCAATGTCGGCACGGGCCAGGTCACCTTTGCCGGACCCGTCGGCGGCGCCGGTCCGAGTGCCATCGGTGCCCTGACTGTCACAGGGGGGGCCGTCGGCGCCCCAGTCACCTTCAGCTCCACGGTCGCACTGGCGGCCGGAGCCTCCCTCGGCCTGACGAATACCAGAAACGTCATCATAGGCGGGGCGGTCACGGCGCCCGGCGGCTTCTCGAGCTCGACGGGCACGGGAGGGGGAACCTTCGACAATACGGGTGGGACCGTCACGACGACCGGTTCGCCGATCGGCATCACCCACGCAGGCAACATCCTCATCGCGGCCGCCCTCGCCTCCGGCGCCGGCGACGTGACCCTGTCCTCCTCGGGGGCGGCGACGACGATCAACCTGGACGCGGCCATCACGACCGGCGACGGCAATGTGGCCATCGACGCCACGGGGCTCACGACGGTGGCGGTCGGCGGCGGCATCACCACCGCGAAGGTGACGGCGGGCAAGGGCAGGGTCACCTTCGGCGCCACTCTCGCCGGCGGCCTTTCGACCGCGGGCAATGTGACGACACAGGGCAGCGCCATCACCTGGACGAGCCCGGCGGCACTCACGGGTGACGTGACCCTCCGCGCAACAGGGGGCGGGGTGACGGATGGAGCGCCCATCTCCGTCGTGGCGGTCGACGACGTCCTTCCCGCCACGAATTCCCTGACAATTGTCTCCTCGACGACCTCGGCGTCGGGTACGACGGCCCTTGGCGGGACCATAGGCTCGGCGGCGGCCAGCCGGCCCAGGAATCTCAGTATTACGACGAACACGGCCCTGGTCTTGCCCACCATCCTTCTAGGCGGGAACCTCTCGATAGTCTCGGGAACCCTCACGCAGCTTGGAGGGGCGACGCTGACTATCGGCGGTACGACCGGTCTTCAGACGGGCGGCGCGGCGGCTACCCTCACCAACACGGGCAATACCCTGACAGGCAACCTGACCGTCACGAGCGCGGGAAATCTGGCGATCACCACCACGGGTGGGAACCTCACCGTGGCAGCGGTCACGTCGTCGGGAACCATCAACCTCGATGCCGCGACTCATACCCTGAGCCTGGCCGGGGCGGTGAGCAATGGAGGCTCGGCCCTAGGCGTCACCCTGACCGGCGACTCCCTGTCCCTGGCGGGAGGTTCGGTGGCCGGAGGCAGCGCGCCTGTCATCCTCCTTCCCTCGACCGCGACCCAGGCAATCAACCTCGGTACGGGAGGCGCCGCTCTCAATCTGACCTCGGCCGACCTGAACGCGATCACGACGACCGGTCTCCTCACGATAGGAGGGTCCGGGAAACAGGGAGCCATATCCATTTCCGGAGCAGCGGTCGCGCCCACCAATCCCTCGGGCGGCATCCGTCTCTACAACGGGTCGGGGTCGGGAGGCATCGATGTTCGTGAGAGCCTCACTTCCGTGGCCGGCCTCGCCCTGATCACGGATGCCGCGATCGCGCGAAGCACGGGCGTGGGAACCCTCACCTCGGACACGGGGTTGCTAAGTCTGAGCGCCGCGAGCGGCATCGGATCCATAGCCGGAGCCAGGCCCGTCGTCGTCGATCCCAAGGGCAGCTTCACCGCCTCCAATACGGGTCTGAACGACCTTTTCGTCAAGACGATCGGCAATGTAACCCTGGACGCCGGTTTCGCGCTCACGGAGCAGAGCGGCGGCCAACTCCGCCTCGACTCGGGCGGGAATCTGGGCATCGCCGCGCCGCTCAGCGTGGCGGGCGCGGGCTCCATCGCCCTGAACGCGGTGGGAACCATCACGGGTAGCGGCAATGCGGTGAGCGCGGCCACAGTGACCCTCGGCGCGAATGCCGCGACCTCGATCGGCCTCTCCGGCGCTCCGATCTGGACCGCCGCCACGACCCTCCTCGATGCCACCACGACGGCCGGCGCGATTTGGGTGAGCAATAGCGGCAATGTGACGGTGACAGCCCAGGCGAATGGCGGCCTTCTCGACCTGGCCAACACCGGCACCCTGACGAGCGGCGGCGCTATCTCCTCGAGTGCCGGCATCAATCTCGTATCCTCGGGCGACGTGAGCCTCGGACACGCGGTCACCGGAACCAGCGGCGTCGCTGTCCAGGTCACCGGCGCGGGCGGGACGATCAGCCACACGGCCGGACTTGTCAGCGGGACAAACACGACCATTCTGTTGCGTGCCGACCGCATGCTCCTCCGGGCCGCCCCCGGAACGGGGACCCTGGGAACGGCGGGTTCGACTGTCGTCATCCGGCCCGAGACTACGGGGCGCCTGATCGACCTCGGCAGCACCACGGACCTCGCGGCCGCCCTCGAACTCTCGACGACGGAGCTGGCGACCGTGACCGGGCGCCTCGTCATCGGCGACGCCGCGCATACAGGACCAATTGCCATAAATGCGGCCAACGCGACCTTCCCGGCCGGCGCAGATCCGGTCCGCCTCGAAAATTCGGGAGCGGGAACCCTCGGCGGCGCCGGCACACTCAATGCCGCCAACCTCGCCTTCTCGATCGGTTCCGCCGTCACCTTGAACTCGGCGGTGTCGACCCTCGCGGGAAGCTCCGGAGGCGGAGGCCTCACGGTCAGCAACACCAAGGGTACGGGCCTGACCGTGACGAACGTGGACGGAATCCCGGATCTCGGTAGTTCCGGCCAACCCCTCGTTCTTACGGAGAACACGGGGGCACTGACCCTGGACCAGCCGGTCAACGCCGGCGCCTCGACTCTGACGATCACCCTCAAAGGCGCCGGGGCCCTCCTGACCCAGAACGCCGCGATCACTGCCACCGGCGGCCTCAGCCTCATCGCCGACGACATGACCCTCGCCTCGGCGGCGACAGTCGGCGCCTCGCCCGTGGCGCTCACAAGCTATGCTCTCGGGCGCGGCATCACCCTCGGCACGGGAACGGCAGGAAGCCTGGGACTCTCGTCAACCGAACTCAACACCATCACGAGCTCGGGAACGCTGACCATAGGCGATGTCCTCCATACGGGGACGATCTCGACGGATGGAGGAGTGGCCCTCACCTCCCTTACCGGGCCGGTCAAGCTGCTCACGATGGGTGGAAACGTCACGCTCGGCAACAGCTTCGCCACCTCGACGACGCCCGGTTCCAGCCTTACCCTGGACGCGACGAACGGTGCGACGACCGGAGTCGTGAGCGGAGCCGGACAGCTCACCGTCGGCAACGGCGGCAACGACGCGCTGTCCGTGACCGCGGGGGCGGGGATCAACCTGGGCAACACCGGCAACCTCGCGAACGGGGTGAGCCTCTTCAATACTACGAGCGGCAACGTCAGCTTCGTGAATAACATAACTATGACGATCGCTGGATCGAACGCCGCCGCCGGCGGGACCTTCGCGGTCACCAACGGCAACGGTACCCTCACGACCTCGGGCGCCCTTTCGACCGCGGGACCGGGCAATGCGGACCTCAGCCTCGCGAGCGACGCCGGCCTTTCCCTCGGCCACAACGTGACCGTCGGCGGATCCGGCGTCCTCACCCTCGACGCCACCAACTCGGGTGGCCTGGCCCAGGGCGCGGGCACCATCGCGGCGACTTCCGTCGAGGTGATCGGGAAGGGCAATTTCTCCCTGGCCCAGGCGACCAACAGCATCGGCACCCTCGCGGCCGACACGAGTTCCGGATCCTTCGCCGCCGACTACTCGGGCCCCATGGCGATCGGCACGGTGAAGGCCACGATCGGAGTGCGCGTCTCGGGCGGAGCCCTGAGCCTGACAACGGCTGCGGGCAGCCTGAGCATCGGCGCCGCAGTCTCGACGGCGGGAGGCGCCGCCGATTTCAGCGCCAATCTGCCCTCGACCCTCTCGGCCCCGATATCCACCGGAACCGGGGTGGGAGCGGGCGGAGCCCTCACCTTCCACGGGCCGGTCAGCCTGGGCGCCAACGTGGTCCTCGACACCGCCGGGACGATCGGACCCAATACGCCCAACACTGTCCATTTCATTTCGACCCTCGACGGTCCCTTCAATCTGACAGTCTCGAAGGCCACGACAACGACCTTCACCGGCGCCGTAGGCTCCACGACGGCACTGGGCGATTCGGGCGCGAGCGCGGCTCTCTCCGTGGCGATGGGCAGCACGACCATCACCTCGACCTTCCGGGCCAATCAGGGCATCTCTACCCTGGCTGTCACCTTCGATGACGATGTGACCATCCTGAACGGCGCGGGGACGGCGCCGACCGCGCTCTCCGGAAACGTGACCTTCGCCAGGCCGACCCCCCAGACCTTCGCTTCGGCGCGCGCGGTGACCCTCGGAGCCCTCGCGACGGACCAGATCACCGTGACGGGCCCCGGCAGCCTCAACCTCTCCACGACTGCGAACAATGCGCCCCTCGTCGTCAACGGCAAACTTGACTCTTCGCTCGGCCTTGTCCTGGGCACCAATGGCAGCGGCGCTCTCACCCTGAACGCGCCGGTCGGAAGCCTCGGAGCCATCCCCCTCCTCACCCTGAATGTCTACGACCTGATCCTGGCTCCGAGCGCTACGGTGGCCGCGACGAACCTAACGGCAAACGCCTCGGGAAGCGCGGGCTGGGGCGCCACAGCCGGCAATCTTTCCCTGAGCGATACCGAGACCTCCCAGTTGACCGCGACGACCTTCACTCTCGCTTCCGCGAGCGCGAGTCCGAGCGCCATTCTGGTCGACGCGGTCACTTCGACGACGAACCTGGGCACCGTGGTCCTGAGCGGCACCGGAGCCGCGGGCGTCGCCTTCTCCGCCAGTGCCAGCGCCTTCCAGGCCCTCGCCGTCACGGCGGCGGGAGGCATCACCCTGACGGGCGGCGGCGTGCCGAGTCAAATCTCTGGCACGAGCCTCACCTTCAACTCTCCCCTCACTCAGTCGGCGGGAGCCTTCGCCCTCTATGCCTCGGGTATTGCCACCTTCGCCTCGACGGTGACCGCGAGTGGTCAGAAACTCTCGATATACTCCGGGGACATCGCCCTCGGCGGCATTGTCGACCTCGGCGCCGCGGGAACAGGAGAGCTGGATCTGTACACTCCGGGAGGAGGTGTCGCGATGGGCCTCGGGTCAACGAACCCGAGCCTGGCTCCCTGGTACCTGGATCAGACGGAGATCGGCCGCATTCAGCGCGCGGGCATGGTCCGCATCGGCCTGGCCGGCGCCGGCGGACAGAGCGCGCCGATCTACTCGACCTTCGCCCGTTTCTCCACCGGCGCGACAGCGTTGAACGCGGGCGACTCGGCGATCCATCTCGCGACGGACGGAGGGGCGGGAGCGATCACTCTCAATGACGCCGGATCCGCCGCCGCCAACGGAGCCCTTTCCATCTCGGGAGCGGGCACCATCGATATCCACGCCGGCACCGGCAATCTCGTGGCCGTCGCCCCCAACGGCCTTCCGGAAATCCAGTCCGGAGCCGGCGGCGTCATCAATCTCTCGAGCAAGGGGAAGATCGGCGCGGCCGGGTTCCCCATCCAGCTCATGGGCGGGCAGGGGAACATCAACATCGTCAGCCCCGACGGCGCCCCCCTCGGCGCCTGGCTCGAGGGCATCGGCGGGGCCATCACGCTCGATACAATCCAGACCAACGGCGGAGCCCTGACCCTCTCGGTATCCGGCGGCGGCGCCCTGCGCCTGGCCACGGATATCACGACCTCGAACGACCTCGTGTTCGCGGGACCGGTCATCCTGCTCAACAATATCAGCATTACGAATACCGGGAGCGGCAGGAAGCTCGAATTCCAGGGCACGGTCGATTCGGGAGTCGTCGCGCCGGACGGCGCCGTGAACGGTAGCCCCAAGAATCTCACGCTCGCCGCGGACGCTGCGTCGGGGATCGTCAATCTCCTCGCCGCCGCGGGCACGAATCCCGCGTCCCTCCCGGGTGGCGCCCTACGCCCGCGATTGGGCGCACTCACGATTTCCAGCGCGAAGGACTTCCTGGCATCGAGTCCGATTGTCGCCTCGAGTCTCGTCCAGACCAGCGGTTCGGGCGGCACGACCTTCGATGGCTCCCTGGACTTGAATACCGCCGCGGGGCTCCAGATCTCGACAAATGTCATCACGATCAACAACACCGTGGCGACCTCGAGCGGCGGTATCGTGGCCCTCGATCCCTCCGGCAGTCTCGCCCTGACCTCGGCCGCGACCATGAACCTCTCGGGCGCCTTCACGCAAGGCGGTGCGGGTACCGTCTCGAGCGCCGCGAACATCACGACGGCGGGCGCCACCCTCGCCTTCGGCGGCCCCGTGACCCTGACGGGCAATGTCCTCCTCTCGTCGGGAGGGGGCGCGGTCAGTTTCGCCTCGACCCTCCGCGGAACCACCGCCGATGCCCAATCCCTGGGGATCACTGCCGGCGCCGGTGCGGTCGTCTTCGCGGGTCAGGTGGGCACGGGAGCGCTTCACCTCGGAGCCCTTTCGATCGTCAGCGCAGGCAACTTCGGCGGCAATCTTGCGGCTACCACGGCCGCCGCGCCGATATTCGCGCTGAGTCTCGTGCAATCCGCCGGCACCGGCACCACCCGCCTCGGCGCGGTCACGGCGACCAACAATGTCGACTTGACGACGGGCGCGACTGTCCTCGTGGAGGGAGCGATCGCGGCGGGAACCGCGGGTCTCCGCTCGACCGCCTCGACCCTCACCATCTCGGCCCCCATCTCGACGAGCGGCGCGATCACGATCGATTCCTCGGGACCGGCGACGATCGCGGCGGCGGGCGTGATCACCGTCACCGGCGCGGCCCCGGTGAGCTTCGGAGCCACGGAGGCCGGAACAGTGACGACCGCGGCCGATATATCGAGCGCGGGGGGCGCGATACGCTATTACCGCGGCGTGAATCTCGGCGGCCCCGTCACCCTGAGCGGCGGAGCCGGCTCCATCCAGTTCGATTCGTCCTTGAACGGAGCCTTCCCCCTCACCCTCAACTGTTCGGGTTCCACCACCTTCGCGAGCGCCGTGGGCGGCACGACGCCCCTGGCGAGCCTCACGACCGATGCGGCCGGATCGACGGCCATCAATGGCGGCGGCGTGACCACGACCGGCGCCCAGGGCTACGGCGACCCTGTCTCGCTCGGCGCCTCGGCAACCTTCACTTCGACGGGGAGCGGGGCCATCACCTTCGGGAACACGCTGAACGGCGCCTTCGCCCTGACGGTGGACAGCTCGGGCATCACGACCTTCGGGGGCTTGGTCGGGAACACGACGCCGCTCGCGAGTCTCGCCACCGACGCGGGGACTGCCGGATCGACGGCCGTGAACGGCGGCGGAATTTCGACAATCGGCACCCAGTCATATGGCGACGATGTGAACTTGGCAATCCTCGACGCGACCTTTGCCTCGGCTGGCGGGGGAGCCGGTGGTGCCATCACCTTCGCGAAGGCCCTGAACGGCGCGCGTGCGGCAACAGTGCATACGTCGGGCCCGACGACCTTCGCGGGCCCAGTCGGCGGAACGACGGCCCTCGTCAGCCTCACGACGGACGCGGCGGGAACCACCGCCATCAATGGCGGCCTCGTAGCGACCGCCGGACTGCAGGCCTACAACGACGACCTGACCCTGGGTGCGGACGCGGTCTTTGCCTCGACGGGCTCGGGGGCGATCACCTTCGCGAAGACCCTGAACGGCGGATTCGCGGCCTCGGTGAATACCTCCGGAATCACGACCTTCGCGGGCGCCGTCGGCGGAACGACGGCCCTCGCGAGCTTGACGACCGATATGGGGGCCGCGGGTTCGACCGCCATCGACGGCGGAAGCCTGAAGACGACCGGGGCTCAGACCTTCGGCGACACAGTCACCGTGGGAGCGGACCTCCTGCTCTCGGGCGCCTCCTTGGCCGCCCAGTCCCCCTTTCTCGATGCGGCCGCCTCGACCCACGTACTCACGCTAAACTTCAGCGGAGCTCTTAGCTTCGCGGCCGGCCTCGGCGACGCCGGGACCGCATACCCCTTCGCCCGTGTCCTCGTCAAATCCGCCTCGAGCCTTTCCCTCGGCGCCGGGCGGAAAATCACCTCCGACCTCTTCGTCGACGCTCCAGGCTCGACCATCAGCCTTCTCTCAGCGGTGACCCTGTCCAAGTCCCTCTACTTCTATCGTGGCACCCTGAATGTCGCGGGGATGAGCCTGGATGCCGAGCAGGACCTCGTGGCCTTCGGGTCGGCCTTCGATTCCGTCGATCACGATTGGACCAGTGTGGCCGGCAACAGCCGGCACGATTTCTTCGGCCGCGCCGGACTCGAGGCGAGGGTGGCGGGCGTGCCGACCGGAGCCGCGGCCGGACAAGCCGCCTTCGGCGACCTCGCCGGTTCCACCATCGTCGTGGGTCGCAGTCTCTACGTGAACGGGGCGAGCCTTCTGGGCACGGCTCCCTGGACTCTGACGATTCCCGACAACTCGGGTTCCCATCCCGTCTTCAACAACAGCGGCGCGGTGACAGCCGACCAGTGGGGCCTTCCTACCTATGCCGTGGCCTTCAACCTGAGTGTACAGAACTCCACCGCCACGGGAGGCGTCGTCGCGGCTGCCTCCGCCCTTCCGGCCGTCCCCGAGACGAACCAGAACGTGGTGGCTGTCGGTGCCAATCCGGGCTGGCAATTCGCGCGGCCCGAGATCTCCGTCGCGGCCACGGCCTACGACGACATCATGAAGGTCACCTTCAGCCTTCCCGTCGAGAACAGCAACGACGAGATCCGGGCGGCGGTCATCGCCGCCACCGCCGCGGCAAGCCAGGGCGGTGCCTGGTACAACAGTGGATCCCCCATCCAGCTTCGCGGAGTCTACTTCGACAGCGCGGCTACCATCGCGACGACGGGGCAGGGCGATCTCTCCGCGATCTATCTCCGCATCGATCAGCCGGACCCCACCTACCGCTGGAACACGGACGCCACGGGATCGAGCGCCGGAGCGGCGGATAGCACGGACCGCGGAAGGGCGGCCCTGGCCCCATCCCACCGGACTCGGGTCCCCGATCTCTCCTTCCTGAAGGGTCTCTTCTCGGCGGCGGCCGGCAAGACTCTGGCGCGCGGCTACAACACCAACTCGGCCGCTCTCTACGCGGCCACCCTGGACGGCTGCGGGCCGGTCCTCATCGCGGTGCGCACGGGGCAGGAGACCCACCTGGCCCCCGCCTCCGGCCAGCAGGCCTTCGATGCTCACAATTATTTCGAGCTTCGCTGGTCGGAGCCCGTCGATCTGGGCGATCTGGTCCGCGGCGTCGATACTCCCAACGTGAGGAGCCAACCGACCTTCTCGGGCCTCACCGAGCACGGAGGGCACTACGAGGGCACGGGTACCGATCCCGCCACGAGCGTCGCGACCCTCGCGGGTTACTTCAGCGTTGGTGGAGTGGCGGTTTCCGGGGCCAGTATCGGGATCGACACGACCTTGGCCTCGCCGACGACCTCGGCCACCCAGAGCTCGAGCTCCCTCTACCGCTCGGCCGCGAATCCCGCGGGGCTCCGCGTCTATCTCGCGGGCTTCGCGGAGGACGCGAGGAGTCTGAATCCCGCCTGGACCTGGTATTGGCCCGGTTGGTACGACGCGCTCACACTTCCCTCCGGAGCGGTGACGGTGCCGCTTAATCCGGGGATCAGGGACGCCGCGGGCAATACCGTCGAAGGCAGCGCCGACAGTTACGCGAAGTACCCGATCCTCGTGAACGACGCCGGCGTCCTTAGCCCCAACGGCGGTGCCAATCTCACCGACCTCCCCGTCGTCCTGGCCAGCTCCGCGCAGACCGATGGAGGCTGGGATGTCTACCAACCCACCTTCGCCCTCGCGAGGAGCAAGACAGACTGGAGCGTCCTCTCCGGCGAGATCGTCCCCCTCGATTTCGACAACAACACGCGCATCGACCGCCTCGAGTTCCACCTCCTCGACAACGCCGACTTCCCCCTCACCTCGGCCACGCCCCCCGACGACCTCACCCTTCGCTGGGCTTCGATCAGGGGATGGATCGACGACTCGGTGACCTCGGGCTTCGAGACCGCCACCTCCTTCTTCGACCTTCCCGACACGAGGGGCGGCTCGCGGCCCCAGCGGTATTCCGGAGGGCCGGTCGCGGTCCCGGCCCAGACCGGCGGCGGTATCAGGGATTCCACCCTGAACAACGTCGCCCTCTCGCACTTCGCCGCCAAGGACGGCAACGCCGCGGCCACACCCTATGACAGTTCACACAACTCGGCCTTCAAGACCTACGTGACGACCCCCCTCTTCAGTGGCGGCGGCTCGGTGGACCTAGCGGACGATCCCTACTTCGCCCTCGTCCTCCGGGACACCGATCCGGGCTATGCCTGGACCGGCAGTTCCTCCCTCTATCTCTCCTACGACGCCAACGGCAATGTCACCGACCTGGCGGGCAATCGGCTCCACACCGTCACCGACCTCAAACTCGTGCAACGCGTTCCGCCGCGCTTCAGGTTGGCTCTCTCCATAGCCGACAGCGCGGCGAGCAAGCTCTACCTAAAATTCTCCAAGCCGGTGAACATCGACAGCGTCGGGGGGACCCTGGGCCTCGTCGACCCCCTGACCAACCTCGCCAATGTCTTCAGCTTCAGCGATCCCACCCTTACCGTGACCGGCGCCTCGGCCATCGCGGGAAGCACGAGTCGCGACGAGGTCATGCTCACCCTGAGCCGGTCGCCCACGGCCGCCGATATCCTCGGCGTCACCTTCGGAACGAAGAACGTCTCGGCGACCGATCCGATCACGGGCGAAAGCATCTCGGGATCCTTCATCATCGACGACTCGGGTACGCCCCTCTCGCCCACCGAGACCCACAGGCTTTCGGACCTCGGTCTCAATGTCGTCCAGGTCAACGCGGCCACCGACGGAGTCCACGACACGGCCGATCCCGTCCTCGGCACAGGGCAGACCGCGACTCCGACCGGAGCCCTCGGCGCCCTCCGCGACTTCGGAGGTTCGGGGCGCCTCCTCGACCGCGACATCACGGTCTACACATCCCTGGAGGGCAGCCTCCTCGGGTCACCGGCCTCGACCCTGCCCATCCAGCTCTTCTACGACGTGGCTCCCGCCTCCTTCTACGCGCCCTTCGTGCCCATCACGGGCCGCGATCCGAGCCTCCCCCTCGCCTGGCTCCCCGGCATCCTCCCCGGCTTCAACGACAAGGCCGATTCCGAGGCGAGGGCCGTCACCGCCTTCGTCAACCCGGGACTCTCGGGCCTGGCCCGCGACTTCCGCATCCCCGGCAACGACTCCGAGATGAAGGCCGGCGCCAAGGTGGGATTCCTCGTCTCCCTCGGCGGCCTGTACTGCCTCCGGGCCTCCGACCCCGACGACCCGCGACAGTTCGACCTCTTCCGCTTCGGCATCGAGGACGTCAAGACCCAGCGCGGAGGCGTCACCATCCTCTCCAACGTCATCGACCCGACCAAGGGCGAGCGCACGGCTCTCCAGATCGTCCTGCCCCAGGCCGGCACGCTGACCGTGAGCATCTTCACCCTCGACGGCGACCTCGTGAGGCGGGTCTACAACGACCGGCAGGCCGCGGGCACCTACACCTACTTCTGGGACGGCCGCAACGCCTCGGGCGAGGCCGTGGCGAGGGGTGTCTACTTCGTGAGGGTGGTGGCCCAGGGCATCGACGAGATCAGAAAGGTGCTGGTGGTGAGATAGTAAGAATTGTGAGCGACCTCGACCCGCCCCGATCGGGGCGGGTCGCCTTATTTCTAGCCGTTGAGGTTGAAGTGGAGTTCGGGAGCGGCGATCTCGACGACGCCGGGCTCGGGTGCGGCCTCATCGAAGGGTGTGATGGAGAGCTCGAGCACCGGGACAGTGCTATCCGTCGGGAAATCCAGGGTACCGGCCGGCTGCAGGCTCAGGATATGACGAGTCCAACCAGGGTTGGCCTCGATCGAATACGTTTCGGCCGAGCTATCCAGATCGGAGTTAGACCCGGATTTTACCACTTGTCGAATCCTGAGCGTGATGCTCCTGGCCGCATAGGGTTCTGCCGCACTCGCCTCATTCACGAAGCTCAAGGCGGGAGGCTTTCGCGCCCATACGGAAAACACCCAGCCTTGGCCGTGGGTCAGAGCAGGTGTGGTATCGGTCGGGGCAAGGAGGAGGCGGAGTCGATATTCGCCGACGATGTCCGAACGAAGCATCCGAAGGTCGTCGATTACGAAATACGAGGGTGTTTCTTTTATCCCGAAGACGAGGTCGGCCCCAATTGCCGGATTAAAGGTGAGATCGGGCAATACCAAGTCGGTCAACGTATTTACTTCAGTTGTCGCGGGAAGGGTATCGAGGTCGACGGTGTAAGTGGAAAAAACGGCGCGGTCGGCCGGGGGGGCGGCGAGCTGGCTCGCGAAGAAGGAGTCGAGGGCGAAGAAACGGAGCTGGTAGGAGTGCTGGACCGTGGAGAAGGTTTTGTCAAGGAGCTGAGATAGGTCAAAGCGGAAGCCGACCGTGTTGGTGGGGATCAAGGCGGGGTTGTTGAAGTTCAGCGAGGTGCCATGGATCGCCCAGGATCCGAGGTCAGGAGGGCTCGTGGCAGTGGGCGGCCAGGTCCAGCCATTGCTCGTGAGGCGGGCTAGGGTGTTGTTGAGACCCTCGAAGTCGCCTCCTGGCATGAGATTGTTCAGCTTCAGGGAATATACGGCGGCATTGGGATCGAGCCCGGTCGGGGCTCCCGCCCCGACGGTTCCGGCCAGAGTCAAATCCATGTATGAAAACCCCGTGCTGTCGCCAGCATCGGTTGCCCCGCGCCAGGCCCAGGTCCACTTTTTGGGCGTAAGGTAGCCGGGGTTTGCGTAATTGAGGCCGGGGTCGAGGAGATTGGCCGCCCCAGTGGCGAGGTCTTGCTGGTCCAGGCCGCTGGCCGCGATGAAATTGACGCTCGAATCCCGGTAGTCCGCGAAGGGGTCCGTGATGCCGAGGAGGAGGGCCAGGCGGTCGCAGCCGCCGAAAAGGAGGCTCGAGGCCAGGGCTCCGGCCAGCACCAGCCCCCTGGGGACAGTCGCTGAGGCTTTGCGGACAGTCCGGGGAGGCTGTTCAGCCGTCAGTGAAGGCTCGGGGACAGTCGTCGGGTCCTGAGGGACAGTCGTTTCGAGGGGCATACGGTCAATATAGCGCGCACCCTCGTCTTCCCGCCACTCGGAGGGTCTGGACCCCGATGGCGACTGTCCCTCGCGTTGCCCTCGCCCTGTTTTGGAGGTATACTGCCCCTGACGCTGACGTAAAGGAGACACCCCACCATGAAGATCCTCATGGTCTCGAGCGAGGCGACCCCTTTCGCCAAGGCGGGCGGACTCGCCGACGCGGTCTCCGCCCTTTCCCGGGCCCTGCAGAGGGCAGGGCACGACGTGCGGATCCTGCTTCCCAGGTACTACTGCGTCGATCGCACCAAGCTCGAAAGGGTCACCGAGTCCTTCAGCGTCGAATGGCCGGCCGGCTCGATCCAGGCCGGGCTCTATAAATCAGTCCTGCCGTCCTCGAAGGTACCGGTCTATTTCATTGACCATGAAGGGCTTTTCGGCCGCGATGGCATCTACGGCACCAAGGCCGAGCCCGATTTCGCGGACAATACCGAGCGTTTCGGCCTCCTTTCCCGGGCCGCCTTCAAACTCTGCCGCCACCTCTCCTGGTTCCCGGACATCCTCCATGCCCACGATTGGCCCACCTCCCTCGTGCCGGTCTATCTCAGGGAACTCGAGCGGGGAGGGGACTTCGCCAGGACGGCCAGCGTGCTCACCGTGCACAATCTCGGCTACCAGGGCGCCTATCCCGCAGGCCGCTTTCCCTCGACCGGCCTTCCCTGGGAGCGCTTCGGCCCGGCCGGCTTCGAGCGCGGCTCCACCCTCAACCTCCTCGCGGCGGGCATCCACTCGGCGGACTTCCTCACGACGGTCTCGCCCACCTATGCGCGCGAGATCCAGACTCCAGCCCTCGGCGCCGGTCTCGACGGGCTCCTCCGGCACCGAAGCGCCTCCCTCGTCGGCATCCTGAACGGCGTCGACGAATCGGAATGGAATCCCGAATCCGATCCCCACATCCCGCGGACCTACGGACCGGCCTCCCTCTCGGCGAAGGACGAGTCGAAGGCCCGGCTCCAGGCCGCCATGGGCCTCCCCATCGATCCCACCGTCCCCCTCATCGGAATGACCACCCGGCTCTCCGAGCAGAAGGGCATCGGCGAGCTCTTCGGTCCCCTTCACGGCTCCGCCTGGCGCATCTGCACCGAGATGCGCGTGCAGATGGCGATCCTGGGTTCGGGCGAGACCTGGTGCGAGGACGAGCTCCGTTCCCTCGCCTCGCGCCTCCCGAATTTCCGCGCGCGGATCGGCTACGACGAGGCCCTCGCCCATCTCATCACGGCCGGCTCCGACTTCTTCCTCATGCCCAGCCACTACGAGCCCTGCGGCCTGGCCCAGCTCTATGCCCTCCGCTACGGCACCCTGCCCATCGTGAGGCGCACCGGCGGGCTTGCCGACACTGTCGAGAACTATGATGAAACCTCGGGCTCCGGCACTGGTTTCATGTTCGATCAGCTCACGCCCTCCTCGGTCTTCGACACGGCGGGCTGGGCTGTCTGGGCCTGGTACAACCGGCCCGCCCAGGTCCTCGAAATGAGGAAGCGAGCGATGTCGAGGGTCTTCTCCTGGGACCGGAGCGCCGCCGAATACCTGAAACTTTACGAAATGGCCCTCGCCGCCGCGAAAAAAGCCGGCGCTGCGCACTGATCTTGGAGGAATGATGCCGACAACCACCGAAACGAGGGTCTCCGACGAGGCCCTCCGAGACCGCCTCGTACAGGCCTTCAAGGGACGAAGGGGCGAGGCGACCACAGCGGACCTCGTCGCGACGACGGGTCTTCCCCTCGACCGGGTCGAGGCCGAGCTTCCTTCGATCTCCGATGAATTCGGGGCCCGCCTCCGCGTCACCGAGTCCGGCGAGCTCCTCTATTCCTTCCCCAAGGGACTGAGAAGCCGCTACCGGGGTTTCGGCCCCTCCCTCAGCCGCTTCTGGAAAGCCTTCAAGAAGGGCGCCGTCGAGGCAGCGATCCTTCTCTTCAAGGCCTGGATCGTCGTCATGCTGGTCGGCTACTTCGTCCTCTTCATCGCCCTCGCCATCGTGGCCCTCGTCGCCTCTGTGGCGATGCGCTCCTCGGGCAGGGACGGGGACAATGACCGCGGCGGCGGGATCGGCGGGGTATTCCTCACCGGCAGGTTGCTCGACACCATCTTCAACATCTGGTTCTATTCCGAGGTCTTCAAGGATCCGCGGCAGCGCGCCTGGGAGGCCGACGCGAGGGACAGGAAGCGCCGCGAGCGGAGACCCCTCCACAAGGCGATCTTCTCCTTCGTCTTCGGCGAGCCCGACCCCAACACCAACTGGGACGAGGTCGAGCGCAAGGCCGTCCTGGCCTGGCTCCAGGCGCACAAGGGCATCATCACGATGCCCGAGTTCCGCGCGGTGACCGGCCTCGCGCCCCTCCAAGCAGAAGATCGCATAACGCGTTATCTCAAGGACTTCCGCGGCAAGCCCGAGGTCAGCGAGGCCGGGACGCTCTACTACGCCTTCCCCGACCTCCTCAGACGAGCCGATTCGGCCCCGGCGGGAAGCGGCCTCGTCATTCCCCTCCAGAGGCTCCGGCCCTTCTCGGCCAACAAGGGAAAGGCCAACTTCTGGTTCGGGGCGATCAACCTCGTCAATCTCCTCTTCGGCGCTTACTTCCTCTACAACGCCTCCGTGCCCCATTCCTTCCGGACGGTCATGGTGCGGGGGAGGGAGGTGATAGCGGCGGGCGGGGACTTCTTGTACATCGTCACGGCCCAGCTCGCGAAGGCGGCGGGGATCGCGGATCCCGCCGGACTGATCGCCGTGGCCCTCGGCTTCGTGCCCCTCACCTTCGCCGGCCTCTTCTACGCGATCCCGGCCCTGCGCCGGCTCCGGCTCGCGAGACAGAACGAAAGGATCAGGTTCGAGAATCTCCGCCGCTTCGCCTACAAGGAGGTCCTCGACCACCCCGAAGGCATGAAGTCCACGGCCATCAAGCCCGACCACGAAGAGGCCAAACCCGGCGATCCCCGGGCGGCCGAGCGCATCCTGGTCGAGTTGGCGGCCGCCGAGGGCGGAGAGCCCGGGGTCGACGACAGCTGGACCTGGCCCGCGACCGCCCGGGCCCGCAAGGACGCCGAGCTCCTCAGGGCGGCCATCAAGAGCGGTGACTTCGCCCTCGGCAAGACCGTCTTCGACAGCCACGAGTGACAGTGACAGTCCATGAGCACCGGGGGAGGGGCATCCTTCTCGCCCTCCTCTCCGCCACGGGCTTCTCGACCCTGGGGCTGTTCGCCAAGCTGATCTACGGCGAGGGCTTCAGCGTGCCGGGGGCCCTGGCCTGGCGTTTCACGGCCGCCAGTCTCTTCCTCTGGGCCTTCGTCTTCGTCACGAAGCGGGCCCTGCCCAAGCCCCTCTGGCCCGTCATCCTCCTCGGCTTTCTCGGCTTCGCCCCCCAGGCCGGGCTCTATTTCGTGACAGTGAGCATCCTCGACCCCGGCATCGCGGGGCTTCTCCTCTATCTCTATCCTTCCTTCGTGGTGATCATCGGGCTCGTCGTCTTCCGGAAGCGTCCCGGCTGGATCAGGACCGCCGCCCTCCTCCTCTCCCTCGCCGGCTGTCTCCTCACCTTCTGGAAGGCGGGGAACTACCCGCCCCTTGGCATCGCGATGGGAGTGATCACCGCCGTCTTCTATGCCGCCTATCTCGTCGTCGGCGACCGGACCCTCAAGGAAGTCGATCCCATCGCCGCGACCGCCCTCATCATGACCGCCGCCGCCCTCGTCTACTGGAGCATCGCCCTCGGCACGGGTTCGGCCAAGCTCCCCTCGAGCCCGGTTTCGGTCGTCGGCATCCTCGGTGTGGCCCTCGTCGCGACCGTCCTGCCCGTGACCACCCTCTTCGCCTCGATGCGGATCATCGGGGCGGCCGACACCTCCCTCGTCTCGACCCTCGAGCCGGTTCTCACGATCGGTCTCTCCTCCCTCCTCATCGGAGAAAAGTTCGGGCCCCCCCAGCTCGCCGGAGGGGCCCTCATCGTCGTCGCGGTGCTGCTCATCGACCTGGCCCCCCGTCTCGCCGGCCGCAAGGCGGCGGGAGAGAGCGGGAGCGGAGCGGGCCCGATCGCCTACTGATCCTTGAATTAGCAGGGTGCTGACAAAGTCCGATTTTCTGCCAATAAAGACATAGGTCTGATAGAATTCCCCCGACGGGGGGCACACCATGATCGGAACGCCGGAACACGATGACCTTTTCATGTACAACGTGAGC
>Ga0334722_10000794_pt1 | contig 43506 bp, 77 predicted proteins | sample C3_bottom_MG_FD_207210 | JGI IMG/M metagenome (GOLD analysis project Ga0334722, IMG submission 207210) | Sediment microbial communities from Yellowstone Lake, YNP, Wyoming, USA - C3_bottom | ecosystem: Environmental > Aquatic > Freshwater > Lake > Sediment | place: USA: Wyoming | collected...
GGCTTATAAGGGTTGCTAACGCAACCCTATTTATATAGTAGTATAGTTTATATAGTCTATCATTGAGTTTAAATTTTATGTTAGTAGTTTAAATTAATTGTATTATGTTTATATTAATTGGATTGAATTTAGGGTTAATAACATTGGATGATAATGTTAATAAGATCTGTGTTGGTAAAGAGTTATGTATTATTATATTAGGAATTTGATTCATAGCCCTTAAATCTGATCTGAAACCTGTTGAAGCTTTAGTATTACTTGGTGTTATTCTATTTGCATATGTTGTTCTGATATATCCCAGTCTGGAATATGATGGACATTACATTCCTAATGGAACAACTGTCATACAGAATTATTGGATTACTCCAAACCAAACTGAGATACAAGTAGGCAATATGGATTATGATTTAAGATTAGATCTTTTGAACTCTAATCATTTTACTCCTGCATGGCTTAATGAGATTGGTGCGCTTGGATTATTGAAGGTATCAAAGATTCTCTTTAATGATTATAGAATAGTACCTTTGATTTTTAGTATGGCGTTGCTTGTGTTAGTTTATTTTCTTAGCTATAAAATTACAGGTAATAGGATAGCTTCTTTGTTATCAGTCCTGATTGTAGCCAGCAGTAAGATATTCTTTTGGTACAGTACGAGTATGGTATACCCTAACTTCTGGGTACTCTTCTTGCTTCTTGCGGTTTATCCCCTTACCAGGAAGTCAAAGTATTCTCATCTATCATTCTTAACTTCAATCTTTTCTAAAGGATTATCTTTTGTTTTCCTACCTATACTACTCTATTATCCTGTGAAACTCAGGCAAAAGGGCATGATATTTGGGTATGTTTTGGTGTCAAGTTTGATTGTTGGTATGATTCTAGCTTTGAATTTTGTAGGAAGTAAGGTCTATTTCCATGTTGATAACATAGACAAGATAACAAACTGGGCTACCAATCTAAAAGCTGATCCTATAATACTTGCCCTGTTGATACCTGTAGTCTGGTGCCTGATATATCTGCACAAGAAGAGAACAGCGTACAGTGGCTTCCTTTTGGTTTCATTATTGTATTCGATGTTTGTACCATACATACTGGTTCTCTTTACGGACTATGTGGACCAACAATATAGGTTCTTACCTTTCGTGGTATTCTTTGCGTTGTCTTGCTCATTGATAATATCTAAGGGAAAAATCCTAGTTGCACCATTCAAACGGTTCTAGTAAATGTTTATTAGTTTTGATTCTATCCTAATATCATTGCATAAAAAACTAAGTGCAGGAGTCCATATGGTCAAGATTCGTGGTAAGGAAAGAAAGGTTAAGGTTTTGGCTAGTGGTCGCTGGCAATTCATGAAGAAATAAAACTTTATTTACTATATTTGTTTTAAGAGACATAATGTTAGGAAACATGATTAGCTCCATAGCATCAAAGAAAAAAAGCAAAGGTTATAGAACATCTAAATTTACAGGCGGACATCTAGGGTATTGACCGATATAGGATCTGTCGGTGCTGCTGCGGTTACAACAATTGGAACACTTGCAGTAGTTGGTATGGCTGCTAAAGCTGCTGGTGGCATCAGTAAGAATGTTGGCAGGATGCCAAAGACAAAATCAAATTATAGGGTATTGAAAGGTACCAGACCTAGAAGTTCAAAAAGATCAAGTAAGAAGTTTTCAATCTGGGATTAGTTTTTAATTCTGCAATGGCATTTACATTCTTTAGTTTCATTACAATATGGTGAGTCATGATTCCCTTTGTAACAAGGCCAACAAAGTGTACTACCTGGCATTGGGTGGTTCCATTACGTTTTGATGTTTATTACTTCTAAGCTTTAGTTTGTTCATGGTAGCTCTTGGGTTACTTCGTAATCTATACAGACAGCAAGGACACCAAAGCCCTTCATAGTTTATAAAAATATCACAAGTCGTACACCTTTTTTGTCCAGAGAAATATCTTCCTATGCCTTTTGGTTTTGTAGCTTTAAACTTTTCACATAGACCTCTGCATGGCATTAGTTAAACACCTTCATACAGTTTTCACATATTTGATAATAATGTTCAATTAGTTTCTTTTTGTTATAGAATCCTAGAATAGTAAAGTATTTTCCATAATCATAATCCTTATGCTTGTCACAATAGAATTGACCAAAAGACCAAGTTTGCTTATCCAAAAAAATCATCCACTGGATCACAGATACAGTCTTTTACTTCATAACCACATCCTTCACAATATTCTTCTTCAATATCTAAACTCATGTTAGAATCGCCTTTGAGAAAGTCATTTCCTTTTCGGGTGTGAAAACAAATTTACATTTGATGCAACTCCTTAATACTTTACTATATCCTCTCTTACTGCATCTAGGGCATGTGGTTCTTTTTGTTTTGGATTCTGTAGGAAGATGTGTTCTTTTCATTATAATGTTGTTTCTTTGGTAGAGTTTGTTTTCTCTTTGTAATGCTTTTTTGGAAACAAAGACACTCATGAGATCAACTTTTTGTGTAAGTCAACAGCATGTTGTTGTGTTACTATATTATCAGAGTAAAATGGATCTCCATTTGGTAAGATAATTAATATTCTTTTAAAACCAGAAGTACGATCATCTATTATCGTACAGTTTTCTTTGGTTAATTCAAGCTTCATATTGCTCTACCTCTCTTCTTTACGAAAATATCAGAGCCAGAACCAATGACCTCTTCCTCACCTGACAATTGATTGCTTTTGGATAGAATTTCTATTTCTTCATCTGTTATTTTTGGTTCATCCTCTTCTGTGATTGTCTCTTTTACCTCTTCTGCAAGTGCAGGATCATTCTCTTCAGAGATTACTTCATCATTGGTGATAATTTCTTCTATCATATACTATTATCTCTCTCGTGCTAACTCTTTTTCTTTTTTGGTGATTTTATGTAATAAAGCTTGAGCTTGATAATAATGTTCTTCGACTTCTTTATGGTTACATTTATTGAGATAGTTATCCCAACTCTGTAGAGACCCGCCAAATGCTGGTGTCATTTTAAAACCAGGATTACTCCAATTATCTAACTTAAAAACAGGGTTACCTGAACCATGAATTTTGATGTATTCTTCTAACTGACCAATAATTATTTCGGACATAGTTCGCCCTTCTCTTTGCGCTATTTTTTTAAATTCTTTCTGCAATGAGGGAGTTATTCTTATAGTAGATTGAATTTTGTAATTTGGTTTGGTGGCATCAACATCGCCAAGACTATTCATAGAATTTTGCTTACAGAGTAATAGTAAATAAGATTATTGGTGAATGAAATTAAAGAAAAATGTTGAGGTTAGTCTTGGCAGAGAAAGTCCCAACACCTTTCTTATACCATACTTTACGGTAATGTTATTAATAAATATAACTATTGTTAATAAGTTGATTCTATTCAGGTTTCTTAGAGTTTTCAAGAATATGCCTGCGTATCAATCTATTTAGAACATCACCAATGTTTTGATTTTTCTCAATGCAAAGCATTTTGAATTTTTGGTATTGTTCTGGTTCTTCTTTCCAAGTTGTCATGACATTAAATAATTAATCATTTAATTAAATATATCGTTCATGTTTTTTATGAAAAAATGTTTTCTTATATAAGACGTGCCTTTCCACTCTAGATATACTTTTGACGAAACGCTACATTCGTCAATTCATTTTAGGAAAAAATTTAGGCATAAACCTTTATTTCCACTCCACGCATAATAATTAAATAAATAATTAATTTTCAAGATACTACTACTACTAAGCTTAAAACGCAAGCTGTATACGTATACTGTATACGTATACACTATAAAAAAATAAAACTTACAAGATAAAAATCGGTTAATTATTTAATTATTTATTTATTGTTGATTCTGTTTCTTACCCATGCCAAACAATCCAGGCTGCTCTTCTGATACTGATTTTGTTAGGGAGTGCCACCGCTTGCCCTTTACTGCTGGCGTGGCGTGCATGGCATCATCAAAGGGTTTTAGATATTGCTCTATGGCAAACATATCGGCTGTAGGTACCTGCATGGCTAGGGCTTTCTTTTCCAACTCATACAAAGCAAGTAAATCCTTATAGTTTTGTATCTCTAATGCAGCCTCTTCATCTGTTAACTTTGAAATGTCAGGCTGTTTTGGCTTGACTGGCCCTAATTGTTGCTTGGCTATCTCAGGGTTCTTGGCAAAGTCAAACAGTTCGGCTCTTAGCTTACCTATTTCAAATACTGCGTTTAACCCCTTACCATTCTTGAAAATAAGACAGGAAGTCTGAAACCTACCAGGATCTTCGCCCAGTTTGTCAACTAGAACAGACTTGGCATCTAAATTAAATCCTGGCATACTCATTGCTTATGAACTCCTAATCACTTGAGTAAAGTTATGAGAATGTTGTGATTCTTCTCTAAGAAATTCATACTCTTTAAAACAATGCGAACAATAAAACTTGTTACATTTATTGCACCAAATTAAGAATAAAAACTCCTTGTGACATTTATTACATAATTGGGCTGTCTCTTGCTTCAACATATCTTTTAAGGTGATGGTCCTAATTCTGGCTTATTACCCATTGTAAAGAATACTATCATTGCTATTGCAGCAGCAGCACCTAATAAAACCACCAAAAATCTCATGTCAAAACTTCCTTGAATCCAATGCTGGAAATTATCCTCTATCTTTGCCCTTCTTTTTAACAACATTAATGCTCTGGATGCAGAAAAGTTCTGGTAATCCTGCACTTCCTTCATTTGTTGCAAAACTACATGGGTTGTGATTGCTGTTTGTAAGAGTTGTTTTCCACCCCCACCGCCAGAGCTAACTTCTGTCTCTTCCTGTACTTCCACTTCCTTTTGTAAAATAATTCCAAGACTGTGCCAGAATCCTATGCCAAACTGTTGTTTCTGGCTTACAGGAATTAAAGTGTAAGCTGTGCCACTTGGATCTATTATTAATTGAAAATGTCTGTGAAAATGCAATCTCGGATTTTTCATTATCCAAATATTATGTCCTGTCATTTTTTTGGGCTTTGCTTCATTGTTTAGTATTTCATCAATTTTTGACTCTCTTCTTTCCATATCATAGATTGATTGGTTTACTGCGTGAGTATAGACATGAACCTGATTTATTGGACTAACTGTTAGAATCTTCTTTTCAAGTCTTTTTTGGTGTTTTAGTAGTTTTATGATCTCTTTTTCATCCTGCGGAGTTTTCTGTTGTTTTTGAACTAGCAACTCATACTTGACCTTAATTTGTTCCATTTTAGCTTGTATCTTTGGTGGTACACTTTGATATTCTACAGGCTGTAATGGATTGCTTAACCAATAGACTCCCTTCTTGCTTTTGAAGTAAGGCTCGTATTGTTGAGTGATCTTCCCAAATTTTACCTTCGTTGGATAGAGCATTATGACAACTTCTTGTGACCATCTTTGAAGTAAAGGGAAGCCAAAGAGCCAAGTTATCGCAACATAGAAAGCTGGAATAAAACCAATTAAGATCCACTGCCAAAAGACTCCCATCCAAATAAACACATTCAACCATATTGGTGCAGTGTTAGGATCAAGAACTTCTACTACCATTAGGCTGTTACACTTCCTGGTGGTTTTGACTTAACCTTTGGTACCTCAAACTGTTTGTCTCTGTACATTTGTCTGATATAGTCAAGGTTGGTCTTTACTCTACTGGCAATCAATCTACTAAGCTTAATGTACATAGATGCGTAATTATCCATTACCTGATACTGATTCTTTGCATCCAATGATGGTTGAGGAAACTTGCTCTCATCCTCACCCAATAGTATTAATAGGTCCATTGCATGGCTACAGGCAATCATCCAGTCCTTATTCCTCACAGCCTCAAATACCATGTGTATGTACTCTCCCTCATACATTTGTTGATAGCTTAGAGCTGTTGAACCAGATGCCAATAGGGTACAAGTGTGCCTGATGTTATTAAGAATATCTGTACATATTATTATCTGGTTATATATAAGAGAAGGTGTGAATTTATACTTGAAGGCATGAATATAAATTTAGTAGTTGAAGTATATACTTAGTCACTAACATTCGCAGATTTAATAACAAATATCAAAAAATTTAATAATCATTATAGGAAACTTGATTTATGGCATCACAAACAAAGGGGAGAAAGGCATTTTATGTCTATGTTGATGAACCAATACATCGTGCAATCAAAGTGTATGCAGCAGAAACAGACCAAGATATTTATGATGTTATAAAACCATTTACCGATAAATTCATCCAATCTGTGTTAGAATTGGTGGCTCAAACTAAAGAAATGAAACATCAGGCTGAATTAAAAAGATTGAAGGAAGAAGAGGAAGCCAGAATAGTAGCAGAAAACCCCTTAGAAGTCACTGGTCATGAAGTAGATCCTGTAGGAACGGTAATTGAACCCCAAACGTGTTAATGTTTGGTTCTTTGTAATTCTCAGTTTCTTACCAGTTGTGGCCTATTATCCTCTTATAAAAATGAAAAAAACCATCAAAATGACTCTCATAAACATCATACTGGCATTTGGGCTGGCTGTCTTTATTCTCTATATTGGCGCACTCAAATCCTCACCTTCATCTTTACAAATGGCTTCTCTCATCATTACATATGCGGTAATCTGGATAGTACAGCCTGTCTTTGTGTACCATTGGGCAAAAGAACACAACAAAAAACTAGAAAAAGAAGCAACTCTTCATACTTAAATATTGTTGAGGTGTAATCTTTTCAAATGGGATTAAGAGCAATAGCTGGCGCAACAGTTACAGGGTTCATTATGATTTACATGTTTTGGTTTATTATTCCAGCATTACGAACAGCATACACAAATGAGATTACTGTTATCAATACAAATTCAACTACCATGCAGACTTTACTTCCTATAACAAACAGTTGGTTTGTTCTTTTAGTTCCACTAATTGCAATCGCTGGACTTTATACGATCTACCTTTATGCCACTCGTGTGGAAAGTTTTGATGAATAGATATATGATGAAACAAAGAGGTGATGATGTGCCATAATGAAGATGGTTATCGGCACACTTATGGGAATTATTCTAACTCTTTACATGATGTATTATTTTTATCCACTTTTAAATATAGGTCACATTCAAATGGCAAGTTTTTTTAATGCAACAGATCCAACAATCTCACTATCTTATATTATGGGTGACGGAATCCTCACATCATTGCCTTTTATTCCAATTCTAGTTGGCTTGTTTATTTTATTCGCCTACAGTTTAAAAAAGAGTGTTTTTGAATGAGTGATTTCCAATGACGTGCATCTCCACAGGGGATTGTTATCCCACTATGCCAATGGATGTTTTCAAACTTTATGATATTCAGTATGGTGCTGGTATGAGTTTAGTTATGATGGCTTTGATAATAGCTGGAATAACACTTGCTATCTATACTAGAAATAGAAGTCTGCCAATGCTTACCATATTAGGAATTTATGAGTTTGCTGCATTTGGTTCCATTGTAACTTCGCATTACGTTTCATCGCAGTACCAAATTTTAATTTATGTTACTATAATGGGTTTTGCCACAGGCGTGATAATGTTAATTTTTCGTCTCATTAAAGAATGAGTTTTTGATAAAATGAATCTACAAATGAAATCACAATTGAGTAAAACAAAGGAGTTGGCTTAAAATGAGAAAAGGTGAGAAAATGCCAGAACATCAAAAACAATTGATTTCCAATTCAGAAAAAGGGCGTATTGGTACTTGGGAAGGTAAGAAAAGACCACCATTCTCAATAGAATGGTGTAAAAATATTTCTTTAGGACATAAAGGTATTGTTACTTGGAATACAGGATTAAAGACTGGTCCATTAAGTCTTGGACATCGTAAAAAGATTGGTATTGCAAACTCTAAGCCGAAACCCCCATTCACAGAAGAGCATATATCTAATATAAAAAAAGCTAGAGCTAAACAAATCATGAAACCACATTCAGAGGAATCAAAAGCAAAGATGAGTGCAAAGAGATCTTTATGGGTATTGCCTATGAAGGATTCTAAGCCCGAAAGAATGATGCAGATTGCATTGGCATTGAATGGAATTAAATTTGAAAAGCATAAAGTGATGAAGGATGGTAAAGGGTTTTATCATCAAGTAGATATTTTCATAAAACCAAATATTTGTGTAGAAGTAGATGGTGATTATATTCATGGGCATCCAGATAAATACCATCCTGATGATATATTGAAGAAAGGATTATCAGCAAAGGAAATTTGGGCAAAGGATATTAGAATTAATCATAAATTAAATTTATTAGGATTTCATGTAGTTCGTATTTGGGAAAGAGATATTAAAAGTAATGTTCAAGATTCTCTACCGAGTATAATGAAATTAATGCAAACAAATTCTGAGGTGATGGCTTAGCCATGTACTTTCGGTAAGCTTGCTATAGTGATGTACTTCTTTTCAATATCTATGCTGTTTGGTGCTTATTTAATGAACCAAGTTTTCAATGATCCAATTCTCGGTGGGAATGGAAATATTACATTTGATGCTTTAGATAAATTATCAATGACTTTCTCAACTAATCAACAAGTTAATGGTGCCTTAATCTTCGGTGATTTTATTGCAGCACTTCAATTACTTTTTGGTATTATAATAGGAAGCACGGTAAACAGCGCACTCCAATTACTTCCATTTGTAGGTATACCCATATTGTTATTACAGGGAATGTTATTCAATCTTGCAAGTGTATTCTTATTTATTTATATCATAAGTAATAGGTCGATCTGAGCATGTTTCGTTTAGACTTACTTAGCAAGCATTATCAGGATCACTTTGCCGAAAAGCAACTACCAATAATAAAACTAGAAGAAGAGATAAAGAAGGTTGTTTTCAAAAGTCCATTTCTTACAGCAGAAGAGATTTTTAATGATGTAATGCCATCAGTTGATTCTGATGAATTTTATGCCATATCACACATTGGCGGTCAGGGGAAAGGAAAGACATTTTCTGCTGACTTGTTTGCCACACTTGCAGAACAATCTGGTTTTCTGGTAGTTTATGGAAAAGCCGAAGATATATTGGAACATATGAATTATTGGGTTGAAAAAGTAATAGAACTCTTAAAGATTCATGGCTCTCCAAAAGTTTGTTTTGTACTTGATGATATGTCTTATTCGACTGGAATGATCTCATCAAAGAAAGCTGCTGCCTTCAAACATTTTGTTGGTGACATAAGGCATGTATTTGAACCAATATATGGAACAATTAAAATCTTCATGATTTACATATCACATAGGTATCATTCAGTACCGCCAATGCTCAGGACTTCGGCATCATGGGTTTTTGCAAGTATGCTTCCAGAGGACAGGGCAGATGCTTTAAAGCTTATTCCAAAACAAAAAGAAGAGCTGGAAAAGCTTGACAGGTTTTATTCTTTCCTTTACGAAGTATCTACCAAAGGACCAAGAGATGTAACTTTAAATCTGGAAGATTCTAACGGCAATCCGTTTACTTTCAAATGGGGTAGAAAAGAAGATCCTGGTGACGGTAGATTGATGCTGGTATTTCATGCTGGTGTTATGAGGCTCTTTAATCCAAAAAAGATTGGCGACATGATAGACTTGGAAAAAAGAAGAATCCTGTATGTTACACCACCTGAGCCAACAGAAGAAGAGTTAGAAGTACAAAAGATCAAAAAGAAGAAAGCCATAAAAGAGAAAGCTGAACAATTATTTGCACATGAAAACACATCTATGGAGTTGGTAAAAAATGAAAAAACTTCTATTATCACTATTACTGATTAGTGTAATCATATCTAGTGTGCCAAGCTCGGCTTTGGCATTTTTACCACTTTCAGGTGGGAGAAACATCATAGAACAGATAAACAAAGGATTTTGTATCATAGATGTTCAAGGATATGCTTCTTTTTCTTGTAGTCAAACTATTACAACACTCCATTTTACACATGGAACAGGAATAAACATGACGGCCTTTCCAGGAAATCAAACAATCTGGTTTAATGCAACTGGCGCAATAGGTCCAATCGGTCCACAAGGACCAAAGGGCGATAAGGGTGATACTGGTTTAACAGGTCCAATAGGACCGCAAGGAAATCCAGGAACTAATGGCACTAATGGAACGAATGGAACAAACGGTACTAATGGTATAGATGGCACAATAATAAACAGTATAAATTGTGATCAAAATTATTTCTTTAATTCATTTAATAATTCTACACATAATGGATTATCATGTGCATTACCACTAAACACAGCACAAATTGTTAATGCTGGCAATGGTGTAGGTTTGTTTGGTGCTAGAAACAATGCCACTGAAAATTCAATTAAAACATTAAGATGTTCAAACGGTGTAGCTTGTGCTTCCAATTCTACTGATATTCAAATAACAAGTACAGTGATTGATACTGATACAAATACAGCTCAATGTAAAAACATAGGAGTTGGTACAGGAACTATTTGTGCTGATAATGCCAATGCTACGCAAATTCAAGTAAAAAGCCTTCGTGCTGGAAATAATATTGTTTTATCAAATCAAGGTGATAATATTCTCATCAATGCAACAAGTTCTGGTTCTGGCGAAACACTTGACACAATGCAAAACATAGGCAACGGTCAAGCTTCACTTTATGCAGGAAATGATACAAACACAAACTTTAGAATCAAGACTATGAACGTAACAGGAAATTCCTTAACAATAACAAACGGTACTAATTCAATCTCTATTTATGGAAAAACATATCAAAACAATACAGGTTCTAATCTAGGAACATCTGGCACAGCAATCTACACAAGTAATTTAGGTGCAGTATTACAATTCCTTAAACTAATATCTGCAAACTCTGTATGTACATTTTCATCAAACAGTACAAATGTTATCCTGACTTGTACTGATACAGATACCAATACAGCTCAAGTTGTAAACGCAGACAATGGACAAACATTAATCAGTTCTAAATTCAATGCAACTGAAACAAAACTAATGACTTTAAGAAACCAAACAGCATATCTTCTTTGGAACCATAACACAACTTCAATAACACCAGCATTTCAATTCAAATTTAATAGTAAAACCTGTAGTGCTGGTCAATTTGTATCTGCAACTGATAACAGTACAGCCAATGGAAATCCCACTTGTGGCACACCATCAGTAACAGCAATTACATCTATTAACTCTGACACTACGGCAGCACAAGTGATTGCAGGAACAGCAAACCAGATTACAATTGCGGAAGCTGGTGCAACACATACTCTAAACGTAGGAACTGATGTTGTACAAATTGATCAGGCGAATACTTATTCTGGTTCTAATGTACAGGACTTTAAAGCAAACACAGTAAAGTTTGGCAGTAATACAATCGTAATAAGAAACCCTGCTTCTACATTCGGTTATACTCTTACAGGTGCAGCCCTGTTAGCTAATAGAACATTGAATCTTCCGTTATTGGTAGGTACTGACACTCTTGCAGTATTAGGAACAGGTCAGGCATTTTCCGCAACAGAAAACTTCACAGGAACAGTAAACATCTTTGGAACTGAAAAAATATCCAATGGTGGGTTAGTGATAAGAAATCCAGCTTCTACATTTGGCTATACGTTAAAAGGACAAGCTATAGTAGCAAATAGAACAGCATTACTTCCATTAGCTACAGGCACAATAGAACTAATTGATAACAGCACAGTACAGACAATGACAGGAGCTAAAACTTTTACAGGTGTTACAGATCAAAGAACTACATCTAAATTCGGTTCATCAAGCATTGTTATTCGTAATCCAGCAAGTACATTTGGGTACACATTGACTGGTGCTGCATTACTAGCAAACCGTACATTGAATCTACCTCTGATAACAGGTACAGACACCTTAGCTACATTGGGCTTGGCTCAAACATTTACAGCAACAGAAACTTATTCAGGTACAGTTAGTTTTGGCGGACAGACTAATTTTGATTCAAGCAAAATGGTAATTAGAAATCCTGCTGGAACATTTGGCACAAAAATAGTTAATTCTGCACAAACAGCAAATGTAACAGCAACACTGCCTCTTGGTTCTGGAACATTAGCTTATACAACAGGAAACCCAGTAACAGGCGGTACAGGTATTCCGTTGCCACCTAAAAAATGGGGGCAATTACTTCCTGTTTCTGCAACAGCTAATCTTGACGGTTTAATGACTGGCTGCACAATATCAGCAACAGCAAGCTTTGTTTATAATGCAACATCAAAAACTAATGCAATAAGATCAACAACTGCTGCTTCTGCTGGTACAAACGGTGGAATTTCTTGTGTAGTTGCAAGCACAAACCTGTACAGGGGAGATCAAAACGCCTATATGTTTTCAAGTTGGAGTGAGCAAAGAATAGCTACAAATAGAATATTTATAGGATTCACATCATCATCAACTATTTTACCAAACGGTGCAGATACAATACTTGATTCTTTATCAGGTGCAGGGCTTTGTATTAGAACAACAGATACAGTATACCAATTCTGTAGTAATGATGGAACAGGTACGATGGCAGTAGCTTCATTGACAACTACAGAAGATACAGCATATCATTATTTTGAAGTTTATACGACAGATGCAGGAGTTACTTGGTGTGGTAAACTGGATGGTGGAACAGCAGTTTGTTCAAGTACAGCAGCAAACATTCCAGCAACAACTACACTAATGTATGCCATGTCTAGCGGTGAAACAAGTGCAGCATCAGCTTTCATTTGGGATCAATACAACATGTATGTACAGAATGACAAGTAATCTAACAATAAAGAGTGAACAGAACCTTTCATCAACCAAAGATTTTATTGAATTTCCTTAAATACCATTATTAGAATACCAATTTATGGTTCAAAATTCTTTCGATGCTGGAATTTTTCTTATTATGATTGTTATAGGCTTTGTATCAGTAGCTTTTGTCAAACAAATAGGCACACTCATACTGATAGTTCCCATATTTGCTTTCTCCATAATAGGCGTAATGATTCTTGTAGGCTATGATGTGTCCAGCTATACCCAAACAGAAATTAGAGGTGATTTAATCAACGAAACAAGCTATTTCATAGGCAATGGTTCAGAACCCAACGGAACTGGTCAATTATGGATGGGAATGACTTTCATAATACTTTCTATTATATTTGGTGCTGTATTTGTTGATAAGGCATTAAAGGGCGAGCTAATCGCTGGTTAAACTTTATCTTTTAGTGTGACTTTTAACATTCATGCCAGATTCAAGCGGTGCATTGACACAAGAAGAGAAAGCAGCAATAAAGGCAAAGGTAGAAGCACAGCGAGAAATTGATAGGCAAGCTGCAAATGAGGCTAATTTTCGTCAAACGGTTTTTGCACCTGGATATAAAATAGATCCAGATAGTAAAGCTGGAAGGGAAAACCTACTAAGAATAGAAGAGGCTGCACAGAAACAGGCTGTATTACAAGAACAATATAATCTAGTTTCAAACAATCCAGACAACCGAGAATATGTTTCTCAACTTGCCAGAACAACTAAAGACATTGGTGCAAGCTATCCAATAGGAAGCACTAGAAAAGAAGAAGGTTTTGGAAGATCCGAAAGTATTAACGCTGTAATCTCAGCACAAAAAGAAGATCCAAAAGCTATTGCAAGACAGGAAAGAATAAACGAATTAGAATCACAAACTTCGGCATTATATTCAGAAGCAAGAAAGACAACAAGCACGCCACCAGAAAAAGCAGATCAGGGTTATACTCAAAATTTTGTTGCAAATCCAACACATCAACCAGACATTTCACTTGAAGGTGCAAAGATGCTAGCTGCTTCTGGTCATCCGTTTTCAGTTAGCGGTAATGATAGTGTGGGTGTCGAGAAAAATGCTGCAACCAGACTAATCGCTGCAAATCAATCCACTCCTTTAAAGTCCAATAGTAATGAAGGAATATTTTCATCCAAATTTACTAACTCCATTACAACAAAAGCTGGTGAATTAGTACCAAATAAAGTGGCATCAGATAAATTATTTGTTCAAACTACACAAGGTCTTGTAAACAAATCAACAGGAGAATTTAAAGCAGACTCATTATTTTCATCTCAAAAACCCACAGAAAAACCAGCAGATAGTAATAAAGATATTTTATCACCAGAAGAATTTAAAGATTATTTCACAAAAGGAGTTGAGAATAATGCAACATTTCTTTTCTATAATAAAGCAGGGAAAGAAGTAGGCGAATCTTCTGGGAAGCGTGCCTTTGGTGATTTTTTCAGGACTCAGCAAAAATTCGGTGAGATTTCTGTAAAACAAAGTCATGCAGAGGCAGAAGCCTCATCAATAGTTTCAGAAGCAAAATCTAAAGGTGCCAGCAAGATCCAAATTTTTAGTCCAGAAGGTGTACCTGTTGGTAGTATCAGAGTGACAGGTGCAAAAGATGTTTTAACAAATATGATTAAAACTTCACCATTCCAGTATGGTCTTGTTTCCAACAGAGAGCAGCAAACAGAATCATCATTTCAATTTGGCTCTGGAAGTTTAACCTCATCTAAATTAAAGAGAGAAGAAGAAAACAGAGAAGTTAAAAAATATATTGCTGATGTAAATGCAGAAAAAGATCCATCCTATTACTTCAACATACGAGATGAAAAAGGCAGTGTGGTTAAAACTACTACTGGTGACAGGGCTTATTATGATTTTATGAAGGAAAGCGGAAAAAATCCGAAAGGCGTATCTATTGATACACATTATTCGCATACACTACAAGCGAATTATGCAAGATTCGATCAAGCATACAAAAAAGCAACAATTGGTGATCTCGGATCTCTTGTTGAATTACCTAAAGCAGCGATTTCTCTTGGTGCTGGAATGGCAGCAAGTCTTTATTCTACAGTTGCATTTGCAAGTAAAAATAAAGAAACTGCATCTAAGACATTATGGAAAAACATACCGATAGAAGGAGAACAACAAATAAACTCAAAAGAAATGCCAGGTCTTGCTCTTAAAATAAAAGAAGGCTCACTTCAATTCCAATACCCTTTAGCTCTGACACAAGCTGCTAGAGGAATCATGAATACACTGGTATTTGGTCTGGATATTAAAAAATCATACCAAGCAGGAGAAATTCGAGGTGACAAACAACCAATAACCCATAGTGCAGAACGCACCTTTAGTCCTTATATCTACCCCACATCTTTTGGTGCTTCAATGGGTGGAAGTAAATTTCCAGATACACGATTTGGAATGTCTCTTTCATTAATTCCATTTGAGTATATGGCAATCGAAGGTGCAAGAGGATTATCTAAAGCTGTACCATTCCGTTATGAAAAATTTCCTGAAATTACCACCGCAGAAGGAAAGACTGTACCAATGCAAAAAGGTATTCTACTAGGATATGGTGGTAGAGGTTCACGTCAATTGATGGGAACTGCTGGTGGTAAATTCAAACTTGGTGAACCAAAATATGAGGAAATACGACCAGAAGGATCAAAACGTGTAATCGCAAACCCTGAAAGAGGCGATGAAATGGCTACACCATCAGGCTACCAAACTGCAAAATTAGGGAATCCCAAATATTGGGAAAGAGTAGAAAAAATTGGTGCAAGTTCAAGACCGATTGAGTCAAACTTACAATCTAACTTAATTAAAATGACTGAGGTAGGATCTAAACCCCCCACAAACACACAGTATAGAAATATTCTTGAAACAAAAACAGAAGGTGTTAATGAATTAGTGATAAAGACTGGCGAAGAAAGTCTTGGCAAACAACAATCTAAGATAAACTTGTTAAATCCTGTAACTCTAATCAAAAAAGGAATTGCTGGTAAATTACAAGGTTCAAGAAGTACAGAGCAATTCCTTCCAGAAGATTTTCTTGGACAAATGCGACAAGTTGCATCACCAAAAGACATTGATGCTATAAAATCAAATCCGTATGGAGTTGCAGAAGAATATCAGGCAATAAATCTGGCAAGAGAAACACAAAGAAGAATGGATATTGCACAAGGAATAGAGTCTAAAAAAGGCGTTTCATTTCATGCAACAAGCGGTAAAGTTGCTACAGGTATAATAAATAAAGGAGTGGACTACACAAAATCAAAATTCCAGAAAATACGTGGTGAAGGATTCTTTACTATGAATAAAGCAGAAGGATTAGAAAGATTTGGTGGTCGTACTCTGAAAATCAAATACAATCCAAGTGATATTTTGGAGTTCAAAAAGATACCAAAGGCAAAGCGTGGTGAACTTGCTGAGGAAGATTGGCTAAGTTTTCAATCAAATGTGATGGGGTATGGAAGAGATAGAGGATATTTTGGAGTAACAAAACCATATAAGAACACAAAAGGTGTTGCTAGCGCAAATCCAAATGCGCAACTCAACGAAATTATCTTCTTAAAAGAAGGATCAATTAAATCCATTGAGTTATTACCAAAGGATATTACATTCACAGAACAAGTAGGTAGAAGAATTACCGCAGGAAAACAAAAGATTATGGAATACGTAACACGAAAAGATGAAACTGGTTCTAGTGCAAAAAAGAGTGGTCAGGTTTATGGTTATCCGATTGACACCAAGACATTCAAATCATTCCCTAAAGGTTCTACAACATCGGTAAAACATACGAGTGGAATTTATCAAATGTTTTCCAATATTGCCAAATCTGCTGCACAAAATAAAGAATCAGCTATTGCACAAGCAGCAACAACAAAACAACTAAAAATTATTGGTGAAGGTGAGTATATTTCACCAGAATTATTTAAACAAGGAACACCAATTATCAGAACATATTATCAAACTCTGGCAACATCCAGAGAATTATTGAAAAACCCCGAAACACGTAAACTTGGTATGCAAGGAATTGCAGCAGCACATGAAACAAGATACTATCAGTTTGATAATCCAAAAACAGCATTGTATGATTGGAAAAGTTCTCTCAGATTAGCATCAAAAGATAAGGAATTAAGCACTTTAGTACCTTCTCGTTCTCTTCCCTCATCCAGTATTCTAGGATCAAGCTCATTTATTGGTAGTAATTTGGGTTCATTATCTGAGAAATCTGGATTGAGTGGGTTATCTGGAAAATCTGGGTTAAGCAGTTTCTCAGGAAAGTCTGGACTGTCTGGTTTGAGTGGCAAAAGTAGTTTATCTGGACTCAGTAGTATTAGTGGAATAAGTGGAAAGTCAGGGATTAGTAGTTTTTCTGAGAAATCTGGATTATCAAGTAAGAGTAGTGTATCAAATGTTAGTGCTAAATCAGGATTAAGTTCAGTTAGTGGTAAATCTGGGATCTCTGGTCTGTCGGGTAAATCTGGATTATCAGGTTTATCTGGACTTAGTGGTAAGAGTGGTATTTCTGGGCTATCTGGATTAAGTGGTTTTTCTAGCAAATCAGGATTCTCAACTACGCAACCAAGTAAAATTCCATTAGTATTTGCATTTGGTAATCTTGGATTTAAAAAGAAAAGAAGAGCTATAGAAAAAGGCACCTTCATTTTCAAATGGAATGTAAGAAATGCCTTTTCATCCAATCTTGATATAATTGATCCAAGAAGTTACAAAGGAAAAACATTGATTTGATCAAAAAACTTTACTATCTTTCTATTGGTTGGATGATATTTATCCTACTCGGAAATATATTGGATCTTATTGTAACTCCTGGAACATATATCGGATATACCAATGCCTTTGATCTAGTATTCCAAATTCTAGGACTTGGTACAATAGCAACAACACCATTCTGGATAACAAGACATTTCTATAAAAAATCAAAGGGGAAGAAAGAACATACGCTTCTCAAACGGTAATGAAGTAAAAATCAAACAGAGAAGGATAAAGAAGATAATGAGAAATCTGTCAGGAAAGCGTTAAGAAACTGACAGTCTAAACTCTTTGGTGATTACTTCCCTAAAAAACTCATAAATTGAATATCCTACTATTGCCAAAACAATAGGTATGATTAATAAAATTCCTATCGGCTCTATTGATCTTACTTCATTGCTAGTGGACATTTCCCATTCCTATATGCGATTCTATTGTAATCAATGTTATGTGTCTTGCAGTGATTCAGATTGAAATAAGGCAGTTCTTTTACTATGCACTCTGATGAAACTGTATTGCTATCCTTTTGGCTAGAAGAGTTACGGAGATTCAATTCTGCAATTCCCTAGCAAATTCATGTGGAAGAAATTCATATAATTCAACGCATTTTTTGTAGTATATTTGTCCTTTATCAGTTAATTTGAAATATTGATTTGAATATTTGTTTTTGTAATATTTGTAATTCAGAACTTCTTTTTCTATTTTAATAAGATTAACTTTGATTAATAATTCTAGGTTCTCTTTTGTTGAGTAATGTGAAAGATTCGCCTGTCTGGAAATAATAGATATTTTCATTTTATCACCTTCTTTTATTACTCTCAATAAATCAAATACAATACCGAATTTTGAACGATATGTATTAGGCTTATGTAATTTATCCCATTTCTTATGACGTAATTTCTCATATGCATGTCTTGGTGTTATTATTCCTGACCTAACTTTTTCTTGTAATGTTTTATCACCAAACTCTTTTACTATCTTACATTGTTCTAAGGTTTGTACTTTTACTCCTGAAATTTGGCTTAGTTGTGTTATTGATTTACTTCTTTGCCATTCCCTTTTAATCATTGAAACTTCTAAACCCCGTCTTATATCTGAAATTCTTTTACGCCTTTCTGATTCATTTTTATTTTGTATCATCTCAAATTCTTTTTGTAATAACTCAAATATTTGGTAGTCATTAAGGTGTCTGCGTTTTAGATTTACTGTTACTGCGTATCTCTTTTTTTCATCTTGATCTTTAAACCCTTTTATAATGTATTTTGGTTTAAGGCTTAATTCTTGACATATCTCAAATCTTGTGTGTCCGTCAAGTATTCTACCTGATTCATCTATGACTATTGGTTCTTGTTGACCGTCTTTTTGTATTGATTCTTTTAATGCTTTTCTTTGTACTTTTGTTGGTCTAGGAACTAAATCAAAATAATCGTCATCTACATACAATTCAATTTGCTTCAACATCACTTCATGACACTTCCAGAAATCGGTTTTGTTATATGCCTGCTAAGTTCTAATATTAGTTCCTTAATCCCTATACAAAAATTACATTCACAAGCTAGATCATTATTATGAATGATTGTAAACTCACTGGTCTTTTGTTTCACTAATAGTATTATTGTATCATCTACTCCTAGACTAAAACTTACTGCCTTCTTTTCTTTTACTCTAACTTTACTCAAATCCAACCATCCTTTTTTTTCTTAACCAATTTGACTGGATAGACAGTAATATTTTCGGGATATGTGCTTCTTCTTGGTGATTTGTTTACCGCATCACTACGAGAATATCCTTTTACTATGTCTAATCTTTTTCCTGTGTATTTGTCTGTAATTTCAAATAGTCTCTTTTTCTTTTGTACCATTACTCTTTCACCTCTTGACACTCCTTTAACATATCATGTTTATTTCCTTTACCTGTCTTATTGAATGTTCGTATGCACATTTTTTTTAAGTTACCATCTTTAGAATCTGTCATGAAACCCAATTCAACTCCAAATACTCTCTTTTTTTACATTTAGTACAATCTCTAATATCAACATCATATTCCCAATCATGATTACATTGTATGTCACTCATAAATTGGTTCTAACTCCTTTACATCTCTCCAACATCTTCTGCATCTCAAGGTTCTATTACCTAATGCACCCGTTTGAATACAAAATTCTTGGTTAACAAAAGTTTTATGCCCGAAGATTTTACAAATTATGTCAGATGTCATGGAGAAAATACCTCTAATGGTATAGATTCTAGTCTTATGAGTGGTTTATTTGATATTAGTTGGATGTTTGAATGTAAACCAAATAATGCTCTTTTTTTTGACTTTATATTAATTGTGGGGTTATTAGGAAATAAATCTTTAACAAATCTTCTGTAATTACGTTCGTTAATACAGAGAATCCAATCACCTTGAATTATTGGTAGTATTTCAGATAATCGTTTATAATAATCCCTGTAATACCTGTCAATGAAACATTTATCGTTTAATTTGTAAACATTATCTGAGTATGGCGGATCAATAAGAAAGAAGGTGGCTTTAGAATCATGTTTTATAATACAGACATCGAATTGTTCTTTGGTTACGATTGCGTTTGGGAAGTTACAAATCAAATATAAAACTGCAAACTCAGACATATCATTTAATATTACCGTTTCATGTTTGTTCATTCTAACAGTTCTTTCCATCCCCGCAAATGGTTCAACGTAAATTTTACTCTTAGGAATATAATCATTGATCTCATCTGATGTAAATTTTAATCCAGCATATCCTCCAAATGCTTGGTTTCCCCACACGGATTTACCCTTTAGTTGATCTGTCATGCGACTGTGTAACTCCCATCATGGCATCTAGTACAACTACACATACAAAACACTCCATCCTCATAAACCACTTTACCTTTCTTATTTCTATCATAACATTTTTCATGGTGTTTAGTTCTACAGGGTAGACAATTCCTATTTCCTAAATTCTTACCTTGATCTGTCATTCTTCTATGCCACCCATAAGATTTTGTTCTTCATACATTTCACAAGCGTGTTTAACACATAGATATATTCCATCACACGCACAACGCTTGTTACTACTTGTCACGTACTAAATTCACTCCATATTTTCTTGCTATGTATTTCATACTTGTCCTTCGTTCATCAAGAAACTTATCTAATTCAAATTCATATTCTGTATGTATGAGATACACCTCTCCTTTATAGAATACTTGAATAAAATCTTCTTCCCATTTTCTCATGTCTGATTCTCCGTACTCGTTTCGGAAGTCTGTAATTCATCAAATAACCAATCATTACAATCAGTGCATCCAATCTTTGTGATATATTTACCTGTATCATTCATTATAAATGTAAGTGAACTGAAAGGATGTAAACAGTCTTTCAAGTCTTGCTCTCCTGAACATTGCGTATCTTTTGTATTTTGATGTCTGGATAAACTCCTGATAAATGGATATGGGCATTACATTTTGGGCATCGTTTTCCGCAAGCATGAAAAGACCACATGAAAACTTTTACTGATTCACCACAACAAGGACAGTCAATATATGCGTGTGTTCTACCAGCATCCTTTGTATAATTATAAAACACTGGTAATGGTAATTTATCTAATTCACTCATTCCGTACTCCTTTCACTCGAATGTATTTTTGTAACCCACCTATATTTTTGAATCTCTAAAACATGAAACTTGCCAGTATCTTTTGCATTTTTCTCTCTCTCTTGAAACTCTTTTAATTTCTCTGATCTAACATATAGTTCTGATTTTCCATTTGGCATTAAAATTAGATGTTCTTTCATGAATATACCCTTCTACATGAACACAGATTACAACCATTTTTATTCATATGATTTTCACAAGAATCACCGCATTTTGTACAAACATCATCTGGTTCATTATACATTCTTCTGTACCTCAAATTGTTTCAATCCGCAGTCATTACATCTAACTTCCTTTGTAGGAGTTAGTCCATACTTCTTAAACTCTATTCTTCCTAATTGTTTGCTACAGTCTATGCACTTCATCAAGATACACTTTCCTTATTGCGTAACGCCGTAAACTTAGATTGAGGAATAGATAATTTGAATTTCCAACCATTAGGATATGTCCAAGTCATCATCTTTAAGCCATCTTTGACTAAATCTTTACACATCTTTTTAACCACGTCATTATATTTTTCATCAAACAGTTTTGGCATTATTCAAACTCCTTCATAGCACATTTATTGCATCTTACTTCATCAGTCGGTTCTAATCCTTCCCAATTAATAGCACCAAGATTACAACCGCAGTCTTTACAAACTGCACGAGTATAGAATGATACCTTACACATTTTGTTTTTCATCTCCCAAAATCGGTTGTGTTAGATGTTCTGCTTCCCAATCTAACAAAGTGTTTAGATCAACTTGATCATACGCATCGTGAGCATCTCTGTTTGAATGTCTTAACTTTCTCATCCTTAGTTCTCTACTTGCACCTAGATATTGCATCCTTTTAGAACATGATTTGCGTAAGAGATGAGTCCATACATTAGCGACTTCTCTTTCATGCTGTGCTTCAAAGATGTTCATTCCTGCTAGCCTTCCTGCATTTCTAAAATATTTCCACATAGTCATTCTTGTAGTAGGGAATATTCTATCACTCTTTGAAAACTGGTCTAGGAATTTTTCTAATGAGTTTATTTGGTAAGGTAGAATAGTTGTCTTTTGTATTCCACCTTTTGCAGTTTTTGGATTCCAGATTGATAATATTCTATGGTTAAGATCAAAGTCTGCTTTAGTTAGATTCAATACCTCTGTGATTCTTAGACCTGAGCCATATTGAACGTCACTTGCTTTGACAAATGAGTTTGCATCCATTGGATAACGATGTTCTAGATTGATGAATGGTTCTAGCCTGATTAACCAGAATTGGAATTTATTGTAGAATGTGTAAGGATCTAGGTAGTTTGTAGATTTGAAAGTTAGTTCTTGATTCATGCTTTATCCTCAAACTCTTTATCTTCAAGTCTATTCACTACTTCTCTTACTTCTTGAGATTCTGATGTGCTAAGACTTGCTTGCATTATTTTTAATTCAATTCTTTTTAGTCTATTAGTTTCTGCCAACTCATTAGCAATACAATGTAACATTTCTATTTTTTCTACACCTTGATAATCTAAATCTAGGTCATGATCTCCAAAGTTATGATTTGCATAACGATTATCATATTTGCCCATTATAGATCAAACCTCTTACCGCATCCCTTACATTGAATATCTTTAGTCTTTGATGTTACTATTTCTTTTTTGCAATCTGGACATTTTGTTATCTGTCTGCTCATGTTATTTGGTAACACCCCTTAGTATATTAACTTTGTTACTCGGTAACATCTCTATTCAGTTCCGTGACGTTCCTGCAATAATGTAGTTTTTAGTTTTTTAATTGAATAATCCCAATACCACACAAGACCAATCGCAGTTATGATACAACCTAATGATATGTAATCAACTGGATTCATCCTTCTCTCCATTTCGAGATGTATAATGAGTATGAAATAGTTTAACAGGTGCTAAGTAACATATAGCCAAACCAGCAATGAAAACAATACCAAGAAGTGCATCTAATTCATTTATTACATGACCTGGTTCTAAAATCAATTCGTAAATTAGACAAGTTATTGAGAATCCTATCATGCTTATACCAATAGCAAACATTTGATTACCATTCATGCTTTACTATCCTCATTACTTTTTATCGGAAGTGTCATTTTAAGTAGTCATTCTCCATTCGTTTTTGCATATCAATATGTACACCTTCTTTAATAGTTCTAAAACTTTCGGTTTTTACTTCAATCTGAAAGACTTGACCACATGGTATATGAGTTAAGAAAAATGTCATATCATAAGTGTTAATCATAACTCTATCTATTTCACAGTCAAAACCTAAAGTATCTTTCTTACAAAATGGACACCAAATCATTGCAGCTACTCTCATTTCAACTCTCCGTAACATTCCTGCTGATCCATCATGCGTGGCACAACTCCTTCTTTAGCTGGCCTGATTCTTTTTGGTAGCCACATTTCTTACATACTACCCGACTATGATTTATTCCAAAGATTCCTAATACTGATCTTGTAATAACAATACTGAGATTTAATGTTCCACAACCAGGACAGACCAAGTTAGTCAATTCTTACCTCCTAACAGTCTTGAAAGTACATCATCTAATGATTCGCCATACTTTGCAATCTTAGCTAATCTATCACGATTCTTTAGTGAAACTTTCATTGTTGTTGTTTTTTCTGGCATGGTAAACCTACGTTTACTGAGTATAATAAGATTACTATTATCAGATATTCATAAATATAACTATCAATCATACAAGACATGCAAAACACAAATGCCAGACAAAAGACTCTGGCAAAAGTAAGAAAGGCATCAAAAATAACTGCATTACTGCTGCTATTTGGTGGTGGTGTGCTGTTTGTAATGGGCCTAGTCCAGCAAGTTTTGCCACAGATAACATTTGGTGTAGTCCTGATCATAGGATCACTTCCATTGTTTGTTCTGGTGCAATTTGCTGAAAAGAAAATAAAAGAACTGGGAGTATAAGATGAGAATCCTATTACCCCAACAAGCATATGCTAGGCTTAGCAGCTTAGCAAAAGCAAGGAACATGTCAACAAAAGAATTTGGTGCATTAATTCTCTGTGACTATATAATCAGAGAAAAATAAACTCCTTGCAATCCTCTATTTTTTTATCTTCTTAATCTAAGGAACCTGGATATTCCTCTTGATAATCTTGAAAAGAACGTATCTCTAGCTAATCTTTCTATTTCTGGCGGTTGTACTGTTTCTCTTGTTGTTGCAATCTCAGAGAGTGGTACATATTCTATTTCTGGTCTTTGTTGTTGCATCTCCTGTATGATTTCATCAGTCATTGATTGCATTTGAGGACCAATATATTCAGCTATCTTTCTTTGTTCTTGTTCTCTTGTTTCATTTTCTTGCATTTCTCTCCTATGCTGAAACATGTCTTTTATGATATCTTCTGACTGGATAGGGAAGTATGCTAAATCCTGGTTGAATCTATTTTTAACATCATATAGTAGCTCTTCGGCACTAAAATAATTATCCAAATCATAGTGGTTGTATATCCATTCCGCTATTTCCTGATAGGTTATTTTAATTCAACTCCATATACAGTCACTTGAAAATATTTATGTAAACCTACAGAGTGTGTTGCAGCCCAAATATTTGATGGGTTTTCATTTCTCAAAGTTTTGCATAAAAAAGCCATTATAGATTTAGCCCAATTCTGAGGATCATTCTTATGCTTGTGATATATTGGGCGTTCCCAGATCTCCTCTGGTCTTTTTTTTGTGATCCTTAAAGTGTGTGGTGCCCAAAGTGGATCTGCATATGGTTTGATCTCAGACCATATTTGTCGCCAAGTTTCATAATCCACAAAATCGCCAAAAAAATGCCACCCTTTTCCCAATTTTTGGCTGATCACGTCAACATTATAGTTTTTAAAAACTTGTAAGACTGCATTATAATTTTCAATATTTGTTGTGTCAATGTCACACCAGTTGTGACGCCCATAGCCACCTTTTTTTCTTTCTTCCTTGTTTGTTTTTACATTCCAATTGTATATGCCACCACACCAAACTTTTTTAACAGTTTCTAATGTCATATTGGCCCAGCCATAAACACAACAAAGATCACCAGAAAAGATACACCAATTGCACAAAAGGTAAGACTGATTTTTTGTAACAAATATTTACATTTCCAAATCATATATTTTCTACCTCAATAGGAAATGGTTTTGGTTTGCCTATAAGAAAAGCTGTTCTCTGGCAAGACATACATCGCCAAGCTTTCTTACCTTTGTATCTGGTTGCAATCCAAAAAGTATCTTTACAACATTTATTACAATAATCAAAAACCTTTTTCATTCCATGCTCTTTTGTAACTTTATATGGCTGTTCTATGGCATCAGCCTTTCTCTCTGCCTTACAATTTACGCCATGACATTTCAGGTTTGAATTGCCATTTTTAAACCCACAATTTTTACACTCCCACATTATACCAAGTAAGAACTAACATTTGTTTAAAGATTACTATTATAAGATAATCATAAATACAAGCAAATTATTCCATACATCATGCAGAAACCAAATGTTACCATTACTAAGCAGGGGTACAAATGCCTTCTTTGCGGTCATACTTGGGTTCCAAGAGTTGGTAATCCGCAAGAATGTCCTAATTGTAAAAGAAGAGATTGGAATAAGGAACGAGAAAAATGACATTTGAAAAACTTTCTAAATTAGTTCATGGTTGTATTTACGAACTTCAATCTTTTCTAAAGGATTATTCAGGAACACTTGTTATTGATGATGAAAAATGGATTGTAAAATTTAAAAGGATTAAGGAGTCTCAGAAATGATTCAAGTCAAGACCTTTAAAAGAAGGAGTGGTTTTTGGCATGATGAAAAGCTTGAAGATTATGAAGAACGTGTCAATAAATTTTGTGCAACTGTTAAGGTAGATAAAATAAACACAGCAACCTGGTTTGGTATTGTTCATCATACTGTTATTTATGAAACTGAGAAATGAGTGGAATGTCATCCACTATCTACAAGTGTGAAACCTGTGGACAAGAATTTACAGAATATCTAGTTTATATCAATCATAAGAGGATATTCAACCATTGATAACCACAAAATGGGATGATCCCAGCTCTAAATGTGAGAATTGCGGTAAGACAAAGGCACATCATACTTTTGCACAAGCTAATAATTGTAAACAGGCTTTGATGATGAACGCATGAGTGAGTCAGATCTTCCAGTAGAAGTTTTAAACACTGTATGTCCTGAATGTAAAGGAAAATTATTGGATTACGGACAAAATGAACCGTATTATTGGTGTTTGAATTACAGTGATGATAAGCCTTGCAATACATATAAAATACCAAAATGAAATACATAGGATTACTTTTCTGCTTAATGTTATTTACTGGTTCAATTCTTCCTAGCGTATATGGTCTTACAAAAGAAGAAAAGAAACAACAACTAATACAGCGAGAGAACGCATTAAAACAAATCAAGGTTGCAACTTTGAATGTAGGAAAATTCAAGCCATCTGATAAAATCATTGCAGTCGAACTTCAATCAACCTGTATAGTTGCACTAAAAACTCACGTAAAGACAGGATGCCCTAGCTATGATGTTTTGTTACCATTTGATGAAACCACTCCATACCAAAGAAAATACATAGGTGATTTCATTAATGATACCTGGTTCCATAGAGACAATCATTTCCTAAAAAATCCCGAAGTAATGTTTAGGACCAACTCGTCTTTTGTTGTATGTGTTGACTGTCCTAAAACAATGATGCAGAGTGGATATGTGATTACTTTGGTTTCACCACAGTTATTTGTCTGGATCAATAGAGCTGACAGTATGGTAAATAATACAAGGATTCAATATGAAAATAGAACCATAACAGGTTGCAAAGAAGCTACAATGGTTTACAGCAAAAATTTACTGACTGATACAATAAATTATTTCAAGTCTGGCTGTACTGTAACATCTTTCAAGGAAAAAGTAGAGATTAAAAAACCATATTCAAAAGTTAGTTTTGACGGAAGAGAAGCGCAGTATCAAAAATGGCTTGCACAAGCTAAGATAGATGCACAAAAACTAGCTAGAGAAAAATGCGCTAAAGCTCAGAACTGTCGTTAACTTCTTCTAATTCTTGATTTTTATCTTCTTTCATTAATTGATAATACATTCTAAGACTACCACACATTATTCGATCGCCATTTCCAGATAAGCTTGAAAGTGCGCCTCTTGGTGATAAATAACATTGGGATCATAAGTCTTTAACTCTTCATGATCATGCTTCACTCGTCTTTTCTCACGATTTATTTTATCATCAGAAGGCATACGCTTCCATTCATCAGTAGTAAGTTTGGTTCCTTCTTTTCTTATTTTAAAGCCAAACCATATCTCCTTATAGATTTTAGGAAAAGTTTTTTCACTTGCATTTCTTGTTGGCGGTATCTTTTCTAAGATATATTTACATCTAGCATAGATTTGCTTGCCTTCTCCTTTGATTTTCTCTACTTCTTGTGCATAGTCAAATAGGAATTGAGGAACATATCTTTCACACATACAAGTAAGCGAACCGCTACAAACTACTCCATGATTGGACTCTTCATGAAAACAATTTGCACAAGTCAATTTGGCATCTCCACTTTTGCAGTCTTGAAAGAATCTCTAATTTCCTGTTCTGATTTTTCATTTACCCTTTCTTTGAATAATTCCTTGCACTCTCTTTTATGAACATCAATCACTTTTACAAGTGCATCTTCTAAAAGAGATTTCTGCAAATATTCTCTTTGCATTTTTAGATCGCCCTTTTTTCCTTGAACTCGTATAGCTATCACTTCATGATCTCTATTAATTACCAAAATATCAATAGAACCTTTCTTAAAGTCAGAACGTAGTGCTTCAAATATATCTCTCTTTAAAAGATAATCAAGCGGAATCTGTTTGTATATCCCAATCTCAGGAAAATCACACCAATGCCTTTGTTCCAATCTAAAGATATTTCGTATTATGATATAAGCTGAGGCTTCACCAGCACCTTCAAAATTGCCAGACTCGTATTCTATTTTCATTTCTTTCTCCTAAGATTATTAATGTATTTGGTGCAAGTTGGACAACTATCCTCTTTCTGGCATTTGTGTTTTGGGAAAGTCATTAATCAAGAATGACTAGTTTTATAGTTGCTAGTCACAACTTTGGTCTGGCATTAGACGATTCTCACCTTTTAGATGTTTGTCGTCAAATGCTTTGGAAATAAAACCTTGCTTCTTATTCCACCCCCATTCTTTGCCTAGATAATTCTCTATGGCAATTGAAAGCTTGTGATAAATTATGCAACCTTAGATGGCTGTTACATATAATACATGATTGATTTGAATTAGACATTTCTCTTATTCATTTCCTCATCTAGTTTTTCTTGGATAAATGTAGATAGTTTAAGGTGAGTTTTTTTTATGAAAAGTTGATGCCTTTTCTTTATGCAAATATTTCTTATTATTGTTCCAAGCCCTACATAATACCTATTCTTTGATCTATCCAAGTGTTTTTTCTTCACACATACATCACAGAAACGTTTGCATCTATGTGAGTTTTCTGGCAGTTGTTTTTTACATGACTCGCATAGTTTAACCCTTAATGTGTTAAAACTCATTTAATCTTCCTCAACTGTTCCACCAAGATCTCTTTTTGCATCTCAGTCCTAAACTTTTCTACTGCTTTTTCACCAAACTTTCTCAATAGATATTCTTCATATTCATGGCGACAAGAATGGCATCCTATAAGATTAGGACAAACAATATGGGAAGGAATCAGGCAAGTCATATCTTGGGAAAAAGGATGTTACCCCACAAGGAAAAAATGAATGTGTCTGGCAGACTGCATACGCTAATGGGGTAACTAAGAAACAAATCTCTCTACCTTTGCACCTGATTCTTTAAAGTTGTCAATATGACCTTGTTCTATGTCAGCTTTAAACGAATAACCGTCTTTTAGAGTAATTATGACTTTCATTTTTTCTTCTCCTTACTTGGTTTCACTTCGCTTGGAATTACCATTAAACATCCTTTCACCTCATCAACTAAAACAATATCCCCCTCTTTGATATTGAATTTTTCTGTAAAAGTATCAGGCAGTCTTATCCTATTTGCACTTAGAACTTTCATAGGTTGCATATACGTAAAGTATGTACGCCACGTACTTAATAAACATTTCACAGTTTATTCTTTATATATCCAGATTGACATAGATTCTATTAAATGAAAAAAGGTGAGAAAATGTCACAAGAACAAAAGGATATGCAATCAAATACAATGAAAGGCAGTGTTCCGTGGAATAAAGGAAAAACAGGTGTTTATTCAAAGGAAAGTCTTGATAAAATGTCTAGTGTTAAGATTGGAAAACGTACAGGAGAAAAAAATGGCATGTATGGCAAACCTAGTAATATGAAGGGTAAGCGTCATACAGAAGAATCTAGGAAAAAGATGAGTCTTGTAACACTAGGAGAAAAAAACAGCATGTATGGAAAGAAGCGACCACAAGAATACATCAATAAATCTGTGGAAACTAGATTAAGAACCGCCAAACGATTAGGTTATTATTTCTCTGAAGAAACTTTGGGAAAACTTAGTCTTGCAAAGCTACGGAATTGGAAAGAAGAGTCTTATGTAAAGATGCAAAGAGCTGCACTAAAAAGAAAACCAACAAAACCAGAATTATTCCTCAATGATTTTCTACAACGATATTTTCCAAATGAGTGGAAATATGTTGGTGATTTTAGATTTTGGATTGATGGAAAAAACCCAGATTTTATAAATTGTAATGGGAAGAAACTAATTATAGAGTACAATGGATTTTATACACATACCAAAGAAAAAGATGAACGAAAATCAGCTCATTATTTGCAATATGGTTTCAAAACTTTGAATTTATATGAAGAAGATTTGAAAAATGAATCCAAACTTAGTAATTTAATTGAGATCTTCTCATTATAAGCAGAACAAACCATAATCCACAGTTTATATACTCAAATTGTAATTTTTACCTAAGAAAAGTAGAATGATGCAGTTAGTGCAAGTTAGTATAGGTATCACCGTTACTGTACTTGTAATTCTGGCATTGTTCAGCGTATTTCCAACCATTGTGGAAAACTTTGCCTGTCCTGCGGTTAACACCACATCAGACAGCACGGTAGTCCAGGCTTGGAAGAACGGCTGTACAACGATCCAGACACAGACAACCATAGTGCCAATATTGCTATCACTAGCAGTGATTATAGCAGTATTAGTTATATTGGCAAAAATAATGACTTAGATCAAGTCATTTTCTCTCTTTTTTCTATTTAACACAAGACTTTAAAATCATGTTATTGTCATAAAAGAACTATACCATGCTACAACCAATTCAAAAAGAACACGAATTAATATGTCCTTGCGGATGCGGTTGTGTCTTATCTAATGTTGAGGAATCAATCCATGAAGAGGAAAAATCAACCATCCCACCTTCGCTTAATGTATATTTATTAGGCTCAGCTTTAGAAAATAATGTTACCTATCATTTTAACAGGGATAGAAACCAGATCCATGAAGAAAATGTATTAAGAAAACTTTTAGACATTACCAAAGAATATGCTCTACCTGACAGGTTAGCTTATGCTACTTTTAATCAGTTAAAAAGAAACAAGAAAGGATTTTACTCAAAAAAACAACCAGTAAAACAATTAATATCAATTCTATCAAAAGATGAGAACTACATTTATTTTCCAAAGATGAGGGCGATAAAGGTTAGGTATGTGTCTCAATAGTAAATTCATATCAATATTTAGCATAATTGTATTGCTCTTTCCAATCATACCATATCATAATGCAAGTGCTGTTTCTATAACGCCTTCTTTTATTACAATGGACATTAGTAGTTCACCAAACTCAAATGACTTTCCTTATGGAATTGATTGTTCAGATCCAAACTATGTTTATGTGACAATTTTTGCTCAGGGTGCATTGGGAAGAATTGACAAGACAACACAGGCTTTTACTTTATTTGACAATGACAATGTTGCAAGCGGTGAAGATTGGTATTCTACTGTACGAGATCCTAGTTCTGGAAAAATCTTTATCAATGAAAAAGACACTGGAAGGCTTAGAGTTTTTGATCCAACATCTTCAACATTTGCAACAGTACCAATTCCTGAAAATGTAGCTGGTGGAGTAATATCATACACTACAACTTATGCAGCAAATCCAAACAGGGTTACAGTTAATGAAGGTGTAGTGCTTGGAAATCACATCTATGATTTTGGATTCAATAGTTATGGCGAACTAAGATACGCTAACGGTTACATCTGGCAGGTAATAGATTATAGTTATGATTTTAGTACAGCCTCCGAAGCTGCTGGTGCAGTAGATGTTAATTTTCATGGCATAGCAAGAATAGATCCATCTGACAATTCAGTTACAAGATATGCTATTTCAGGTGCATCCAGCTTGAGAGGTACAGTAGTTGATTCTTCCGATTCTACCATACTATGGCTGACTGATATTTCAGCAGATAAGATATTCAAGTTTAATACAAACACTCATACAGTAACACAAACAATTTCCTTAGCTTCTGGTTCTATGGCGAGAGGAATAGCAAATGATGGAACTAATCTTTATGTTGCTTTGAATAAAAATTCTGGTGGTACAAGTGAAATTTTACAGATAGATAAATCAAACACAGTATCACAGACAACTATTGATACTGGCAAATCAAATACAAGTGCTGGTACTTTTACCGTTTTTGTTGATGGAACTACATTATACTGGACTGATCAATCAGCACATACAGGTGCAATTAATCTAAAAGACGGTACTAAAGTTTCATCAAATACGAGTGATACAAGCAGCAATCATTTTGGATGCAAGGTTGGTAATGAGTTTTGGTTTGCAGGACATGGAAGTGCTAAGATAGGAACTTTTGCTGATCCATTTGGAAGTGGTGGTGAAGGCGGTTGCAGAGGTGATTGTACGCCACCTACGACAAAGACTTTAACGGTAAATGATAACTCTTTTCAAGTTTCAGGCTATTATACTCCAATGCCTTTGCAGACTCTTGAAGTAGGTAAAGAAAACACATTCATTTTATCTGGTACTGATAATTCTGGTGCAGCAAATATCAGGCATAGTTCATTATGTCTTGATATTCCAAAAGATCAATTCAGTTCTGATCAAAACTCTTGTATTCTTTATGATATTGCATTTAATGGATTAACTCATGTTAGTGTTATTGATAAAGAAAACAATTTGGTAGATGTTTCTGTTAGCAGTGGATTGATGGATAATACTCTTATCGTCACTTACAAATTCAAAGTATCAAACCCAATGACACCAAACAAAATATCTACTCAATTCTGGGATGAAGCTAGAAACGTAGATAATCACTATTATAATCATGGCATTGAAGCTGTTGGGGTATCATTAAATCCGCCTGATATTATATCAGTACAACATGATGGTAACAGGTTTTCATTGTCACCGATACAAAACAATGATCTACGAATAGATCAGGATGGGCATGTGTGGAAAATGCTTTCTGATTCTAATTGGTATAAACTAACAAATGGTCTTGGATTAGATCAGTCTGAAAAATCCCCAAAAGTGCTTGATAGGTATTATGATGGTTTTGCTGAATATAAATCAAGTCAGGAGAAGCTAGCTCATATCACTTTTGCAAGTCATTATGGGAATATCAATGAACCATAAAACTTTTTTTTTTATTATATTGCTGATATTTCCAATCATAACTTCTAGCTTCCAACAACCATCTTCTGCACAACAATCAGAAGTGTATCGTGGCAATACATACCAAGACACTGATTTAGGAAATAGCACACATATTTGGCAAGGTGGTTTACCTACATTTTTAGATACAGGTGATAAAGATTCTAAAGGCAGAGATGTGTTTGTTCCATATAGAATTTATGACAAAGAACATTATGTAACTTTTGAAACAGGATCAGTATCTTGGACTTTTAGCAAAGATAGCTGTACAGGAAAACTATATACAAATGGCAGAATAAACAGTACATCTATTCCAACAATAGAAAACATTTCTTATATCAGTCAGGAAGCATTGATTGGTACAGAAGATTGGACAGTAACACAACACAATTCAATGCCATGTCAGGTTACTTTGACTGATCTAGGTGACGGTGTGAAATTATTAGCAAAACAGGGAAATGATGATATAAAATATAAGGAAATTGAATTAAATGAAAAGGCAGGACAGTCATTAGAAGTAACATTAAGAACGCCAGAAGTCACATCAGAAAAAGCAAATTATAGATACGGATTTGCTGAATCACAGATAAAATCTCAGGATGTAATCATTGACAACATAACATACAGCACAAATATCAAAAACTCTACAAAGTTTAACAGCTCAAAGTTTACTGAACAAGTTGGAAACAAGATAAATGACATACCAATAAAAACCAAAAATAGTATAGGCGAAATAGAATATAATACAGAAAATTCAAAGCATGGAACTTTATCAGACGTTGAGATCAAGAAATACACCCCAACAAAACTTCAAACTGTAATAAATTATCACAATACGGATGTTCTTCCAGTAGGGCAAAGACTGGAAATAGATCCAACATATTCAAGCAATAATCCAACAGAAGATGGAGTGCTTTCTGATAGTTCCATTACAGGTGTAGCATGTAACACAACTGTTGGTACTCGTAATACAAGTCATGCAAATCTAAATGTAATAGTTAGAGCAAGTGGAACAAATGATTCTTGTTACAGGACATATATAGAATATGACGTATCAAGTATAACCGATGGTTCAACAATAACTGATACCGTTTTTAAATTTGATTTGCAGATAGCAACTAACGCAATAAACTGTGATTATAAAGAAATGAATACTAAACCAAGCACAGCAACAGACCAACAAGTTTGGGATGATATAGGTGACGGAACAACTTTTGTAAGTAATGATTCAACATGTACTACAACTGGCGACAACAAATCATTAGATTTAGGCTCAAGTGCAGATTCAGATGTTGCGACACAACTTTCATCTGACTGGTGGGCTTTCGGAATTAAGGCAAATTCCGAAACAAGGGATGCGTCAACACATACAATGACATTAGGATCAGAAGATGATGCAACTGCAACACCAAAACCAACATTAGAAATTACATATACAACTCCATGTACACCAAATGCACCATCAAGTGTTACTGCAAAAGCCCAAACAACAACATCCATAAACATAGATTGGACAAATTCATCAAACTGTACAAATAACGCAGTAGAAGTACAAAGATCACCAGATCAGACAAATTGGACTACACTCTATTCTGGTGCTGTAGTGACACATTATGGTGACACAGGATTACCAACAAATACACAATTTTATTATAGAGTAAGAGATCAATCCTCAGATTCTATATGGGGTTCTTATTCATCTACAGCTAATGCAGTTTTGGCACCAGCTACACCAACTGGATTAACTCATTCATCACAAACTAATTCAGGGTTTAGAAGTACATGGTCTGTATCAGGAAATGCAACAACTGGATTCAAGGTGGAACGTGAGACACCAACAGGTGGTGGATTTTCTACTATAGTAGCTAACACAGGAAATTCTACAACTCATTATGATCATTCTGGTTTAGCTGCTGATACGCAGTATAATGTAAAAATTTCTACAATAAACGCAAACGCTACAAGCTCTGCATCCACGCCAGCAAGCACCTATACTTTACCAGATCCACCAACCAGTCTAGGATTAACGACAATTTCTACTACACAAATCAATCTTTCATGGACACCCCCAAGCGGAACTGTGACAGGTTACAAGATTGAAGAAAAGATTGGTGCTGGAAGCTGGACTACAAGAGTAGCAGACACAGGAACCACAGCAACGACTTATTCTGCAACAAGTCTTACTGCTGGCACTCAATATACCTATAGAGTTTCAACCATAACATCTCACGGTACAAGTGTGCCAAGTAACGAACCTTCTGCATATACAATAACAAATGCACCAACAAGTCTAGGTCTTACAACAATTTCAGCCTCTCAAATCAATCTTAGTTGGACTGCACCATCTGGTACAGTAACAGGTTATAAAATAGAAGAAAAAATAGGATCTGGTTCTTTTACAATAAGAGTAGCTGATACTGGTACCACTGCCACCACATATTCAGCTACAAGTCTTGCTGGTGGCACACAATATTCCTACAGAGTATCAGCTATTAATTCAGGCGGTACAAGTGCAGCATCAAACGAACCTTCCATATACACAATAACAAATGCACCAACAAGTCTTTCTGCAATACCTGTATCTACTTCTCAAATCGATCTCTTATGGAATCCACCAAGCGGAACCGTAACAGGTTATAAGATAGAAAGACAAACTCATTCTTCTGCTTGTAGTGGTGGTGCATGGTCAACCATTGTAGCAGATACAGGATCTACAACAACATCTTATTCAAATACAGGATTAGCTTTAGTAACCTGTTATTCCTATAGAGTTTCAGCTATTAATTCAGGCGGTACTAGCACATCATCTAACGTAGCATTATCTACAACCGCATCATTTCCAAACCTGTTTCCAATTTCACCAAGCTGGACACAAATCAATGTTGGAAGCAGCATGACTATCAGTGATCTAAACCGTGATGGGGTAGGAGATGTCATCTATACCCGTTCTGGCAATACCTTGACAAAACAATTTGGCTCATTAGGAACATCATCATTCACGGTTACAAACAATTCACCTGATATTTTATATGCTAAAGAAAACAGGATTCTTGCAAAAAGTAACAGTACAACAAATTGTAATTCTTTTATTGCCACCCAATGGAATTTACTAACTGGAAGCAGTATTAACACATTGACAGGAACACAAAGTACAGGAAGTATAGATGCCTATGCTGGAATAATAAATACCAACAATCAAACTGGATTATTATGTGCAAAAACATCTTCAACCAGCGATTGGAATTTATTAATCCATGACACTCCAAATGTAAACAGCACAGCTACAGGACAAGCATTTAGCTTAACTGTGATAAATGGCGGACCATATCATCTTGGCTTTGCATCAAGTTCTGGTCTGAATAAAGTCTATACTTATGCAAATACATTCTACACAAACAGCACAGTGTCAAATACAAAATACATTTCCAAAACATCTGAAAACAAACTAAACTTTGACGGTGCATTTACAATTCCATCCAATGTTTATGTTGATAATAACATACCATTATACTCCACTGGATTGGATTATCCTGAAAGAACTTTAATGAATGAAACCAAACTGATAGACAGACTGGCAACACCTGTAAACAACACAGTTACCATTCTAACAAACCTTCCACCAAGAATTTTAAACAGTGACTTTACATCTCCACCAGTATATCTTTTGATTAATGATGGCACTACAACATATTTCGCAGCATTGCTTGGTACAAAATTATACTATACAGATTATGATGCACTAATACAGGAAGTTGAATTAAATCGTGCATTGGCAAACTACAGGATAGATCCAAAACAATCATTTTTGGGAACATCAATAAACGGTACGATACCAACAACATCAATCACAATAATATGGCCTAATGGAACCAGTACAACATACAACGCACCACCACAGGTTGTCTTGCTCTCTGGTTATCATTTATCAATACCATCATTGGTAAGAACTTACTATCCTGATTACACCAATAATCTCACATACCTTCCATTTGGTGCGATAAACGGTACATTTACAACAATGACGATCAACATTTCTCTTGCACCGACAAACGGTGCAATCATGATCTCAAACAGTTCCAAATACAACAATGAAAAAAATTTTGTTGATCATGTTACATTCTTGCAGGCAGATCATAGCTGGTCAGGTTCATTAATAGACGGTGCATGTTATATAATTTCAGTCAAGGATGCCGATGAAAAATCTAATCCGTGGGTTGAGTTGGGAAAATTATGTAACAGTGGTACCATGCCAAAAACAATTCCTGACACCACGACACTACCTTTAACATTCTGGGCTTTGGATTTTGGTGCTACACATATTTACAACCAGACAACCGATACATTATTAACTTCTGTAAGGAGTGCGACACAACCATTCACCTATAATCTTTTGATAAAAAACAGTACAGGTGATGTAATAGTAAATGAAACACATACGGTAAGTAATCCTATGGATGTAAGAAGTTATAATGTGTCATCTGTTGAAAAGCCAGCTTCTCTGCATATTCTTGTTGGCGGTTCACAAATCTATTCTGCCTTTTTAGGATCATCCATATCATTAGCTGGTGTATCAGCTTTCTTCCATACTTATTTCTCATATGGTGGATTTGATCTTATTGCATTTATTCCCCTAGTCTTTGCATCTATGTTTTCCAGAAATACTGTAGGAGTTGGTGTCGTTATGACTGTAGTTTGTATAGCAACGATCTCCTGGCTTTCTATTGTTATAATTCCAGATGTTTACATAGGGATCATGGCGTTGGTTGCTGTGCTATCATTAATTGGCTATAAAATGTATAATGCCTAAAACCAAAACTTAAGTATATCCAAGTTAAACTACTTTTATTGGGTCATCATCATCACAGTCATAATCCACATCATGGAAATAATCCGCATAATGCACCACATAACACGCCATCAAACACAGGCAAATTACCAACTGGTCCAGCACCGCAATCTGCAAAAAGATCAGGCTTTTTTGGAAGATTAAGAGAAAGAATCAGGGAACCAGATGCAACAAAAGAAGGCATTGAACAACTTGAATTAAACACAAAAAGAGAAGAATACAAAACAAGGATGCACATCGCAAAAGCAAAAAGACCTTCAAAGTTTGGCAATCTAGTTTTTGGTAGTCAATCACCACCTCAGAGATCATATGGTAGATCGTCAAGACAAGCACCAAGAGAAAATGATTCTTGGCTTTTTAGCAATGACAGTCACTCAAGCGGATTTGGTTCAGAATCATTCGGATCAGGGCTTAATGATATGCTAGGAATGGGTTCTTCACAGAACAATTCAAGGAAGAAAAAATATCAAAAGTCTGGATTAGAGGAAATGTTTTAATTGTTTACATTGAAACATTAACTATTGAAGAATTTTACAAAAAAAGACTGGCTCTTACTTTTCCTGTCTGCTGGACTGGCTCTCTTTGGTATACTCTATAACCAATATGTAATAGCTGACGATCCAATGTTTCATCCAAAAGAATTAACAGATAATGAAATTAAAATTCTAGGAAATGATCAAAATGCAGTAATGGTTTATCCCATATTTACACAATACGCATATTCTGAAAAAGGATTCTATGATTTCTATAAAGGCAAATGTGGCTCATCATGTCTTATAATCTATTTTAAAAACGGTGCAATACCACCTGGATTCAATATGGGTAAAAATGGATATGATTATCTTGATAAGCTAGGGTATGATCTTGTAACGGATATTGACATAGATCAGAATCCAAAGATATTAGAGAAATACGACAAGATTATCTTACTGCATAATGAATACATGACTCAAAAGGAATTTGATGCGATTAAAAATCATAAGAATGTTGTTTATCTTTATCCAAATGCAATGTACGCAAAAGTGTTTGTTGACTATGATAAAAATACAATGACACTTATTCGTGGGCATGGATTTCCTGAGAAAACAATTGATAACGGATTTGACTATGTTACAAGTTCACAATATGAGTATGATACAAAGTGCAAAAACTATCAATGGAAAGCCAACCCGAATGGAATACAGCCTACTTGCTATCCTGAATATCTTTTAACATATGATCATTCAATATTCCAAGTAATCAAAGATTTTCCAAAAAAACTTCCAAGTCTGGTTACTGATACCAATCTTCGTATAAAATATTGTTATGACAATGGAACCTGTGGAGATCCGCCTAATGGCAAGTGGAATCATGTACCTATAAATCCCTAGCCTAATCTTCTGGATCGATTACCGCATCTCTTACATGAACCGTTTTTATCAAACTTCTTACCGTTACAAACAGAGCATACAAGAGTAGTCTTATTTCCTAATATGCTTCCTGCAATTCCCTTGTAAAACTTTCTGATGTATAATAAAAATACTAGATTACTTCCTATTGCACCGACTGTAGCATATGGCTCTGGTACTATCATTATTATAATAATTGGCAGTATCATCATGAGTCCAAGCATTAGCCAAAGCCTTTCTTGAATCATTTTCTTTTGTTAAACCTCTGGATTATTTTCTCGTACATGGTTCCGTAATCTTCTAACTTTACTAATTTTATTATTGACTTTGCTAGTTCTGGCTGGTTCTTGTCTATTTCTCTTGCTATGGAAGCCCAATCATTGTCATCAACTTTAGGACAAAACTCTTTTCTTAACTCGTCTAAAATTACGGTTCTCTTATCGGTACCTAAAGCTTGCATTGCAGGATCTTTTGTTATGGAAATCATGATATAAATGAAAATCTCTCTCGGTGTCATTCTGTGATCCCAAGTTATAGGCATATAGTGGTAATGTTATGTGTTAGATAAAAGAGTTTAACACTTGGAACTTTTAAGAGTTTTACCTAATGTAAAGCTCTTCTTCTTTTTACCCTGATATGAAATCTTGCCATTGAAAGATTCTCCAACTAATCCCATTATGAGAGATAGAAGCACCAAAGACTAGATAAACCTTTATTGTATGTACCTAAAATGCTTATTAATTCCCAGAATGATATAGAAAACATGAAACTTCAAAGGAATTTAAACCGAAAAGTGGGTGGAAAACGATATGACAGATACGAGATAAGCATACCTTCCAAGTCTGTTAGAAAAGCTGGCTTCCACACTGGAATGAATCTAAAAACTAGCGTAAAAAAACACAAGCTGACTTTATCGGGTTAAATCTCTTCCCAATCTTGATGCTCATCGCACCAAATTTCTTTCCTATTGCATTCTTTGCACCATCTGGTTTTTTGGTTGTTATATGATGATGTACCTCGTTTAGTCTTTAATTCGTTGACTTTATTTTTTTCCTGGTATATGTCAAACTGTAACTGCAAAAGCTTTCTCTCATCTCTGATTTTCTGTAGTTCTATTGATAACCCTTTTATGATTTGCTGGTCATGCAGTCTTAAAGGGATCTCTTCATCTTTGAGGCCTATTTCTTTTGTTAAATCATATGCCTCCTCAATGTCAATATTTGATAAATAGTCCTTACTCAATAACTGATGTAACCTGATTCTAGGATCTGGTGGTATTGTATATTCCATTACTTGATCAATTCCTTAATCAATTCTTTAACAAACGCATTCATAGACATTCTTTTGCCTAATTTAGCTTCATGATTTAGTTTTACTTTATTCAAGTCTGTAAGTGTGTCTTTATCCAATTGAACGGTGGTTTTCTTATTTCCCATGTCTTATATTATGTACCTAATTATATATAAGATTATCCATGTCATATAATATTTGTTATTAATCTTTATAATTAACTCTGTACAGAATAGAATAATAAATTTTGATGTGGACTTAGATAAAATCAAGCTTTGTGCTGCAATCACTAGGCAAATAATTCTTAAGCCTGGTACACTTGACTGATTTACATTAATCATCAAAAAACGGATAAAAAAATAAAAAGAAAAGATTAAAAAAATATTGGGTTAATTCTCTATTCTAGGTGCTAGATAATAGTCGATCTGTGTAATATGGCCTATATGTGCATTAATTCTTAATGGCATGTTTTCAGAATAATCTAAAGTCAACGTATGACCTTTTAGATGTTTGACAAAAGCCATTAGATATTCTAGGTTGTATGTCGCTTTTGATATTTCTCTTATGCTTATCTCTACGATCTCAGGCATACCTCTTTCAATCTCGATCTTAACCTCTCCGTTATCACCCTTTGCACTAAAGACTGCACGCTGTTCGTAAGTCTCAATAGTTACATAGTTAGAGACATTTGATATTTGTTTTAATATCCTATGTAGTTCATTACCTGTTATAGTTATTTTTGAATTATAACTTAACTTTGGTAATGGACAATCTGTTGAGCTTTGTTCTATTGTCTTTAGGTTCATTGACATACCAGAAGATTTGATATTAAGCTGATCTTCATTAAAGCTTAGTTCTAAAGAATCTTTTTTCTTTAATGACTTTAACACTTTACTAAACTCATCTAATCTTAAGCCAATATTTCCAGCTTGCTTAACTTCCCATTTTTCATAGTCCTGGTTACCAGATCTTAAATCAACTAGGCATACATGACTCGGATCCATACCTTTGAAAAATATGCCTTCCTGATCAATGCTAAATGTGGCCTCCTCTACCATTTCAGAAATTACATTAACAGCTTCTTTTAGCATTGTTGGGTCCTGTAGTTTTATGTTAAAACTAGTTGATGTTTGTACTGTTTGTTCACTCATTTGTTTATATTCACCTTCCCTAAACTTTGATTATTATCTTGTTTAGTTGAATTATGTATTCTGTTTAATCTTGAAACGTGTTCTCTAGCGCCATCTAGATTTTTTTCAACATCAAGGAATCTTTCTTCATTTCCTTCAATCTCAACTATGAGATAACCAGATTCTGGGATATTACGTCTAGACATTTTTACATATTTGAAAACCCTTTTTAGTTTTTGCTGTTCTTGATTCATATTTCCAATCCCTTTAACTCCATCTCATATTTTTCTGATCTCGGTAAGTAATTATTATCAAGTGGTTTTTGTTTTGTTTGGTATGCTTTATTATTCACATAAAGTAATTTATCTCGTCTTACTATCTCATCTAATTTTATGATTATTTTTCGTTTAAGTTTTGCCTTATTTGTTTTATTAAATGGTACATTCACTAGAACGAAATTAAATAATTGTATATCATTGGTATGGTTATAATGATCTCTCATATCTGTTGTATAACTGATTTTATTAATCCAGTGTGTACTTAGTTTTACATGAAAACAATTTTCATTCGATGTGTATGCCTCAGATAAATCATACTCAGTCTCTAAATAAATCCATGATAACCTTTTTTCATTGCCTACTGGTATCACCTCAAATGATATATTATGCGAAATTGTGCGATAAAGGCCATTTGATAAAGTTTTACATTTACGATCTTTAAGATCTGGTATTACAGTATATAGTTTATCTACTTGAATTAAACTCATTATTCCTTAACCTCATATATTTCTAATATTTGACCAGCTAATTTTTGTAGTTTAAAATATTGCTCATCTGATAACCCTTTTTCATAGAACACAGCATCCATATCACCTTCATTTATCATATGAAATAGTTTTTGAAAGGCTGTTTGACTCATTAAGTTTTAACCTCTTTTAATGTTGTACTCATTGCATCTCGTGACATGTTTCTTAAGGCTATTTTTATACTCCATTCAGAAGCTCCGAATTTCCTTTCCATTTTTACAAAGTTTTGCAGTATTTGATAAACCTCATTTGCATTAAGTTCTTTTGGTATATGACCCATTAAGATTCATACCTCTCTTTTAACAATCTTTGATACTCTTTCTTTTTGTCTAAAATCCTATTCCAGGTTTCTTTATCTCTTACCTCGATTTGGTCTAAAGCTAGATCTAACCCCTCAATTATTCCTCTTACTCTAGCTTTTTGTTGTTCGTTTATTTGTTGGCTCATTAAGATTCGATCTCCTTAATGGCTCTTCGTGCTTGCATGAGATTATCATATTCTTGAAAATCTCCCACTGCATTAATATCTCCTTTTAGATCACACTTTCGCACGGTCCACTTTCTTGGCATATTTGGGCCTCTCTCACTGGTTATGAAATAGATATCCGTACCTATTTTATAACACGTCTCTGAGATTCTTGATTTAAAGAATCTTATAGTGTCATCATCAAAAAAATGTGGGCTTCCTTTTTCTGCACGTTCTTTTACCTGGTCTATGCTTACGGTTTTCATTGTCCCACTGGTCCAGAATAATTCCAGTTAGATCCCACATGCACATTGATTATTTTAGACTCATCTAAGTTAAAGAATCTTAGACAATATCTTATTTGCCTATTACTTGTTTGTGAGCAATTAAGATCAGCTTCTACCTTATTGCTTTTTGGATCGTACGCAAAGATTACTTTTCCATAATGGACTGCAAAATAAATTCCGTTCTGTTGAAAAACGGATGCTTCCTTTACGAGTTTAATTCCTGATACGCCTTCCATGTTACCAGGAATCAATGTTGCATTTTTGCTTTTTATTTGATTCATATTCTAGTAAATATTATATGGGTTATATATACTTATGTGAATGATATAACATTATAACATTATAAGATTAGTAACTTAACATTATCATCCAATGTTATTAACCCTAAATTCAATCCAATTAATATAAACATAATA
>Ga0334722_10000795_pt1 | contig 43498 bp, 66 predicted proteins | sample C3_bottom_MG_FD_207210 | JGI IMG/M metagenome (GOLD analysis project Ga0334722, IMG submission 207210) | Sediment microbial communities from Yellowstone Lake, YNP, Wyoming, USA - C3_bottom | ecosystem: Environmental > Aquatic > Freshwater > Lake > Sediment | place: USA: Wyoming | collected...
CATACAGCGCGCACGGAAACACACAACACGGAGGCTTGTCACAATGCGTCACATCAGCGTCAATACAACCGATGGTCAGGTTGCGATGGCACTCGTAGCGCGAGAATGTGCCCGCCGTAGGATGGGGGGCGCTCGTGTCACCGGCTACGTAGCAGCCGCAACAAACCTGCCGAATGACATGGTGGCCATCTTCATGGCTGGCCACCCCGACTCGGCCCTGAGCACGTTCTTCGTGACCGTGGAGGGAGTGTGACATGCGCGCCGTCTGTTCCGACCATCGGCTGCCCGTCCACGATGCAGGCAGCCGACCCAATCACTGCAAGTTGTGTCGGAGGGTTGTGTGACATGACCGCTGATGAACGATACCGCGCTGCAAACCGTGACCCGCATTGCGGGGCGAGTGAGTCGCCCTGCATGCCCGATGAGCCTTGTGCTGACCGCGACTTCCAACACGCAGAGGCCGTCGAGAGTGGCGAGTCGTGCATGACATGCGGCTGGACGTTTCTAGAGTCTGGCGCGAAGGATTGCGAGGACTGACATGCACGGACGCGACGCTCTGCGCGACTTCGATGTCGCGACCTACACCGCAGAACACGGCGGTGGTACATTCGACGCGCTGACCGGCCGACCGTTCGAGCCGAAACACGGCTATGCCGTAGCGCGTGTAAGCGCGTTTGAGGGTGATGTGAAGGCCGAGTGCATGGAATACATTGGGCGTCACATCGCCGGGGAGTACGGCACGCCGTACTTCGGTACGTGGGTGACGCCCGAAGGGCGTATCGCTATCGACCCGGTGGAATACGTCATCAGCCGAGAGCGTGCCATCACGCTCGGCCGTCACTACGGTCAACGCGCCATATGGGACTTCGCCGCTGGTGAAGTCATCATCATCGAGTGGGAGTGATACATGACCGGCGAATGGTACTGGCACGTCCACCACGACGTATTAGCTGAACCGCTAACGGCACCGCTGCAAGAGCGACTCGATTACATCAACAAGTATAAGCCGGAGAAGGAACGCGCGTTGCGTCTGCGCCTCATCCGCCCTGTTCGTGGCTCACTGCCCGCCGCTTATGACATGGCGCGGACATCCTCTGATACAGCGCAGAAGGCTGTGAATATGGCATGGAAGGATTATGATTCAGCATGGCAGGCTTGGGATAACGTATGTTCATCTCGGGTGGACTATCATATACGGGCAAACTATCTCAAGGCATGGGGAGTCTATCGCACGGCACTGGCGGCCTATAACACGGCACGTGAGTCCGCCATCGAAGCACTACATATCATCGAGTGTCCAGACTGCCCGTGGAATGGGCAGACCATCTTCCCCTAGTAGCGCCCGCGCCCCTACTCCGCGCAGTACCAGTGCGCATAATGCGACGCGGCTGCGCGCCGAGTAGCGCGCGGTCTTCGCGCGTCAACGCAGGATTAGGGTAGGGCTGGTTTGCGACGCCCTCCCGTAATCGGCCGAGTCCAAACGCTCGGCCGGTCGGGGAGCGTGTCCACGCTCGACGTAGCATAGGAGGATAATAGATGCCCGTGAGCACCATCATTGGAACGCACATGGGTCGCTTAGTGGATGACCATGCGCGGGAGGTGCGTGCTGCTAAGAACGCGCGCAACCGTAACCGAGTTCACCCGAAGGGTGCTGTTCATGGTCTTGCAATGCCAGCATCAGCCGAAACGCTACGACGGCAGTGGGAGGGGAGGGCTAGATGACCGCGCGAGAGGAAGCGGTACGCACCGCTGACCTCGCAACGTGCGATTGTGACCCGTGCAAGCGCAAGAAAGGACTCCCTCATGGCGTCCACTCGCTTGCGATGCACTCGTATTCGTCGCAGCCGAGCCGGGGATGGCTCGCTCGCAAGACGGCCGCAGACCGCGCCGCTGAACGAGAAACTGGTAACCCTACTCCTACCCTCGGTGTGGAGTTGGAAACCGCCATTCAGGAACCTGCACGTATACCCGAACTACCCGGCTGTCCCATCGTCCACCCACTGTCCCATCACGCGACGGACGATGAGGTACGTATATATTGTCTCCAAATGAACGAATGGCGGGCATGGCGCTTGCGTAATGACCGTCATATCATACGCGCCCAAGAACGTCAAACTATCGAAGGGGCCATGACGGCGGATGAGGCCGTTTCTATGGCAGCACCACGAGGGCTATGGCATGTGAAGCATGATAGCTCTGTGACTGGTCCAGAGTTTGCTAGTCATCCGGCTACGCTGGCTTATTGGCATAAGGCTCGCCCATACCTGACAAGTATGTTTAAATCCCTCTTGCATGGTGGCGTGCGTTCTCATGATGGTGACACATGCGGATTGCATATCAACATCGGCACGGATGCATTTGATGATGCAGGCCATCTTGCGCGGTTCGCTGAGATGGTCGTCCATAACCCACGTTGGTCTATGCGAATGAGTCAACGGACCCAGCATAGCGCAAACCATTGGGCGCGTTTTGGGAATGAGTTGGACTCTGACCTCCTTGACGATTGGGCGTACAGGGTTATGCGCTATGGATATGCGTCTCAAAACCGCTATTGCGTGCTCAATGCGAGTAACCAAGGGCGTATCGAGTTCCGTTTGCCCCGTGGCACGCTGCGCATAGACCGTTTCTATGCGAAGTTGGAATGGACCGCCGCGATGGTGGAATACACTCGCGATAGCGGGCATCTTATTCAAGTGAGTGCGTTCATTCGCTGGGCTCAGGAAGTGGGTAAGTACCCGGCGCTCATGTCCTTCATGCGCGAGAAGTTTCGCGGTCGCTTCGAGGAAATGGCAGCCCCGGAACCGGAGATGGTACCCGAGCTAGATGAACCGGACCGCCCTATCGACCCTGACCTCCTCGCGGACGTTACCGCTGAGCCGGATGAAGGCACGGAGGAAAGGCCACAGTGTAGCTGCGGGGATGGATGCCCTGATGGTGAATGCCTAGATTGCAATAGTGAGCCTGAGCTTTGTAACTCTCGACAGCCCGATGGTTCCCGCTACTACTGTGAGTTGTGGCTGGGTCATAGCGGCCAGCATGGGTATCCAGATGTGGGTGTCTATTGGGATGACATAGAGCAGCAGCGCCTTCTCGCAGAGATGGACGCTTCACAGATGCTCACGCCGACTAGGATGGCTATTGATGTCTGATATCGACCGTCAATCCCCCATCCTGTTAGCCCTGCGCGCTCGTGCGCAAGCTGTGGACTATCGTAATCACGCGGAACCGCGCGAGCCATCATGGCATCGTCCGACAACGCAAGCCGAGGACGCGTATCAGACCATCCGTGAGAAAGGTATAGCGCGCCGTGCAGAAGAAGCGCATGCCTCAATAGCCGCATACGATGCGTTTATGACGGCGCTGCGGTCACCATTAGACGCTGCCGATGGGCAGCAGGAAGGAGACACCGGGCATGGATGACCCGTGTTATTGCAATGCTTGTATCGGCGTCAGTTCAGCAAATCGCATACCTAGCCTTGGCACGACAGCTTACCTCACAGCATCAGAGATTGCTTCAGTGGAGTATGCCGAGCTGGCAGCGCTCCAACACGACGCTTCGATATGTCATCCCGAATGCGGAGAATATCGCAATATCGGTGATGATGGCGAGCATGCCCATGACAACGTAGACGGGCGATGTTGGCACCCTGACGAGGATATGCCGTCTCGTAAGGTGCGCCTAGAAGATGTATTCAGGCGTATCGAAACACTCAATGAGTCGCGACATAAGTCGCAGGAAGGTAGGTAGCACGTCAATCATGTGCATGATTGCATATCGCCCGACCGCGAAGGGACGTGGGGCGAACATTCCGACACAAGTCATAGACACAGCCATCAAGCGCCACCCTGATGGGTTTGGAGTCGCATGGCGCGAGGCTGGGCAACTGTATACCAAGCGTTTTGGGCCAGCCGAGAGAGAGGCGTTTCGTAAGACCCTCAAGCGCGTGGATAGGCGCTCCGATATCGAGTATGTGGCGCACTTCCGCATGGCTACACATGGTCCATGTGCGCAGTCGCATGCACATCCGTTCGAGTATCAGGATGCCAATGAAGGTCGCGTGTTCGTGTTTCATAATGGCATCATTGATATCGACACGGAAGCCAATGAGTCGGATACGGAAGTCTTCGTTCGTGATGTGATGGCGCATCTACCCTCGCGTTGGTGGGCAGATAAGGCCATCACATTCCTTGTCGAGCAGTCTATCGGATGGTCGCGGCTGGTTCTCATGACGGCTACGGAAACGGTCAACTTGCAAGAGAAGGATGGCACGTGGGACGGTGGTCTGTGGTATTCATCCAATCACAAGCCTACGACGACGTACTTCTATCATGGGGGCCAAGTCTCACCCTACAACGATGACGATTGGTCACTGTCTCTAACTGCCGCCGAGAGAGCGGCGAGAAAAACATGGCCTATAAGCGTCAGGTCGCCCATCGCTATCCCGGCCAAGACGGGCGAGGACGCCTATCTACCGGACCGCCTTATAAGCCGACCATATCAGTACCACCACGGCGGCCATACCCTGACGGCCGTCAAGGATATCGACCGCTCGAAGGATGGTGATTGGCCCGAGAGCGTCATGTGCGACACGTGCTATACATTCGGGGATGTATATTGCATTGATGGAAATACTTACATCGACATGGGTCATCGCGTTGATGCCGATGCCGAAGCGGACGATACTCACGAAGAGGAGCGGTCCATGGATTACGAACTGACGGAAGCATAATCAGGAGGTTATGGTGCATCATTACGTACTCGTAAAGATGGGTGATGTTGTCGGTGAGCGGCTGCGTGAGGGTATCGGCAACTTTTTCACCATAGAGGCTGCCGAACGTCGTCGTTTGACATTCGCCGATGCCGACATGTGGGCGATTGTTCGTGTGTTTACCGAGCCCGGTACCGCGCAGTGGGGCACGAAGGAGCCCGGCCGATGATAGGCACCTACGAAACATACGATGAGCGCATCATCAGGCATCGTCGTGCCATGTGTAAGCGCGACTGCCCAAGCTGCGGTTCGCCAGCGGGTGAAGCATGTCGCTGGTATACTTGGCCGTACGCGCACCCATCACGTTTACTAGGCAAGTGGGAGCAGAAAGGTAGGTAATGGGATGAGTGGTATCGGATTGCCGAAAGGCATGACAAGTGATGAGGCGTATGTCGCCGTGGAGCAGGTGTGCTATTGCGCGGCATCTACCGCCCGCGATGGGCACTTGCATGAGGATGATGGGTCTGTGCTCTGTTTGCACTATGAGGGCGAGGACGGTAATCGTTGCCCGCAAGCTCTATCCATCGAAGGCGCTCCCGTTTGACCGCATGGTCCATCCTGCACATTGGCACGGTGTATTTCGTGCAACGTAAGGCGGGTGGCCGCACATGGCGCTGGGGTCCGTGGCGTTCGCTATGGGCCGCCGACAAGTGCATGGAGCTACTGCAACGCAATGAGAAACGAGGTGAGTTGTGAGCACGTCGCACGGCGGCGCAGCGTCGCCGTGATATACTAGATATGACCACCACCCAATGAGAGGACGGTGTATATGACGAACGGCAGAGTGCGTAAGTTGGCCGCGATGGCTGACCCTGCGCAGAATGACAGCGCAGAGGAACGTCAAGTTGCTCTTGCCAAGCTCGGTATCGGGGCCGACGTTGACCCGACCGACCGCAACGCGCTGATGGTGCAGGCGGCGAACATGATTGGCCTCGTGGCCTATCAGGTCGCGCAGGCCACCACCATCGGCGACATCAAGGATGCCCGTGCACTGGCGAAGGCCGTGCAGGGCTACGTACATGACCGCAGTCTCGGCATCGAGGCCGAAAACCCAGCGGCTGCCATCGTGCTCGTGTCCGAATACAAGGCGGGCGCGGAGCTTATCCGTATGAAGGATGCGGGGGAACGCTATAAAGGCCCCGGAGAGATACGGCCAGCTAACCAGTGGCAGGGCCGGGACCCAGCCCTGCCAACTATCGAAGACTTAGGATTGACAAAGTATCAAGCGGAGTCATGGCAACAACTCGCCCGCCAGTATCCATCCGCCGATGCGCTTATCGCTCGCATCGAGAGCATGCCTGAGGGCACCCGCGTATCGCGTGCTGCTATCTCGCCCGGCGACGCGCCGGAGGGCGTGCGGGTCCGCAAGCCTATTCCGCGCGAGGTATCTATCGAGGCGGAGTTTGACGGCATCGCGGACATTCGCAAGCTGGTCGCTGTAGCACAGGAGCTACGGGGTCCTATAGAGAACGGAGCATTAGCTATCGACATCGGGGCGCTCTCGTGGGAAGAATCGGCTGCGTTGGCGGATGAAGTCGAAGGTGTAATCCGTATACTCGTGGCTATCATCAAGCTCGTGAGGGCATGATGAGCCGCCCGATAAACCCGGACTCATTCTGGAACCGCATGGACGGAGGTAAATCCCTGCCACGCCCGTCCCACGTCATCAAGGAAATCCGCATGCAGCTCGGTGAGTATTGGGTTAGTTGTACCTGTGGCTTCTATGCCACTGCCCCCACTGCGGCGGATAAGACGACCCTCCGGTATCACGAAGACCAGCGCGAGGATTGGTATAAGTTACCCAAGGGCACCGGGCTAGCCGAGGTGTATGCTGCCCATATCTACGAAGCGAAAAATCTACCGCAACTGATGGAGGGCGACCGATGAAACAACTCGACCGTCTCTCGCAGCGTGCGCTCGAACAGCAGGGCGCATCTTTGCATGAGCGCCTGACTAGTCACCGACTCGCTAAGGGGGGCGAGGCCCTCTATCGAGTGACTCTGGATGACCTTACCCTCGGTAACGAGATGGTTGTGCTCACAACGCCGACCGGCCTTGAATCCAAGCGTCGCTATGGCGCTACCGTCATCGGTCAACTGGATGAGGAACCACATGGATATGCGGAGAAAGCTCGCCCATGGGAGGACAGCCAGTGACCATCTACGGTGTGCGTGTACTTGAGGCGCTTGTGCAGCCACGTACGCTCGCAGAACTGGTAGGGCTGACAGGATTTGGTGTGCGATATGTTATACGTGGCATCGGTGAGGCACGCACGGAGGGACATGTCATCGTGGCCATGGGCGTCAAGGTGGGCCAGACAATATATAGGAGGCTGGACTAATGACCAGACCAGTGACCGTTTTCGAGCGGGTCGGTGAATGGAAGGCCGCGTTCGATGCCATCCGTGAGGAGTTGACGCCTACTGCTATGCGTACCATTCTCGCGGAGATGAGTGAGGTGGAGGGCGTGGCCCAGCTATCGTCCTACATGTCACTCGCACGTAATGTCATGGCAAACGACAGATGTGCCGCTACGGTGGCGGCTATGTTGACAGCGACCGGCATCAAGCCTGTGCCGGTCGAGTATGAGGAGCCGACATGACCCCCATCGACCTGCTCGACGAAGCCTCGTGGTTCGACGGCGTGCTCCTCGTCGCTACGACGCGGGAGGACGACCGGCCCGTGGCGCTTGCTGTTGACTTCAACCGCACCGTGGGCGACCTTCGCCGCCTCCTCGCCCTGGCCCGGGACGCGGAGCGGCTGCGGACGGCTGCCATGAACCTTTGCGACGCCGCGAACGATGTCCTCAAGGGTGTCAACGATGAGCGGCTCGGGCGACTCGACCATGCTGCCGATGTGTTGGGCGCCGCCCTCGAAGGCACCGACCGATGAGGCCCCGTGTACACTCCGATGTGGGAGATGGGGACCTATGTCCATTGTTCCCCGAGCACGGGTTCATGCTGACCGTATCGGCTTCGGACCCGCCCAAGCAATACTGTCCACACGTCGAACATGATGGTGCTCCGGGTAAAAATGGGGCACCACACAGTCGGGCCATCTGGCCCCTGTATGGGTTCGAGGAGTCCGTGAAGACATATATGGCCCGGCTTGACCGGGCTATCCGTGATGCAGGAGGTGTGTCATCGTTACTAATCCCATCGAAGTGACCATCGAGACTCGTGAGGAAAAGGCTGTCGGCCTATTCCGCGAAGTAGTTGGTGGAGATAAGCGTGCTGCGGTGCGACGCATCATCCTATACGTGCTGGCATTCGTGTGCGTCGTGGGTCCGTTGCCAGCGCTGGCAGTCGTGCCGTTGGCGTTGCTCGTTTCCACTGACCAACTGCTATGAGTACAATGTCGTCTCGCACTAAGCTCGGTAATCTGTTGGTATCACTGCTATCCGAGACTGACTACTTAGAGGCTGGTCAGTACGTCGCCGCCATCGAGTTCGAGGCCATCATCAACCACGAAGCCACCTTGCGTGAGCGCGGCTGGCTGGACGAGTACGAGAGTGAGGCGACCTGCGCTACGTGCTGCGGAGATGGGGCGCAATCCGAGGCCGACCGCATCCTGGCGGCGGTGAAAGAGCTGCCAAAGTGGGACAAGTGTGCGGTGCCGGGTGGTTTCCATGTCAATCTTTCCGCCGTCCTGCGCATCATCGAGGGAGGGCAGCTATGAGCGACAAGCCGCGCATCCTCATGACGTTTCAGCCGCTCCCTGAGCGGGCTACACCGAGTGAAGCTATTGCCTATATGGATGCTGACATTCGTGAAGCCATGCTCAAAGTGCAGGAACGACTACGCAATCAGGCAATGGCATTGCATACGACCGGCTGGCAGGAGGATGATGAAGCGGAATATACCATCGTCCAGCGTACGGTCATCGGACGGCTTCGTATCACACGTGGAGAGAACGTATGAGTAAACCTGCGTTCGACCAACTCCTGAACGGCGAGGGCTTCCGCTTCTACCGTTACGATGCAGGCGATGGGTCAGAACCAGTAGACTTGCTCTCGGTCACGTCCATCCGCAACCTGTGTGGCGAAAGCTACAACCTCGTCAACTGGCAGATGGCGAACCTTGCCGATGCCGCGCTCGGGACCATGAAGCGCGTTGTCATTGGCCCGCGTGGTGGCGTCAAGGAAGTGCGACAGGTCTTCGAGTTCCCGAGCGAGTTCGCACAGAAGTATGATGCAACGAACGGCGAGCAGCCGAAGATTGATGCATTGCGCAAGTGGTTGCGCGAGCAGGCCGATGAACCGAAGAATATCGCAGGTATGCGCGGCACCATCACACACAAAGCCATCGAGAAGAATATCGCATGGGGCCGCATCGAGCGACCCTATGTCGAGGCCGCGTTTGCCGGATTATCACACCGCGACCGCACTAAGGTCAAGCGCGACATCAATGATGAGGACATCCGTTTCGTGCGTCATAGTGTGCGCCACTATTGGCACATGCGCGAAAAGCTCCCCATGGTCATCCTTGCCCGCGAAGTACGAGTCCTGAACCTTACTGCCGGATACGCGGGAACATTCGACGCTCTGGTATGGTTGCTGGGTACCTTCAATATGTCCGGTGATTTCATCCCGCTTGACATTGACCGGACGAAGCTGCCGAAGGTAGGAGATATCACGGTTGACGTTATCCGTCAACTTGGTGGGACCTTGGTACTATTGGACTGGAAGACATCGAAGGGCATCTATACCGACCAAGTGATTCAGGCCCATGCGTATCTCGCAGCCGAGTTCGTGGTCATCAATGGGCAGAGGGATGAGCGTTTGACCGCACTGCTCGAAGCCGCGCAGTCGGGCGGCCTCGTCCATATCCGGCCGAATGGTTGGGGGCTGCACCTGTTCTCGTTCGAGGCCGAGGCCGTACGGGCGTTCCTCGGCAGCGTGGCCTTCGCCCGGTTCCTTGCGAAGTATCCGCAGCCGGACACTATCTTCAAGTATGAGTTGAAGGGTGCATCAGAGGAGGTAGACGAATGAAGAACAAAGAACCGTTATGCGCAGACTATCCGGAGCCGTGCCCTGAGCATCCAGCCTCGCTTCGTAGTCGGCGTTACGACTACGAATATGAGGAAGACCCGAAGCCGATGGCTAAGAGCGACCGCGGCGCTGCGGCTGAGGTCGAGCGGCTGCGGGCGGCGCTAGAATACATCCGAGATGAACTCGGTGTACCAGACCCGGGCTACCCGATGCCGATTGCGAACGCTGCAAACCGGGCTCGTGCCGCCCTCTCGCCGGACGCCGAGTTGAGCGACTATGACGCATCCCGAGTGCTAGCGGTGGAATATGAGTGACACGCAGTCCGTGCTCGACACTATGACGGCTGGCATCATTGGTCGCAAGGCCGAGCGCGCCGCCGGTCTCACGCCGGTCGGGATGGAGCGCGCGGAAACGCCGGGAATCACGCAACCGACTGGTATTACCCTGGAGCAGATGGAACAGCATTTACTGGCCCTTGATGATGCCAACCGAGCGAGTCGTCGCTATTATGAAAACCTGATTCGTACGGCCCAGCGTTTCGTGGCCGCCCTGCAAGAGAAACCCGACACAACGCTAGATGAAGGCGCAGTATTCAAGGAGTCAGTCGTTGTGCAAACGGCCATCATCGGAGACGTAGCGCCGCGTGATTCGCTCGGCGTGGGTTGGGTCTGTCCAACCCATGACCAGCAGGGGCTCAAGGAGTTGACGAGTCGAAAGAGCCGGAAGTACCGGGCTTGCGCCTTGTGTGACGAGTTCGAGAAAGGATAGGTTGTGCAACGTTTCGTTTCTCTGGTGGGCGCGTTGGCGCTCACACTGTTACTCGCCGGGGGGTCCCTAGGAGCGGGTCAGCCACAGACAACGACTATCTGCCATGGGGCGGGCTTGGCTGGAACGACACAGTTCACGACCCTTACGCTGCCCTCGCAGGCATTGGCAGCCCACTTTGACGAGAATGGCACGCCGCAGGCAGGCCACGAACAGGACTACTTCGGCCCATGTGTCGAGGCCACACCGTCACCGTCACCGTCACCGTCACCGTCACCATCACCATCACCGGAGGTAACACCATCACTAGAGCCTTCCGTCGAACCGTCTCCGTCATCGGAGCCTTCGTCACCGCCTACACCTTCGCCTTCACCCTCGGCATCCCTCACGCCCTCGCCGTCGCCCGGGGTGACGCCGACTCCGACGCCCGAACCGACTGCGACGGCCTCTGTGGGGCCGAGTCCGACGCCGATTGCTACCGAAAATCCGACCCCGAGTTCGACCCCTGCGCCGACTGCGACCGAGACCTCTGTCCCGACCCCGAATGCCAGCGAGACCCCTATCCCGACAGTCTCACCGTTGCCCACGGGTTCTGCTACTGCACTCCCGGGGAACGTGACCCCGACTACTACGCTTCCCGCGACGGACGCCGCCGCGGCTGGTAATCTTGGTAGCAATGACTCGGCACGGGCAGCCGTACTCATTATCATCTTCGGTGTCATGGCCTTCTATCTTGTATGGCGAGTCCTTTGGCCTCGCAGGAAGCGGTAACCATATGACCCTACCCACTCACGTCCGCCTCCTCTCACAGCGTATCGACGTGCGCGAGGAGGGAGAGCTACACATGGAGGCTCATGAGGATGGTGCGGAGCCTCATCAGCATCGTGTCTATGGGGTGTACGATGAGGAGAAACAGGTCATCACGCTCGATGCTGCCATGGGCTTCGAGCGCCAGCGCGAGACATTCCTACATGAGAACCTGCATGCCATGTGTGCAGTCGCGCAACTAGACGGACTATCCGCCATGGAGGGGTTTGATGAACACTGGGTAAGTTCGCTTTCACCCGTGATGTTGTCGTGGATGCGTGACAATCCCGCAGTGATGAAGTTTCTCATGGAGACGCAACCGTGACGCGTAAGAACCGCTATGACCCCGAGGCTGAGGACATAGATGCCATATTGGAAAACCCTGAGCAATGGACCCGCGCTTCGCGACGGGCAGCCGGGTTGCGCATGCATGTTGACCGAGGGCCTGCACGCATGCAGCCCCCGCGCTACATCCGGCGGAACATCAAAGCGTTCCTGCCGGACGCAAAACGCACGCATCGCAATCGCCGCCGCATCGCTCGTATTGCGCGCGCCATCAAGGAAACATGGGGCACCGATGCCATGCTGACAGGAAAAGATTGACATGAAGTTTCGTACACTCAATAGCGATTACACCATTGACACCGAGGCGATGACATGGAGTCGTCAAGTGCGCGAGGGGCGAAAGAGTCCCCTGCTGTGGGCTAACAGCGGCCCACTGGCCCAAGTGCCGGACCCGATTGTCGGTCAGCGTTGCGCCCTGCTCGAAACCTCCAAGGGTCTACATGGTGTCATCTATACGAGTACGGTCATCGAGGTGCTCGATGCCTGATATTGAGTTTCGCGGCTGGCCGAAGATTGCCAGACTCAATCGTGACATCATCATCACGGAGAAAATCGACGGCACGAATGCCGCCATCGGCGTCACAGAGGATGGCATCGTCTATGCACAGTCGCGGACCCGCATCATCACCCCGGAGAACGACAACTACGGCTTCGCCAAGTGGGTCGAGTCCATCGCGGACTATGCTCGCAGTACGCTCGGCCCTGGCTTACACTTCGGGGAGTGGTGGGGCAACGGCATCCAGCGCAACTACGGACAGGCGACCAAGCGGTTCAGCCTGTTCAACGTCGCCCGCTGGGCGGACCTCGGCACGGAGGGCGTCATCGGCGTCGTTCCCGTGCTGTACGAGGGGCCATATGAGAAGGCCAGCATCACACTCGTCCTCGCGAACCTAAAGGTCCATGGGTCCTACGCCGCCCCCGGCTTCATGGAGCCCGAGGGCATCGTCATCTATCACACGGCTGCCAAGACCATGTTCAAGGTTACACTGGAACATGATGAGAAGCCGAAGGGGAGTACCGAATGAATACAACGCTTGAAGTCTTGCAGTCGGTCGGCGATGAGCGGCTCCGTCAAGACCTGCGGTGGGGGCAGCAAAACCATGGTGACGGTCTGTGGCTAGCCATTCTGACCGAGGAGGTCGGTGAGACGGCAGAGGCCATGCTGGACCTTAGTCAGACGGATATACGAGCCGAGTTGGTCCAAGTGGCTGCCGTTGCAGTGGCATGGATTGAATCTATCGACCGAAGAGGTGTGACTTGATGCGTGTATATCTCGCAGGCCCAATGACGGGCATAAAGGGCTTCAACATACCAGCCTTTGATGCCATGGCCCTGCGACTGCGTAAGGCGGGCTTCGAGGTCGTCAGTCCGGCCGAACTGGACAACCCGACCATCCGGTCCATCAGTCTCGGCTCGGCGGATGGTGCTATCGCCACGCTGGAAACGCATGGCGCTACATGGGGGGATTTTCTTGCACGCGATATAGAACTCATCGCCGATGATGGCATCGAGGCCGTGGTCGTGCTGCCCGGCTGGGAGAAGTCGCGCGGCGCGCGGTTGGAGACATTCGTCGCCAATGCGTTGTGCGGACTGCCCATCTACACGGTGGGTCTAGCATGGAATCACCTGACCCTGCATCCCGTGCCCTCCCTCACGCTCGTTCGCGCATGGGCAGCGAATGATGACATCGTGTTCGGCCATCAGTACGACCATCCAGCCGTAGAGGCACACCGATGAATCCCAAGGACGCCATCGGCCTCACGAAGTCGCCGCTACGACTCGTACCCCCCGCCCTTGTCATCGAAACGGCTGCTGCAATGGCTAATGGGGCAGAGAAATACGGTCCGTACAACTGGCGGGAGACGGGTGTCAACCTGTCTGTCTACCTTGAAGCCCTGCTGCGTCATGTCTATGCGTACATGGATGGCGAGGAGAGCGCCGAGGACTCGGGTGTGAAGCATCTTGCCCATGCTGCTGCCTGCCTTGCTATCATCTTCGATGCTGAGTCGGTCGGTAAGCTCATTGACGACCGACCTACGCCCGGTCAGGCAGCTCGTCTCATGGCTGAACAAACGCAGCAGACGACGACGACCATCAACCCGTGTGACGGAAGCAACTGGTTCGTGGTGCACCAGGAGAGGTGATGCATGACCTTGACTGAGCAGCCCGTCAAGCCCTCCCCTAAAGGGCCGGTGAAGGATAATCGTACCTTTGAGGCCGTCATGAAGGACCTGTTGCCCCCGTGGGCAGACAGTTTCATGATGCAGATTCAAAGCAAGACCGTCAAACAGCCGGTATTCTGGCCGGTCAATCTATACGGTGGGTCGCAGAATGAACGGGAGGTTGTTTCCTCATGAGACGCACGCCAGCCTTGACACGCGAGTGTCAGCAGTTATTCGAGCAGGAAGTGCGCGCCGATGGGGGCTGGCAGCCGAATGGCACCCTTCCTCGGATTGCGGGAGTAACCGGACTCACGACCGACCAGGTGCGTGATGCTATCTTTAGTGTGTCAGCCGATGCATGGCGACGCAGTTTTGTTGCTACACTGAAACAGGAGGTACATGATGCCCGTTCGTGATGGCCGGTGGATTAGCTTTTCCACCCTCGCCAAGTTAGGGGTCGCGGCTAAAGCCGCAGCGGAAGCCGCTGCGCCCGATGAGCCTGCGACGCAGAACGAACCTACACAGAAGCGGACAAGGCGCTCTCGTAAGGCAGTCGAGGCTGCTATTCTGGATGCTACAGGCATTGAAGTGGAGGTCGCATGACAACCCTGCATGATGAACTGGCGGACGGGTCACCGGCTGCCTGTAAACTCTGCAACTTCCTCGGTCATAATCCCGAGGTGGCTGAGGAATGGGCACGCGAACTAGCACTGCCCGTCACCCTGGTCGGCAACACGTCCGTCGTCTTGGCACTCAAGCGTCGTGGCGTGAATATCGAGGAGGCCAGTGTGCGCAGACACCGGAGGAATCATGGACTTTAGCCCTTCGCTCGAACAGGCTATCCTGAATCACAGGAAGGTGGTTCGGGCTGCCATCCGCTTGAAGCACAGTATCGAGGCTGACAACGAGCTGGCGGTTGTTATGCCCGTCATCACGGCCCGACTCGCTGCCATGGTGCAGCAGGGCCTCATCCCCGCGTTGTCCATCGCTGAGGTGATGGACTTGGCTGCCAATGGCGAGCTGTCCGATGCTGGGTAGCTCTGGCCGTGGTCGTGTCCTTGACTTTGATATCGAAAACCGGCCACTGTCATATTGGCAGCCGGACCGGCCGACTGCCGAAGTCACCGCTATCGCGTCGTGCTGGACTGAGCGCGACAAGTATGGGCGGTTTCTCTTCGGCAGCATGCAGGTGGACCTGCTGACGCCATGGGACGATGGGCCGAGCGACATCCTGTTGGCCTTCCTAGAGCGTTACAACGAGGCAGACCTGGTGACCGGCCACTACATCCGCATGCACGACCTGCCCATCATCAACGGCGCACTATATGAGTTGGGTCTGCCCTTGCTCGGACCGAAGATGACCTGCGACACGAAAATGGACATGTTCAAAAAGGCTGACGTTCCAGCCACGCAGGAGTTCCTGCTAGAAACGTTGAGGGTCGCAGACGACGACGGTAAGCCGTTGCAGAAGTTCCACATGTCGCAATCCGATTGGCGCGAGGCGAACCGCCTGACGCCAGAGGGCATCGAGAAGACGAAGGCGCGCGTCTCGTCCGATGTACGGGACCACATCTATCTGCGTGCCGCCATGCTGGAACGTGGCATGCTCAGAGCGCCGAGAATGTGGAATCCCGGCGGCGGGTTCTCGGAGAGCACGGAGGGTAGGCATCGGTGACAGTCGATTACGGTCCCACCCCGCCGTCCTATGAGGATGAGAATAAGGATTGCCCGAAGCGTGGCGTGGCCTTGTCACATATGCGCATCCCGCATATCATCGTGCCGACCTGTCAGTTCTGCGGCGTGCGTCTTATCATCGGGCGCACACTTGACGGTAACCTGATGTCGCCGAGTGCGGAGATGCCAACATTCGATGTGACGGCACGACTACGCCAGCTCGGCATGATGCCTGCGGGTCAACAGAAGGCCGAATCCTCGGGGCTCGACAGCGGGCCGTGGACGGACGATAACCACCCGGATAAAGTGCTGGGGCCATTACAGATATCGGCCCTGCATCCGTATCGTCATCCGATTGATGCTGAGGCAGTGTCCCTGCATCCTATTGGTACGATGCTCCTACCGCACACGCATACCATCGTGGAAGACTGGTCGGTCGAACGAAAGAACCTAGCGGGTCGGCATATCGAGCGCTGGCATCAACGGTGATGCACGACCCGGCCATACTCTTCATCGCTTTACTCATCGTGTTTGTTGGCGCTATCGCCCTCTACCGCCTGCCGGGTCCGTGCGTCTGTGAGCATTGCGGTTTTCATGTTGACCAGCGTCGTCGGGAAGCAGCACACCAAGCCGCATTGAGCCATGATGTGCAGCACAAAGGGTTTGGATATACACATGGAGCACCTGACCGACAGGATTGCCAGGATGCAACTTGTAAGCGCAACCGTCAGCCACCTAATGATAATATGGTGTAAGATAGGAGTATGTCAGTACCTTCATCTCCCACCATTTTCGTTCGCCAGGACGGCACACGCATTTACGTGCGGTGGTTGCCCGTGCTCGGCGCAACCGACTACAAACTCTATGTGTTGGAAGCCGGCGGTGCATGGGGGCTGGAAGATGACATCGCCGACAGCGAAATCAACTCGGACGGTTGGTTCTTCGACATCACGGGTCCGCTCGCGGGCGTTGTCAACGTCCGCCTGACCGCACTCAACGCGTTGGCCGAAGAGTCAGATTACTCGAACGAGGTACAGGTCAACCTTCGCGGCGCTGGGGCGACCGTGCATCCCACAGACGCCTTGCAGCACATCAGGAAAGGATACTAAGATGGCACCCGGACGAAAGCAGCCCACGTCAGCACCGAAGCCGAGAAAGTCAGCCGGTGCATATCGCAGTGAGACGCGCCAGGCTACGCAATCGAAGAAAACAGCACAGATGCGCTCCAACTCTGCCGAGGCTACTCGTAAGCGTGCGGGTGCTACTCCTGCGCCGACTGGCGGCGGTGGCCTTATCAACTGGGGTACGAACGTCAAGCCGCAGGCTCCCGGCATCTACATCGGTCCGAAGCAAAAGAAGCCCTAGGCTACGACTAATCCACGACTAATGAGGTCTAATGTAGTAGTGGGGGCGCGTGGTTTGTGGCCGATGGGCCTACATGGGGTTCGACTCCCCATCGCCTCCATCATTGCGGGTAGGTCTGGTGACCAAGCGGGCCTCATACGCCTGACTAGCAGAGTTCGATTCTCTGGCCCGCCACCATCATGCCGAAGTGGCGGAATGGTAGGGCCATCACGAAGACGAGCCACGTGATGGGTCGCATCAACAGTATCCGAGTTCGTTGTGTAGCACGTAGCGCAGGTCGTCCATCGCCAAGAATGGCAGTTGCACCGCATCTCCCCAGTAGGCTCCGCTTTGCATCTCCCACGCATCTGTCTTCGGATTCCAGATGAGTTGCATGCCGCCCTCAATCAGTGGATACTGGCTGAATGGCTCAGGCATGACGCCCGTACCACAGGAGGCATCCAGTTCCATCGTCAGCGTGGTGACGGCATATTTGCCGAGGACTTCCGCATATTCCCAGGGTCGTTCCTCCCACCAACGCACGCGCTTATCGGAGCGGGCTAGTTCCGTGGGGGTCAAGAGGGCCTGCCGGACTGACTGCCAGCGCGCCATCATGCCTGAGTCACCACCACGGAATGAAACCGTGAGGTTCTGGTTGTCCGTATTCGTCGTATGGATAGGCCCACCATTGAATCGAGCGATGTAGTAGGCTACGGCGAGAGCGTCTCCACGCAGACCACTGAGTAGGTCGGCGCGCGCGCCAGGATAATCGAGATTCGCCATCGCGGCGACAACCTCAGTGGCAACAATCTCCGTTTGCGATTCCAGCGTGGCTGAGGAGCCGACAAAGTAGCCCTGGGCATGGACGAGTTCGTGGACCAGGGTGCTGAACCATGATTGCTCGCCCCAGGAGGGGGTGAGAAAACGCTCGTTGAGAACAATGATACCGTAGCTCGGGTCATAGGTGCCAGCAACGGCGGAGCGACGACCGGGGCCATAGTCCACGAACCCGACACTGGTCGGCATGATGAGTTGCGTCGTGGCACCCTCTTCGTCAATCTGGTAGACGATTTCCTTGACCAGTTGATAGAGGTCGGGCCATGTCTGCGGTTCGACCATAGACCATTTCACGTCCAGGGTGTCATATTCCCTATCCGCCAGAGCGGCAAGACGCAGGAGATTGTCGAACCAGATAGCGCGCTCGGAGAACGAACGGTCAATGACGGCCACACTGCCAGCCAGGCCGCCAAGCACCAAGACTCCGGCGAGTAGTCCGACGACCACCTTGCGAACGATGCGTCGTCCATTACGACGGAGAGCACAGGTGAGGCAGGAGCAGCCCGCCACCAGGGCGCTCACGCCGGAATCTCAGGACTGGGAGCCTCCGGCTCCGGCATCTCGGCATGTGCTAGTTCGGCGTAGACAGCCGATTCAATGATAGCCATGAGCTGTTCTGTCTTGACCCTCAAGCCATAACCGGCAATCATCTTGTCGGCAGCAGCGACAGCAGCCGCGAGTTTCGCCGGACCATCAGCATCCTTGAACCTTTGTTCGGCATACTGGACCGCGATGACTGCGATAGAACGCAGCAACGCTAGGTCAGCTACCGACAGTTCGTTGAGGATGCGCTTGCGAAACTGTACCGCAACCCATCCGACGACGGCTGTCACGATACCTGCAAATGTCGTGAGCATGAGGGCCGTGAACTCGGGACTCCCGAGGATGCCCAGGATGAAATCCTGCATGGTTACTTCCCTCTCTTGAGATATTCAATGAGCCGTTTCTGATATGCGGCAAGCTTACTACGCTGTGAGGCTGTGGGACGGCTTACAGCGGCCAGGTTAGCGATAAGGCGTCGAAGGGCGGCCAGGGTCTTAGCGGGCACCGGGGGTACCGCAGGCGTTGGCGCGGGACCCTTCCCGGCGAACCAGAGTAACGCACCCAGGTCACCATTGAACTTATTGCGGTCGAGTGGATGACCCTGATACTGCCAGAACAGCCACTTGATGCGCGGACGAGTCGATAGGCGGTCTGGTCGCCCGGCGTAATCCGCTACCCAGTTCGCATCCTGTCCGAGGTCGCCCGGCCACGTGCCACGGGATGAGTAAAGCAGGATTTTCTTACCCGGCGCCCCCGCCCGCAGGAGAAGGATGAACTTGCGACCCTCGTCCTTGGTCATCGTAGGTCCAAGGTAACGCGTGCCGTCAGCGCGTCGCAACCAGTTCGCCTCCATGTCGAGCGCAAAAAAGTCAGCAGCCTTGGATGCCACCAGGAAAGCACTCGCCTGTGCGGTGATTGTCGTCTGCGTGCCTCCGACACCGAAATGATATGCACCTGTTGGTAGACCCGCCGCCCTGAAACGGAGAAGGTGATGGGTAAACTTCGGGTCTGGTGTGGAGCCATACGTCGCCCGCACGATAGCGAAGTCCAAGCCTTCCAGATTGGCATCACCATTGTATTTACTGACATCAATACCGTTGAGCACGTGCGCGCCTCCTACCTAGGCCCGAAGGCGAGATATAGACCCGCCAGGGAGATGATGGTAATGACGACCCACCGCCCGAAGGCAAAGAACAGCTTAACCGTGTCCACCGAAGCCCTCGTTTCGATTTGCACGTCCTCTATCCTGTCCAGGCGTATCTCGTGGTCAACGAGAGTCTTCGCGAGTGGCGCTACCGCTGCCGCGACAGCGGCCACAACGCGCGTCTCAGAATCATTTACAGCGCGATATACGTCGCGCCAGGAGAGAGGACCGGATTGCTCCACGGCTTCACTCACGAGAGTTTACCCGAGGACGATTTCGTCGCCATCAATCGTCGCAACGAGCGACGTGGCGGCGCTGGCATGCCCCTTGAGTAGTTCCGCGGCCTCAAGCACGTAGTAGCAGAAGTGGTCGAGAACCGCTCCCGATGCGATGCTATAGGCATCGAAGATACGCGTCGTCGCGCCGTCTGCGCCAATACCCATAGTCACCGTTACAGCGCCCCCAGTCGGGTTGGCGATATGGATATGTCGCACGATGGTCTTCGTGACGGCGGGAACCGTATACAACGTTGCCGTCGAGGCGGCGAGTTGTAGGGGTCCGGCGAGTCGTTTGGCGATACGAGCCATAGTTTTTTGTTTCTCCTCATGAATGTGGGCTAGCTAACCACACTCATTATACCAGCTACCAACTGTAAACGATGATATATCCGAGACCACCTGTGCCACCAGCTCCACCGATGCCAGGGTTCATGCCAACGCCGCCACCGCCACCGCCACCGCCACCCCGGCCACCGTTGCCACCGGCCGCTCCGGCCGTACTAGCGGTGACCGTTGTGCCGCCACCCCCACCGCCAGCGCCGCCCCTCGTAGAGTTGCCATCGGCACCAGCCGTGCCTGCTGTCGGGGATGCACCATCCGTTCCGGCTGCTCCACCGCCACCTGTGGTATAACTGTTTGACGCGCCACCGGCAGAACCGGCCACGGTGGCGGGTGCCGAGGAATGGCATCCGCCATTTCCGCCGCCGCCGCCACCAAAGATGGAGGAACCACCTGCTTTTACAACGGGGGTAACAGCAGCACTACTACTGCCGCCACCGGCACCGCCGTATTCACTGTTAGGGGTTGAGGAGGCTGCACCAATCCCACCATCTGAGCCAGTTCCACCAGCGACACCCGATGCACCCTTGGCTGCACCAACAGGGCCTGGGTCCCCACCGATGCCGCCTACCTCTCCGGCGGCAACGCCACCGGCTGAGCCAGTTCCGCCGCCGCCGCCACCGGGAGTCTTGAGCGCACTAATCTGTCCACCCCGTCCGCCGCCGCCGCCGTATGCGGTAATATAGGGAGTCGTACCAAAGGTGCTATTGCCACCCACTCCACCATCACCACCGGCCGCTCCGGCCGTACCAGCAGCACCACTACTTCCCACAGCACCGACGTTGACGTTTTCCGTTCCCCCGAGGTCAGAGGCACGGAATATCCGCTGCGCATATGCACCGCCACCGCCGCCGCCACCGCCTTTAGCGACGACAGCAGTGGCCAATGAGGCACCGCCACCGCCGCCACCGCCGCCACCCCACAGGCTAACCTGTACAAAGGTCGGGGTGAAGGAAGTGGGCTTAGTCCATACGCCAGCACCACTGGCTGTAAAGACCTGAACGTCCGAACCACCCGCTGCCGCAGCGCCAGTCGGTCCGACCGGTCCCATGAATCCATCCTCGCCGTCTATGCCATCCCAACCGGGGATACCGGCACCGACTGCCCCCTGAGCGCCCGTATTACCGGCAAAGAGTTGTTGTCCCTGGTCGTTGTACGTCTTCCAGCCATCGTCCGCCAAGGTCGCAAAACCACCAGCCAGGATAGTGATGGTCGGTAGCATGATATTAGCAGCCGCAGTGCCATTGATGGTCAACTTGGCCGTGATGCTGATACCCGTGCTATTGACGAGATGGATGCCCTTGATGATGGTTTGCGTGGAGGCGGGAACCGTGTAGAGTACGCCGATGGTGGCAGGAAGCTGACCTTGTGCAAGCACCTTGAAACTATCAGTGCCCGCCGCTATCTCATCACCGAAGATGGTATACGTGATGGAGGTCGCAGCGCCACCGACTCCTCGAATCGTATCGCCGGTGTCAAGCGTCAATGACATGATTTAGCCTCCGAAGAACGTGAACGTGCGCTGGCTGGCCGAACTACCTGCACCTGCTGGTCCCGGCGGACCGGGCACGAATGAATCTTCTCCATCCTCACCATCATACACCATGAGACCGAAGCCGGGGACGCCCTGCGCGCCAGTTGGTCCCGTTGCACCAGTGGCACCGGGGTCTCCTTGCACGCCTTGAATACCCTGTACGCCCTGTGCGCCGGTTGGGCCTTGTGCTCCCTGCGGGCCGGGGACCAGCGAATCTTCACCGTCTTCACCGTCGAAGCCAGGTACACCCTGCGGGCCGGTCGCGCCAGTGTCACCCTGCGGTCCGGTCGGCCCGATAACTCCCTGTGGGCCGGTTGCGCCAGTCTCACCCTGCACGCCTTGCACGCCTTGCGGACCAGGCACGAATGATTCTTCGCCGTCCTCGCCGTCGAGGCCGGGTACACCGATACCGGCACTGCCTTGTGCGCCGTCAGCCCCAGTGGCCCCTGGCGCGCCCGCGACGCCATCCTGCCCTGGTGGTCCAGGCGGTCCGTCCGCCCCGTCCTCGCCGGGCATACCATCCTGTCCGGGCGGACCCTGTGGGCCAATACTTCCCGGCACACCGGGAGGACCGGGCGGCACGAAGGCATACCCTTCGTCATCTCGACCATCCATTCCGAACATCAGCACGCCGGGCTCGGAATCGAGTAGTCGCGTGCCCTTTACCGGGTCCCAGGTATCCGTCTCGGCATTGTAGACATACTGCTGGCCGGTGGTGATATCAATGTATGTGTTCGATGATGTATCTGATGGAATGGGCGGACCGGAACCAACCTGGAGGTCTGTCGGCGCGGAAATCAGGTCGCCGGTACCAAGGTTCATTCCCCACACGCCATTGATACCCGTTGACCCGAACTGTGAAGTCCGTTGCGTCCACGTGATGCCATCTGTGCTCGATGCCAGCTTGCCGCTATTGCCAACAGCTACCCATACCCCATTGGCATAGGCAATGTCATTGATACCTACGCCCGCAAAGGAAGAAGTTCGCTGTGTCCATATGCTGCCATCAGGACTCGTCGCCAGCTTGCCGCTCCCTCCAACGGCTACCCAAAGACCGGCACCATTGGCATCTTTACCATATTGCAACTTATTGATAGTGTCAGCGCCAAAACCCGCGTCACGGAGTACCCAGCCAGAGGTGCCTGTATAACTCGTTCCTAGCCGACCATTGACTCCGACGACAATCCACAGGCCGTGCCCGGCAGCATCTTTTCCATACGCAACACCAATCAGCGCTCCCGCCCCGATGGGTTGCCCCAGAGCAGTCCACGCCGCATCAGCCACCGTAGCTGTAGAAATGTTCCCGTCTTCGTTGACATCAATCCAACGCTTATTGCCATAGGCAACATCATACTTATATCGCGTATAGTATGCAGGAGACCCCCAGTTTATCGTGATGCCGTCTTCGCTCAACCACATGTTACCGAAAGTACCGACCGTCACATAGAAAGCTCGTCCGTCCGACCCCGTGCCAAAGGCAATGGAAGCATGGTGACCGCCGCCTAGAGATACTGGGACCTTCTGCCAGTTGATGCCGTCCAGGCTATATTGATTTGAGTCGGCCCATAGCTTATCGCCATAGACTATCGGTTCAAGCGTTGTGCCAGCACCAAGAGCCGACGACCTCGATGTCCAAGTGATGCCGTCAGGGCTCGTGGAGATGATATTGCCGTTCCCAACGGCGACGAAGACGACACCGGACATGAGGGCCGGTAGGCCGCCACCTTTCGGGAAAAGCGTGGGAGAGGTTATCCAGTGCCCATCATCGAATGATTCCCAGGTGATACCGAGAATCGTCCAGTAGGCAGCATCCACACCACTCGGAGCACCCGATGGGTCTGCGCCGAACGCATCGGAACCCCAGTTCTGCGTCTGCACCGCGCCATGATTGATGATGACCGGGACATTATCGCAGATGTCATAGTTCTCCAATGGCGCAAACGACCCGAGCCTTGTGCCCACGGAAATCTGTCGGCCGAGCCGACTCGCATCAATCGCAGCCTGTAGGGCGCGTCGCTTCAGGTCGGCTGCATCTACCGATTCAATCATCACCGGCGCTTGTCCGATACGGCCCCATTCGCCCTGGTCTACAGCGGAACTCTCGGCACGGTATAGCAGATTGGACCCCGCCCTGTCGCGACCAATCATATTGACCCGGGAGGCCCAGTCGGTCCCGAATGGGATGACGCGGTACCCTTGTGCCAGGTCCCCATAGCTAATGGCCAAGTCGTCCTTATCCACACCGGGATTGTCTTCCACCATGACGGTATATACGCCCGCCAACTTCTTGACACTCAGACGGGTTTGTTTCTGTGTCCCGGCGCGATGCGAGTTCAGGAGTCCCAGCACAAAATCCAGGGTATTCTGCATCGTGCTGTAGATACCGGCGATTTTTTCATCCATCGCATCAATCGTGCCCAGCGTGATGAAGTTGACGAGGGAATCCGACTGCGAGATGGTGTACGTCAGTTGTGCGGTGACGATTTCCTTGATGGTCTTATTGACGTAGAACGACCCTGCTGGAGCTTGTTTCTTTGGCTTCTTCGGGTCAAAGCGTTCATCCCAGGTATATCCGAACAGGGCCAAGTAGTCGATTCCATAGAAGACCACCTCGGTATCGGTCGCATCCATGTCCCATACGAGACCAGCGAACACTTCGACCCATTGCCCGCCACGATAGAACTCGATGGCGTAGTGTGTCTGCTTGGGTTTGATAACGAGGATATTCGGGTCATCCACTAAGAGCGTCAGGTGCATCTCGCCCGGAGCGTTCCAACCGAGCGAGGCACCGGCCAGATGGGCAGCCGGACGATAGATAGTTGCAAGGGTTGCGCCTGGGCCACGATTGAAGGTAGCAGTCGTCGCTGTCGTGACCGTGATGTTGCCATAACCCAATGAGTTCGACCAGAAGGAAACGAGATATCCCGCGTTCGGGCCTTCGGTCAGACGGTAGAAAGACCCACCTGTTTGATGCACGGGGTCATATGGCACGATGATGGGATTGACGACGTATGGCCCACCAGGCGCAGCATTGACCGTCGAGGGATACGAGATGATACCCGTCGTCGTACGCGACCAAATCTTCGTCGTCGCGTTGAACGTAAGGCTGGTCTTGCCGGGCACGCCAATGCCGCCGCCAGCCAGGCCGCCCATGCCCAGAATCTTTATTCGCCATTCCTCAAGGGGGTCTACAACGGGCATTAGGCTACTGCCTTAGGGAGACGCTGACGAGTTCTGATTCTATGGCAGTTGGCGCAAACGATGTCGCATTTCGCAATCTCTTCCAGTAATCTCGCCTGTGACCTTCCGTGCATGCTGGAAACAGGAAAGAGCTTCTCTCCGCGCACGTGGTCGAAGTCCATACACTCCGGCGGAAACAATCCCCCGCAATCCATACACGGAACGGCCTTTAGAGCATCCGTGAAAGCCCTATCACGCTCGCGAGTCGCTCGGTATCGGCGTTTACTGGTAGCATTCATAATATCTCGATTGGCTTGATAATATTGGCGCTGACCCGCTCTGACTTTTTCGGGATTATTCTGATGCCAACGTTTATTCCTAGCTCGACGTTCGTTTGGATGTGTGGCATCCCATTTAGCTCCCATTCTAAGTGATGGAGGGATTCTTGGCGTAGAAGGTGACACTCCACATGATAGCCAGCGGGTCGGAGTCCAGGCCGCCATGCATATCCCGGTCAATGGTGTAGCGCAACCCGTTCGGCCGCACACTGATAGTCTTCTGTGTAACGGTAGGCGTAACTCCGCTAATCGTATACCACGTCAGATTAGTAAACCCAAGGGTCCCCGACGTAGCAATCATTGCCGCTTCAAGCGTGGCGAGACGAGCATAGGCTTCCCCGCGCGTCTTGTCATACACTGTGCCACGCATAGCGAGCTTGCGAGCGCCCAACCACGTGCCGCCCACGTCGATACCATCGGCCAAGGCCAGGGGTTCCGTGAACTGGCGAATCTCCAACTCGGTTGGGTCAAACGAATCCACCGTACAACCGACCAGGACGGTCTTACCATTAACAAGACTGGCCGTTACCGTGTTCAGGGCTACACCACCGAAGGAGATGGCCCGCGTCAGGTCGGGGACGGATGCCATGGCTAGACCCTCGCCCGCAGGCGCAGAAGGGCGCGAGACCTCCGTCGCCAGTCATCTCGCGCAAGATTGAGCATGCCCATCAGGGCTGCCGGACTCACATCGGAGTTGTTCGCCTTCGCCTGCCACTGCGCAAACAGGTCGCGCTCGGCGAGAAGCCTGGTGATGGCCTCGGCTTGGCAGTAGGCAATCATGGCCAGGCGCACCTCGTCGCTCACGAAGACCACATCGGCATCGGCGCTCACCTGCACGTAGGGACTGTAGCCCCATACGCGAAGAAGGAAGTCGGTCTCAGCGCCATCAAACTGCGTATGAACCGAGTTGGGCAGGAATAGTGTGCCGTTCCACACAGACCATCCGGTTTGCGAATCGGCCACGTAGCCAGCGCTGGCAGGAGGAATGACCCACCAACGGATATTCGGTGTCTCCGTGGTCTTCCACAGCTCGACGCGCGATACCTCGATTTCCGGCACCGGCTCGGACGGCACGATACCGACTTGGCGGAACATCCCGGCCGTGATATCGGTGGTGAAATCCACGGCTGACCCGCCTAAGGTCGCCGAGACCTCAAAGGCATTGGCTGTCAACCCGGCCGCGATGACGTAATAGGTCGTCCCGACAACCAAGCCTGAGCCACCAGTCAGAAACCGGAACATCACAGCATTACCTGCCACCAGACCGTGTGCCGTGGAAGTCAGTACGTTTGTTGAAGCTACCCCGAACGGAGTGGTAAGGGCCTTCGTAACACCGACCTGCCGCAGTTGATATGTCAACGTATCGGCAACGGGAACGATGTCCTCTTGGAACTGTTCGGGTGCGATGCGCCCGACTTCTGCGAGCGCGGCCTGGATGAGCGTGCCCACAGCCGCAGTATCGAACGTCGTATTGTTGGGGTCGCGCAGCGCTGCACTGACCGCCGTCTTGAAGGCAGAGAATGTTATACTGGCCACGAAGCACCTCTACTTGTATCGGCTAGGGCGGGTTCGCAGCAACCCGCCCCGCCGAGAGTGATGTGCTTAGACCGTAACCGCCGGGTCGCCGAGATTCGCTTCGTCAATGACGAAGTAGATGTCCCCAGTACCCAGGTTGCCACCCTCCGCAACGGTGAGTGTCAACTTGCCCGCGACTTCGATGTCACGGTTTACGTTCGGAGCAGAGGTCGCCGCCGAGATGGCAGCACCAGCAGCATCCGAAATAATCATGGAGGGGCGGAAATACAACGGCACCCGCTGAGTCACATTGACCCACGTAGAGGCAGTGATATCCGAACCCATGTCGATAGATGCGCCACCGTCCGTCGCACTGATACGGAACGTCGTGTCCGTCAAGTTACCAGCGAGCACGTAATAGTTCGTATTCAATGCTGGAAGAGTGCCACCCGTCTTCGAGATGAAACGAATGATGTCACTGGCCGCGAGGCCATTGACGCCAGAGTTAATGAACAGGTCCTCTGCCGCTCCACCTGTGTCATCCCCGGTCGTAGTGCCCGAGAACTTCAACTTGTCCGTGTCATAAGACCACAGGGTCGCGCCATACACATCTTTCAATGTGAAGATGGCATTACCCACGGAATCCGCAGCGCCGAGAGAGTTGACCGGGATAGCAACGGCAACGAGCTTGCCGAAACCGACCCCGATGACAGTTGCCGATGCATCGCCGGACGCATTAGCGAGCCAGGTTGCCTTGGTCTTGACGACACCGCGAGAGCGGTGTTCGACCTTGACGTTCGTGATTGTGCCTGCCATGGTCGGCTAGCCTTCCTGCACGAAAACGTCGAGCGCGCCCGTTGTAGCGTTGCCGCCCTGGGCAACGGCCAGCTTGATATTCCCCGCAACAAAGATGTCGCGGTTGATGTCATTGGCCGTAGTCGCAGGTGTGATGGCCGCACCAGCATTGTCCGTCACGGCCATGGTGGGGCGCTTGAACAACGGAGACGTGCCAGCGTTGGCGAGTGACCAGATGGTCGCTCCGCTATCGCCGTCCGTCAATGTGAGGTCAGCACCAGTGTCCATCGTGGCACCAGCCCCGGCTGTCGGGTCATACGCGATACCGACGATACGGCCATAGGCCGAACCGATAACGGTAGCCGATGCATTACCAGACGCATCGCACGTGATGGCCGCCCGGATACGGACGATGCCAAGGCCCTTGCGGGACTTGACGGATGAAGTGATTGTTCCTGCCATTCAGGATGCTCCTTTTCTCTGCCGGTTGCTCCGGCTGCTTGGCCGAGCGGTAGTCCGCTCTATTGATTAGATTGTAGCAGAAGATTGGGCGTCCCGCCGACTCAACTAGTCCTACGGGCTAGCAGTGGACGGCGGGACGCCTATTCAGTTATAGACCAGATGCACTTTCAATGCGGATGTACTTCACACCCGGCATATTCGATGTAGAGGTACCGGCACCAGAGATGACGGCACCGAAAAATGCCTTCCAGCCAACGCTCGCCAACTGAGACAACTCATCGCCGTGCCCACCGGGCGCGACATAGTACGAACTCAGCGTACCAAAGTCTCCAAAGGCATAGGCATTGGGGCCGAAGAGAATCGTGGAATACACGTCCACTCCACCGGCTCCGCCCGCCGCGAAGACCCGAGCACGAGCGCTCTCGAAGAAGCGGACCCCGGCATACTTGCCGAGTTCCCCGTTGAGGATGGGGGCAGACCCGGCATAACGAGCCGCATCAATCCAACCACCAACATCATCGTCTTCCTCGAAATCGAAGACCACGGCCGGATGCGCGATGGCACGATAGCCGTCGCCAAACGACGGAACGCTGTCCGCCTTGAGATTCTGCACGGCACGTCGCACGAGAGAACCAGTGATGGCATCGGTAGACCCCACGTCGGTTCGGGCTACGTTGCCCGCACCAGCGTAAAGGACATTGGTGCCCGCAGCGAGAGTCTGAGCAACGTAGTTGTCCATAGTCTCGGCAGCCTGTCGAGCAATAACCTTGGCAGCCTCAGCGAGAAGGTCCAAGGGGGATTCCAGCATCGCCACGTCGGTAATGCTAACACGCTGACCTGCCTGATAGGCAGTGAACTCCTCGTAGCCAAGGGCGAGTTCCTGGGCCGTGGGTGAAACACCCTCGGTCAGCCAGGGGGCAGTGCCCGCGCTATGACCGATGATGTCAGCATCAGCAGTGAGCGCGAACATGGGGACGCTCAGGAAGCGCATCGTGGCATTGGTACCCTTGACGAAGGTAGCCTTGATGAAGTTCCCGGGCATGAGATGGGGCAGTGTGGGTAGAAGAACCTCTACCAACTGCTTGCGGATGAGAACCTGGACAGTCTTGTCAAAGTTCGTGGTTGCAGTGTCGGTGGGACCTGCCATTATGGTCGTCTTTTCCTTTATCTATCCCGGGGAGCGCCGGGTCGCTTCGTAGTCTATTGGCGGAACACAACCGAGGGGTCGAATGACTTGAGATGCTTTTCAAGTTCGGCCGCTGTCATGTCCTCGATGGCCTTAGGAACCGCCGACTGCGTACGTCCAGGGTTTGCACCCACGGGCGTCGGAGTCTCGATTTCCCCTGCGAATCTGGCCGTTAGACGGGCCTCATTCGCAGCCAGTTGGTCGTCTGTTAGCCCCGCTGCCGCATCTCCGAGAACCCCAAAGGATTCTGGATACTTGGCTTCGATGCGGGCCAACTTTGCCTCAGCCGCCGTCTTGGCGATGAGGAGTTTCTGCGCTTCGACCAGTGCCCGAAGCTCGGCATCCCCGTTCTCTTTGTCCGAAGCGAGTGCTAGCGCTCGCGCCTCTGCGGCGTCCGCCCGAGCCTTCTCGACTGCGGCCTGTTGAATCAGGGACGTGACCTTCGCGTCAAGTCCAGCGTTTCGACTACGGAGCGTAGTAACTTCGTCAACGGGAGTGGGAGTGCCAACGGTAGCCGTCGCGGCTGCCTGCTGGGCCTCTTCGCTCTCGGGCGTAGCGCCTTCGTTCGTATCTGTCATTGTAATCATTATACCTCATGCGGGAGCCTAGCCACCGAATAGTGACCTCAGCCCCATCATATCTTGCTCAAGTATAGCACGCACATCTACGGCTGCCACCGGAACGGAAAGGTCAACCCGTGACGTAGGGCCAGTGGACGGGGTAGGCTGTTGCAGATTTTGCAACTGCTGCTCTTGTTTGGTCGGAATAGTAGGCGCTTGGGATTCGCCGCCGCCCTGCAAGAAATCTAGCGCCTCACTGCCCACGCGACCGAATAGCGCGAACCACCGTTCGGGCGACATCATCGCCAACTGACCAGAGACCGCCCGACCCACGTCGGGACCACCAGATTGTATCAGTCCCCGCACGAGCGGTGAAACACGAGCCGACATGTCCGACCATGGGAGTGAGGGCGTCAGGTAATCAAGGGCGAAGCCCGTCTCAGATTTGCCAATCTCTTCCATCGCGGCATTGAACTCCGGGTCATATTCGCGCTGGATGGCGATGGCGTTCTGTACGCGCAGGATGTCATAGGTCAGGCCATAGGGGTTGCGCGAGAGATACTTGATGGTCAGCGGCAAGACCTTGCCCCACATATAACTCGCCGGATATAGACCGAAGACAGGGTGATTCAGACTGCGCATCATCACGGTTCGCTTGGTCTGCATCTCGGCAACCATCCAGGCGTCATCCTTGGCCGACAGGAGTTTGTCGCGCACTAGTTGCGCGATGAGGGCCTGCGTGCGATTGAATGGCACAGCAGCGCTGGTCGGGATATTCTTGACCATGGCCGCCAGTTCGTTGCGCGTGCTGCCCTCCAGCCTCGGCTGTAGTTCATCCCGGAGGAACTTGGCATACTGCTGCATGATGGCCTCTTCATCGGGATTTGCGCGCGGTAGCCCGGTGGCGACACGTTCACGCAGCCATTGGGGCAGGCGGTCTGCAAGATTAGGCGTACCCGCCCCCGGTCTATAGAGCCCGGTGTCGATGACAAGTTGCTTATACTCATCCACCACGGACTCCAGATGTTCGATGTTGCTCTCTGGTAACCCCGTAAGGCCCTGCGGGTCCATATGCTCTCGCAGTCGAGCAAAATATGCCTTGCGGGCTACTTCGGGACCGAAGGCAAGGTCGCCCAACTCAGCGGCAGCCTCTTCCGGTTTGGTCATAGCATACTGCGAAAGGTCATTCGCCGCCTTGGAGGAATGAAAGTTGTTGACGAACTTACGGTATGCAAGCACCGCCTCAACTTGTTTAGGGTCAGCCAGAGCCGGATGCAACCTAGCATCCATCTCGATAGCACGAATATGCTCATCGAGAGCATGGATTGCCTCGTGACGCAAAGTACCAGCAGGCGTTGCACTCACTACTTCGGGACGGCCGGATACTGCCCACTGTAACTCATTCTGCGCCACACCCTTGTCCCAGCTCAGTTGGACATCCTTGCCCTTGCCATAGAATCGCGGACTCAACTCGATGCTAGTAGCGCGCACGCCGGGTTCATAGTTCACCGTCTCGGCCTGGGCATGCAAATCATCGGGGTGAAACTTCGGATTGACACGGATGTTCTTGAGTGTAACGTCAGGGAAATCAGCCTTAAACTGTCCTATCTCATCAACCACTGACTGCTTGATGCCCACTGGCATATCTTTGAATCCACCACCGATGAACCGTGGCCCGAACTGCGCCGTCAAATCTTTGATGCTGGTGGCGGGAGGAACAACGACTTGTCCCAACCCAGCACTCTCGATGACGGTCTGTCGCCCGGATGGGTCAAGGGTCGTCAGAAACAACTCAGACCAACGCTTGATAGCATCGGGGGCCTCGCCCGCTTTGAGCATGTTAGCCAAGTGACCCACCCAACGGTCTGCTGTTTCACCCGGTTTGAGGTCTGCCTGCAGGACACCCGTCAGGAAATCCCAAGGGTCCATGCCCCGGTCCTGCGCAAGCCGCGCCACGAGGTCTTGCGCCTGCTTGCCATATGCACCAGGAAGGTCCAAGCCTCCCTCGCCCACGGGTTGTGCCACGCGATACCAATAGGATTGCCAACTATCGCCGAAGTAACGCTCGGCACGCTTTACATAATCAGGATGGGCATGCAGGTCATTGGCGAGTCGCTCTTTCAGCCAGGGAATATCCTTTGCGCCCGGCACGCGTGCGCCTGTCGTACGGTCGAATATTCCCGTGATGTCTTTGCGCAGGGCGGCTCCATCCACATAACCGAGTTCACGCGCCAACGCATCGGGATTGATGGGTCGAATATCGGCCACTGTATGAGGCACCAGCCACTCACTTTCATGAATGAGTCCCGCCGTACTGAGACCAGTATCTCCAACCGTCACCCGTCGAGCAGAGGCCAGTTGTTCTTGGATATAGCGCAATCCTGTTTCCTTGTCATCCAACACATGACCGGCTGCCTGAGAATAGACATTGCGGATTTCCGCGAAAGACTTGGCCATGGGGCCTGCCAACTCTGCCTTCATCTCGGCTTGCAAGGCCGGGTCTGAAATACCCTCGATGATTTTGGGTACATCCTCAAGGGTTTCCCGCACGATACTGCCAAGGTCTTCATGCAACATCTTCGTCATGTTGTTGGCGATATACGTGTCCGGTGCGTTCTGAATAGCCTGCATCTTTTCGGCGAACTTCGTTCGGCCAACGCGCGCCTCCAGACCAGTACGGAGTCCATCTGTGAAGTTACTTCGTGTAGCATATTCAGGCAAGTCGAAAGCAAAGTCCCGAGCGGTTCCCGTGCGACCGATGTTCTCTTCAATGGCACGTAACCCACGCAGGGCGGTAGCTTTCAACCCCCCGCCGCCGACTGGCATGATGCCCTGCATGGCCATGAAATACGGTGCATCAGTGATACGCTGAATGAGGAACATGGGGCTGGAGTAACGCAACTTGTTATACATCGTCACGGTTACGCCTCCGGCCCAGTTTGCCGGGTCGATACCTCTACGTCGTAAGATGTTTCTCATTCGCTGAGTCAGTTTTGGCAATACACCCATGACGCGCATATCGCCCTCTGTTGCATCGAGCAGAGCACCCATTACGTCATGTGCGGTCAGGGCCTCACCGCTAGGCGTACGGAAGTTGAGGGGGATGGCATCCTGCATAGCCGCCCAAAGACCGGCCCTGGGTCCCGTATCTTCAATCCTCAAACCACGCAGGGTCGTATGCTCTATCCCGGCTGCATCGCGCGCTGCCGTAAATAGGTCGCTGGCTGCTTGCTTCGGCAATCCCAACTTTTCGACAGCCGTTTTCTCGAAGCGCCGTTGGATGTTCAATACTAACCGGCGACCCGTGACAACATCCAGGGAAGTACGGATATAGGCATCCAAGGATTCCCCTACGTCACCCACGTGAGACCCTATCGTCTGTCCAAGGACATTACGCACGGTATCCATGGCGCGCGGCTGCGCAGGCATATCGAATACGTGCTGGATAGACGGGTCTCGCTCGGCCACGTATTTGCCGGTCATCGCATCGCGCTTGAGGCCCCATGCCACGCTGTCTTCCGGCTTGAACCCGATGCGCCAAAGGGGTTTACCGTCGATAGTATTGCGGGCAAGCATATCACGAATGGGTTTCAGTGCGGGGTCATTGAGTTGCTCGGTCGCGCGCACAGGGAAGATGCCCCGGTCAATATCCCGACGCAGAGCACTCAGCAGTATATCAAGCTGTGAACCGCCACCGGGAGCATATCCGATGTCCCCGATGAGGGGATACACGCGAGCAGCATCATTCCACATCGCTGTGCGCTCGGCAATCGTGGTCCCGCTCTTGATACGGGCAAACAGTTCCTCGGCGAGGGTGGTGTCAAGTGTGTGGTCATTCATCAATGTGAGCTGGTCGAGCGGTAGCTTGTCAACAGCATTGCCATAGGCCACACGGTCTACTTCCCTGATAGCAGCGTTAAGTTCTGAGTCCGAGACTTTATAAGTGGCCGCATGTAACAACGAACGTAAGTCGTCGCTCATAGCTCCAACCTTGACCGCCCATCCGGCTACATCACCACCGAAAACATGCGCCGCGCGTCCGGCGAGATTGTCCAACTCGCCAGGAGTAAATGTGTTTTTGGCGTTTTGCACCATTGAATCCGTCAGACGGTCAAGTACATCCCTCTGTGAACCACCAACCATCGGGGCGATGATATCATCAGGTGCTGTATGTACGAGGTCTTCACCCAGCCCCTTGGACAACTGCGTGGCGCGAGTCTCGCGGGCGATGAGTAGATTGGCCTGGTCTAAACTGTAGCTTGCAAGAGCCTGGTCAATCTCGGTCGTTTTCCCGGCCCCCCGAGCCAGATTACGCAAGTCATTGATGGTTGTCTCACCATAAGCAGACCGCAGGGAACCAACAGCCACGCCCGACCGAAGGTCTATGAGAGAACGAGTCACTGAACTCTTTGGGAGGTGGGGATTGACAATCTTCCCGGCCGCCCGAAAGATGGGACCAGTGATGGGACTGTCAGCCACGCGGGCCGCAGCAATGGCTACCTTCTCAAAAGCAGACGTGGCAGCGATACCTGATTCACCAATGGCACGCCCAATAGCGACAGCCTTACCCCCGATGCCAGCCAATCCGCCAGCGATAACTAGGGGGTCGGTGACCGTGCCTCCGACAATCTGCTTGAGAGGGTCACCAGAGACGGACTGACCCGACCGAATGATGAAGTCGAGAGCGTGCCTCTCTGTCCATCCATGCTGTCGTACCCCCTCGATGGCTGTTTGTTCGACGGGCGATACAGTATCACCACGGTCGAACCGGGCCATGGATTCCTCTAGGCGATTACGACCACCGGAGGCATTAGCCTTGAGATATGCGGTCGCCTGGGCCTCGGTAAAGATGCCAGCCTGGAACTGCGCCACAGCATATTTGGCATCAGGCCCAATGTCGATACCCTCATTCTGCCGTCTCATGATGGCAGGAAGGGTTTTCTCGATGCCTGCGATGCCGGGAGCCGCACCAGGGTCAAAGAAGCCAACATCGCCTAGGAAGGATTGTAAGTGTGCAGCAGGTAGACCAAACCATCCCTGTAGGGCATGCGACAATGCCCCACCCAACGAACCCTGTCCCGCCGCACCCATGTAAGTATCGAGGGATTTGCCGACAAAGCCTGCCTTACTTTGCATATCGGCAGCATCCGCAATCTCACGGTTGAAGTCAGCCCGCAGGTTTCCACCGCCGAACATATCAGCATCAGCAGCCGCCTTGACGGTTAGCCACTTGTTGTATGCCGCTGGGTCTGTCGTCTTCAATACTTCGCCATTCTTGGCGAACTGCTGGTCGGCACCCAGGCCGCCAAGAGGGATATGGCTCAACAGGGTACCCGCTGCGGTAATCGGTGCAAGTGCAGCCTGAGTAAATGGATTATCGAAAATCACCTTCCCCAAATCCCCGAGAAAAGAAGACTCTGCCGCCTGCGGAGCACGCGGCATGTTCAGGCCGCTTGGTACCGAAGTAGTTGGACCAGAAGGCGAGAGGGTCTTAGGTCCGACCGGGGCAGGAGTCGGCGGTGTCGCGAAGACTTTGGGGTCGAACATACTACAGTGCCTTCGGCGGACCGAACTTAGGAATGAGTAGCGATGGAGTGGGTGCAGGTGTCGGTGCCGCATAGGGCGGCTCATAGAGTCGCGGTGGTGCTGTAGGTGTTGGAGTCACAGCCAAAGGCGTCGCCGTAGGCGCAACCGTAGGCGCAACCGTAGGCGTAACCGTAGGCGTTAGGGTCGGCAGATAAGATGGCTGTGGCGGCGCGAATGTCGGCAGGGTATTCGTTGGAACACCGATGTCGATATTCCGAGATGCAGGACTGATACCTGGCACCCTCGGTAGGCGCAGTTCATGCTGCCCAAAGGTGAGCGCGACTGGTTGAAGTGCGCCGGATACCTGCTGGCTACCAGGCAGTTGCAGGTCGGTACGATGCTGCGGCAAGCCGCCTCGTCCAGCATTTGCGAACGCACCCTCACCAGACGTATCCGGTGAAATGGCCATGGTCGTCATTATCCGCCATGCTTCGGCGATACGCTGGTCGTAGATATTCGTCGTGCCAAACTGGCTTTCGGCTTGCGCAAGAAATGCCTGCTGGAACTCTCGGTCACCAGCCAATGCACTGACCTGCTCGGCCGAAAGATTCTCCGCAGCCGATTTGACCGATGCGGCCAATGGTGTATCGAATGTCAAGCCAGGAACATTGCCCAAAGACCGAAGCGAGGGCGAGATGACGTTGATAGCCGTCGCGATATTGAAATCCGCACCAGTGGAAAGTGGTGCAGACACAGTAGCTACCTCTTGGCCATTAGCATCATAGGCATGACTTGCCTGTGTTGCCGTAAAAACACCATCTTTGATATCCGCAGAGATAGTGGCAGAAACCTTACCGTTGCTATCGCGAATATTGACCGAGGCAGATGTATTGAGGCTACCGTCAGAGTTGACTAATGTAGTCCCATATTTGGCATCAAAAGCCTGAGCCCGGGCCAACAGGTCCCCCTGCGACATTGCCGGTGGACTCAGAATCATATTGCCACTCTTGTCTATCGTGGAAGATACACCATCTGCCACGGGGCTCGTCAACGTCCATTGGAGTTTACCAGCAGAATCTGGATAACCATACATCGTGAGTACCGCATCCCCTACCCGATAGGTGATGACGCTACCAACCTGAATCGGTGCAGTATTGGGATTACTCGGGTCGGTTACGGTAATGCTATGCAGGGGTACGACCGCCATGATGGCCTTGCCACCCAACTGTGGGATGGCAACCATCTGCGAATCACCAGGAACAGATGCTCGCGGAACGATACCGAGCGGACCATTACCAGTAGGGTCATAGTTACCCTGAGCATCCGTGGCAGCATAGACGAAAGCATCAGGATTAGCTGCCTTCGCATCGCTCTGTTGTTTGAAGAAGGCACTCGCCTGCTGGACATTGGCGTCGATACCACCCTGTCCGAGCATACCCGACCCGAATGAAGGATTATTTCCTGCATCCTCACCGATGGCACGTGCCGCATCAGCCTTAAGCATATTAGCCGTAGCCGGGTCTAAGCCCGGTGTGCCAGCCAGGCCGCCGACCGCATTAGAGAATGTCTGCGCCGCAGTCTGGCGGTCGAGTTGGCTGGCGTTAGGATTACCCCATGTCCGAACGAACTGGTTGTATGCGGCATCATAACTTTGAGCGATAGGCCAAACCTTCAAGTTGGCACCCCAAGAGGCCATTTGGGATTCGTTATCCACTGCTGATTTTGCCTGAGAAATATATCCGTCCTTCTGAGCCCGCACAGCGATGGCAGCATAACCAGCCGTAGCCCTCGTTATGGCACTGGCAAAGAAGGTTTGTGTCACATTGCCATCCCAGTCTGGGTTGATAGCATGTATAGCATCGAGTACCGCCTGATACTTGGCCGGATTCCCTGCGATGTCTTGGGTCAATCCTTCGAGAACCAGGTCGCCATCAGCGGTGATGTTGAGACCAGCCGCAGCCGCATACTTCTGCGCTGCATCCGTAAGCGCATTACCGACTGCGATGTCCGTCTTGGTCGTATCTGCCACGAACTGATTATAGGCATCCGTCTTCGCCTTGGCGGCTCCTGCACGACCCTTAGCCTTAGCGCTTTCGATTAGTTGCGCAGCATCCTTTTGTAGTGAACGCCAAAACTCGCTATCTTTCGGAATTTTCTTGGCCCACCTGAGAAAGAAATCGGCATATCCACGGTCGCTCAACTTGCCCTGTAAGTGTTGCAGGTCTGCCTTGGATTGCTCAACAGCATATTGCAACTGCAAATACTGGTTCTTGGTAGTATCGTATTCCGGGTCAGCAGGGTCAAGCTCAGCCATGCGAGACTTCCAGTAGGCAAGTACCCGTTCATCCGTCGCCTTGCCACCCTCGAACACGCCACCATTTTTCCAGGCATCCATGAGATTACGGTCAGCCTGGGCCTGCATCTCGCGAGCGATAGCGATAATCGTATTTGCCAGACTGGGGACAGCCCTGGGCAGACGCCCGAACTTACCACGCCGAGCCATTAGCGGCCTCGCTTTGACTTACCGCGCCGGGCAACAGCAAGGGCGATGGCGACAGCCTGCTTCCGCGACTTACCAGCCGCCATTTCTGTCTGGATATTCGCCCCAACGTTCTTCTTGCCCGGTTTGAGCGGCATGATTATCCCTTGACCCTGCCAAGCTTCGGGTTCTTCGCCTTAGCTTTTGCGCTCGCGTTACGCGTTCCCGTAGCCAAGATAGCGCCTGCGCGCTCCTTTGAGATGCCTTGCTTGCGGGCAATCTGTGCCTGCACTGCTTTGAACCCAGGATGTGCCTTATGTGATGCCATCGCGCACTACCTTCTCCCCAACTTGACCTGAGTCATGATACGACCCTTAGCCTGACCACCCTGAATCATACCCTGCAACAGCGTCGGCTGCGCACTAGTCGTAGTCGGAGGCTGCGCGAATGGCGCTGGCGCGCCGCCAGCCTCGGGCGGAAGACCCGGAAGGGGAGGCGTTTGACCCATCATGCTCGGCTCCCCGCCAGCGCCGGGCGCGCCGGGCATCACGCCAGGGGTCCCTGCGCCAAGAGCGGCACGGAGGTCCGCCTGCCCCGAAGTCATCTGACCCTGAGCCTGTGCTTGGGCACCCTGCGGAGCGTTCAAACCGAGTGACTGCAAGGCCGCAAGCAACTGCGCCATGACCTGAACCCGCTCCGGCCAAAGGGTAGCATCCGTGCTTTCCTCGCGGATGAGTTGCTGTTCCGTCTCCGGGTCATCCACGCCAACGGCATCCATGCCGCGTGCCTGCGACCACAGTTTCGCATTGACGAGATTGGCAGCACGGATGGCTGTCTCCTGCTCATCGCGCGGCGACAGGCTCGGGTCGATGATGTCGAGAATGCCACCACCGCTGCCAACGATAATCTTGACCGTAGCATCCTTCGCGGCCCATACCTTTAGCGCCAACTCCCACACATCACGACGCCACTTATACAAGAGACGACGGCGAATCGAGATGCGCAACTCATAGTTAGAGATGAGTGCGTTGATAGCCTTTGAAGATGAAAGCATTGATGTTGGAGCGAGACTCAGTAATAGGTCACTCAATCCCGAGACGACGATAAGCTCTCGGTCGATACGACCAAGATATTGTTCCAGTTGGAACTGTGCAATGAATGGTGTGATAACCTCGATACGGTTACCTGGACCGGGGCTAACCAACTCATTACGAATAGGCTTGAGACCAGCCGGAACACGCGGAGGTGCTTCGGGTCCGACCAACTGCCAGTAGTCACCAGCCACACCATTGGCAATCATTTGTGACCCAGCAGTGATACGCTCGTACTTTTCGCGGATTAGTGGTTCTACGTCATATAGGTCAGACCGCCCACCCGGCAGACCGGGGACGAACGTGTTATAGAGCGGCAGATACGGAAGTGCGCCTTCGTATTCCTTGTATTTGATAGGACCACGAATGATGAAGTTCCCCGCGATGACAACGTTGTATGTGTCCATGCGTACGAACTTCGTTCCGCGCCATACCGGCTGACGATACCAGTAATCCCATACCTCGACGCGAGCATCACCCATCGCCAACCATGGGCGACGTGGCTCGCTTTCCCAATCATGGGCTTGCACGAGCGGCAATACCGTACCATCATCCTGTTTGAAGGGAATCACATCTACGCCAAACGCCTCGGCGAGTGCGTTAGGTTCATAGCGAGTGACATATGCGGCCCATTCCAGTTCCTCGTATTCATCGGTCTTGAATCCGAGATAGAGATTACGTGGCTGCTCCACGACCTGCACGCATACCTTGCCCTTATCGCCTTCGTTTGCATCCCAGTAGACGCGCCCGGCAGTGATACCGTACAGACTTTTGACCGTGATAGCCTTGTGAAACTTGAGGTCGAAATCTTCGGATTGTTTCCAAGCCGTGTAGAGACGCTCAATCGCTGCTGCGGCAGTTCGTGCCTCGGGGGTTGTATCCGTAGCCAGCATGTTCTCGATGGGTTCTACTGCCTGCAATGCAGAGGGTACGTCCACATATACAGGCGGCGTATTGACTGATACGTGGGAGCGTCCGGGTTCCTTAGCTGATGGGTCAGATGCCCACAGGTCTGCCCCGCCCTTAGTCATATCCTCGGCGTAGTACAACTTATCGGCGCGGTCACACCATTGCCGGAGACGGTCCTGATTAGGCTTGATGGCCGCAATCCGCCGTGAAAGGTTATAGATGACCTGCTTCGTCTCATCATCGGCAGCATGCAAGACGCCCTTGAGGAGCGTCATATCAGCAAAAACAGTCTCCCCGTCGGTACCGAACCAGTTAGCACTCATTAGGTTGCCCTCGTCAGGTCGAACGGCACCGATGCCAAGCCATCAACAGGGGTGCGGCGCAGGAGATGAACAGCACAAACTAGGGCCATGACCGCATCCTGTTCCAGTTTTCGGTCTTCAAGGCGGTAGGCAAGTAGTTGTTTCCTTACTTGGAGCCAGATACCCTCTCTCGGGAGGAGAAGACGGCCCTCATCAATGATGGTACGGAGGTCTCCAAGAAGCATCCGCTTCTTTTGAATCGTCCCGCCGAACTCGATATTAGTCAGATTCGGGATGTCGCCCTCAAGAGCTTCCCTGAACATCTTACCACCAAATCCTGTGGCGTCTAATGCAGTATAGCATGAACTGCCGAGACGCCCGACGTGATATGCATTGAAAGCATCCACGGCCAGGGCTACCAGTGTCTCCGTAGATTTCTGACCACGGCGCTGTTCGGCCCGCACGCCGACCAGAAAGGGACGGCCCTCGTAACCTTTCTCCGGGTTAGCCACAACCTTGAGTACGATAGACCATGCGCTGTCTGCTTGTTTCGCCGGGTCAACTCCCTGCAAGTATACGCCTTTCGCCTTCACGGTCGCGCGTTCAGGCATGCCGTTGATAAAAACATCCTCCACGTTCGCACCATTGAAGTAGGCAGCCTTCGCCTGGAGAAACTCACCGTCGATATTCTGCTTGATGGTACGCTCGTCCATATCAGCAGTCAGACGGTCGAACATCACTTGGTCAAGACCGTATCCAATATTATCACGGGTAGACATCCGTAGGGAACACCAGGAAGTGAGTCGGTTTGGATTCTCAGGATTACCAAACTCCCAGTTATCGGCGAAGTCAGACCCAAGGTCTTCGGACGGCGTAGACATCATGATGAGCTGTCCGCCGGTCGAGATACGCCGAAGACTGAAAACTTCCTTGATGAGAAAGTTCAGGTTGCGCTCGATACCCGCCTCATCGAATGAGATACCATGCAAGACCTTACCCAACTGACCGAGGGACTTTTCTCCCGTGGTACGAAAATGCACCTCAGCGCCACCCCATTCAGGGGCAAATCTAATCCAGCGATAGTCCCCGTATTCCTTCGTATCCCATGACGCTACAGGGCCAGCGGCCGTAAGGGGGCAACCCCGCTCCCCTTGCCCGCCATGGGTGCCAGACAGCAGACGCACGATGTCGCTAAACACCAGGTCAGCTACCTCCTGCGAGATACCGAAATGGCACCAATGGTACTCAGAGCGCAGCCAGCCTATAGCCTCTGATTCACTCAGCGGCTTCACCCTGTTCGTCTTATCAAGGCAACAGAAGATGATGAGCACGGCCATCAATGAAGTCTTGCCCGCCTGGTTGCCCGAGGCGAGGAGTAAGGTCAGGAACTCAGCCGAGCTGAGGGATTGCGCATCGCGCGAGAGAACCATACCCCCAAATGCTAACTGTCCACGATGCAACTCGATACCCAGTCGCTCTCGTGCAAAGGTGCGTAGCTTACGGGCCGCGGCCACCTGCTTATAGGTCAGGTTGAATCGCGCGCTCAAGAGGTAGTCGGTGCGGCGGTCGCTGACCTTAGGCATCCCCGTTCACTTCGTCATCTTCATCGTGGGGGCATTTTCTACCCCAACGCATAGCAAAGTTACAGTTCATACACAATATACGGTAACCCTCATCCTGGGGCCATTCGCGATTTCGTAGGTCATATAGAACATTACCCCCCTTATGAAGCCTCCGATGCTCTCCACCATTTCTCAGTTCATGGTCCAAGGTGAGAAAGATACGTTCCTCCTCGCTGCAACATGCACAAACCGAACCATAAGCATCGAACATCCCTTTCCTTAGTGCAGCACGGACTTTAGAATCATAACCAGGATGACGCTTTAGCCATTCACGTGAATGTTGCCGTCTCTTCAAAAGCCTCTCTTCATCAGTCATCAAGTATTTCCTCGGCATAACCCTCTATTGTGATTCCGTCTTCTAGTTGCTGGTTAGTCAAAGTAACCGGAAAAGAGTCACCAGAAAGCATACGTAAAATAGCGAAGGCAAGCTCAGCATTACCCTGCTTCGACTTCACCTTCTCACGCGCATCCTCGATTTTCTGCGCCCCGAGCGCAGTATTAAGGGCAGGCTGCAAATCCTTATCGAGAATGTCTGATGCAGGAAGCCAAACCCTATCAGCGCCCTCACCGACCCATTGACCCACGCGGTCAATTCGAGCATCGAGTGCATCAAGCACGCGCCCTTTGATGATAGCGGCTGCATCACGCTTCGTCTGTCGCTGCTCTTTTGACACGACCGGAACGTAGTGTTGCTTATGACGATTAATAACCTCCGGGGAGACGGTCGCGCCAAACTCGGCCAACTGGCGAGAGATACCAGCAGCCGTGATGTTTAGTTCCAGTGAACGGTCAATCGTACCTCGTAATGTAGTATTAGCACAAATCGTGCAAGGACGACCGCTCATTGAGCACGAAAACGTTGCTTAGGTGGTCCCTGAATAAGACGCTTGATACTCTCGGGCGGCCCAGTTTCAGAGTTGAACCCGATACGCAAGTAGTCGAATCCACCGTCAATGAACGTATCGCCGCATTTACAGGTCACGAAATCGTGCCGAAAGTTAGAAAAGATGCGGTCGCCGCATGCATTGCAACGGACGCCGTGCTGAGTCAGAGACATTGACACTACCTCCCCATTAGTATAGCAGTCACGCGGCCTTCACGTAAATCGGAAGGTCGAATAACCACGGCCGGGATAGCACAAGCGTTCATAAGCTGGAGCCACTTCCACTGGTCCTCAGAAACCACGCCCTGCTCACGCTTGAACTCCATGGCGATGACCGGATGTGGCATCCCTGGCTTAAACAGCATGAGGTCCGGCCATCCAGGGCTCATAGGCGTCACTATCGCTCCTTCGTTCCCGACCCAACCCTTACCAGCATGCGCAACCACCCACTTACGACGCTTTGCACGTCCGATAACTCGTTCCTGTAGGGTTTTCTCCGTCATCTGACGGTCTAAGCAGTCATTATCCGTGATGGAACGATGTCTCGCACCGCAATGAGAGCAGACGAGCGCCGCAGGCGCTCCGCGCGTCGTCATTCGTCATCCTCGTCGGGCTCGTCGCCCTCTCGTTCAGCCAAGGCTACAGCCCCCAATGGCTTAAGTCCCTTCCATCCACGTGATAGAGCCGCACGATACCGTTGGAAGCCCTTTTTCTCTAGAATAGTCGTGAACTTCACCATGGAAATCGGGTCATCTTCTCGCCCGGAGCGCGCATGCCACTCCACATATGTCTCATACGCATGCTGGCCGCCACACGTGTACTCGGGAGAGATGATAAACACGTCTCGTAGGGCCTCGGCCACCGGGTCATTGCGCTCCATGAACGCCTTGGACTGCTCCACGACGCGCTGAGGCAACGTGATACCAGCCCCGCCCTCCTGCCATTGGTCATACCAGGCTTTTGCGGCCCAGCACAGGATAGATAGGACACCAGCACGCTCGCCCGCGAGGGTCTGATATAGACGCTTATCTTCCGCCGACCCCTCGAAACGATGGCGGAAGTCAGCCACCATGACCCGCGCACCCATACTCGGACCGATATCTTCCAGAGAGGGCGCATC